>Ga0207648_10006903_pt1 | contig 11247 bp, 9 predicted proteins | sample KBSMisM32_FD_184310 | JGI IMG/M metagenome (GOLD analysis project Ga0207648, IMG submission 184310) | Miscanthus rhizosphere microbial communities from Kellogg Biological Station, Michigan, USA - KBS Miscanthus M3-2 (SPAdes) (version 2) | ecosystem: Host-associated > Plants > Roots > Rhizosphere... | reverse complement strand
CAACATCGGCCTGACCTACGACCTTTGCAACACCGGCAACGACGTACTCAGCGTAGTGGGCGGCGACAACCAGTCGACGCAGGTCAGCACGGCCTTCGCCGCGCCGCTGCAGTTGAAGCTGACGACGTTCGGCAACGTGCCCAAGCAAGGCGTGACGCTGACCTTCAAGGCACCGGCCGGAGGCGCGAGCGCGGCGCTGTCGTCGACCACCGCGATTACCGACGCGAACGGACTCGCGCAAGTCACTGCGACGGCGAACGGCATCGCCGGCAGCTACGACGTACAGGTATCCGCACCCGGTGCGACGCCGACTTCGTTGCACCTGAGCAATGCCGCTGCGGCAGGCAGCGCGGCACAGATCATCGTCTCGCTCGCCGCCTCGCCGCAGTCGGCGCCGATCAATACTGCGTTCGCGCCTCTCGCAGTGAAGGTCGTCGACAGCGCGGCGAACCCGGTCGCCGGCGCCACCGTCGTCTACACGGTGGGCGCGAATCCGACCACGGGCGCGGCGGCCGTGCTTGCGGCGGCCACGGCAGTCACCGACGGCTCGGGCAACGCGCAGGTCGGCGCGACCGCGAATGGCTTCGTCGGCAACCATACCGTCAAGGTCGGCCTGCAGGGCAACGCATCCGTGCCGATGCAGACGATCGACCTGCGCAACTATGCGCAGTTGCCGAAGACGATCGCGCTGGTCGGCGGCACGCCGCAGAGCACACCGACGACGACGCAATTCGCGCAGACGCTCAGCGTCAAACTGACCGATAGCAACGGCAAGCCCACGCCACAAGTACTCGTCTATTTTCTGCCGCCCGCCTCCGGCGCTGGCGCGAGCCTTTCGGCGACGAGCGCACTGACGGACGCGAACGGCATCGCCACGGTGACGGCGACGGCGAACGCAACGGCGGGCAGCTACCAGGTTGGTGCCGCCGTGTTCCAGACCAGCATCGAAATCCCGATCGCGGTCGCCTTCGACTTGACCAACACCGCATTGCCGCCCCCTCCCCCACCCCCGCCGCCGCAAACGGCAGTGCCGGCGCCCGGGCTCAATCTCTGGGGCATATTCGCGCTCATCGGCACGCTGCTCTGCATCTCGGCCTTCAGCAGCAAACTTCGCGACAAAAAAATCGAAGGCTGATCACGGCCTCGCGGCGCGCCCTGCGTCGAAGCAAAGACGGCATCGCGCAAGCGGTGCCGTTTTTTTGTCGCGAATTGCCTGTACGCGTACCCATGCTGGCGTGTTACTTGACATGCAGGTATTTACCTGCATATAATCATCTCACTCAAGAACACGACAGATGGACGCTGACAAGATTTTCAAGGCGCTGGGCGACCCGACACGCAGAAAGCTGCTCGACCTGCTGTATGCGAGGAACGGGCAGACGCTGGGTGAGCTCTGTGATCACCTGGACATGGCGCGGCAATCGGTCACCCAGCACATCGGCCTCCTCGAGGCGGCCAATCTGGTCAGCACGGTCTGGCGCGGTCGGGAAAAACTGCATTTCATCAACCCGGTGCCGCTACACGAAGTTTATGAGCGCTGGGTACGCAAATTCGAACGCCAGCGGCTCAGCCTGCTGCACGACCTGAAGAAAGAACTCGAAGGAGAGTGACATGAGCAAAGAAAAGACCAGCTTCGTTTACGTGACCTACATCCGCTCGACGCCGGAAAAGGTGTTCGAGGCGATCACGAAACCGGAGATCGCGCGACGTTACTGGGGCCATGAGAACCTGTCCGACTGGAAGCCCGGATCGGGCTGGCAGCACGTACGCGCGAACGAGGCGCGCACGGTCAACATCGTCGGCAAGGTCGTCGAGATCGCGCCGCCGACGCGTCTGGTCATCACTTGGGCGAACCCGTCGCAGGCGGCCGATCCGGCCAGCTACAGTCGTGTGAGCTTCGACGTCGAGGCATACGACGACATGGTGCGACTGACCGTCACCCACGACGAGCTCGAGGCCGGCAGCGGCATGGCGACCGGCATCCAGAAAGGCTGGCCGATCGTTCTTTCCAGCCTGAAGTCTCTGCTCGAAACCGGGCAGGGCATCGACGTCTTCGCCAAGCCGAAGGCAGCCTGAATCCGGAGCCGACATCATGACCCAGCCCTACACCGGCGGATGCGCCTGTGGCGCGATCCGCTATGCAACCCCGCACGCGCCTGTCTTCCAGAACCACTGCCAATGTCGCGACTGCCAGCGCCGAAGCGGCACCGGGCACGGTTCCTGGCTGACTTTTCCCGCACGTGCCGAGATGACGATAAGCGGCGAGGCCACGGAGTGGGAAGTCGCGGCCGACAACGGCAACGTGAAGAGCCACGCCTTCTGCCCGATCTGCGGAACGCCGATCTATCTGCGCTTTGCAGCGATGCCGGAGCTGATCGCGGTCGCTGCAGGCAGCCTGGACGACCCGGATCGCTTCGCGCCGCAAGCGCTCACCTACCGCGTCCGTGGGCTGGCATGGGACACCATCGATCCCTCACTGCCGGCATTCGAGCGTATGCCAACTGCCTAGGCGCTGTCGGCACAAGCGCAGGCCGCCGCCAGCGCACGCGTGCGCGGATGCGTCTCGCCGAGCACGCGGCGGAACACGCTCAGTGCCTCTTCACGAGCTGCGCGCGCGCCAGCCGCGTCGCCGCTCCGGTCGGCGATGTCGGCGGTCAGCAGATCGATATCGGCGAGGCGCAGGCTGTTCGCGTACTTGCCGTTGAGCAGGTCCGCACGCGCGGCGCGCGCCTGGGCGAAGCCCTGCTCCACCGCGCCGCTTTGCGCGAGCGCGGCCGCATGCGCCGCGACCGCAAGCTCGCTGAATCCACTGTTGGCCCCAGGTGAACCCGGCTTCAGCGCATCACGTGCCTCGCGCAGTGTCGCCAGCGCCTCGGGTTTCTTCGCGGCAAGCTCGGCGCGGCCGAGCCAGAGCAGCACGCGGCCACTCGCCGGATCGTTGTTCTTCAAGTAAATGCCGCGCGCTTCGCGCAGGCTTTCGATCGCCGCGGCGAAATTGCCGGCGAAGAACTGCGCGGCGCCGAGCGAGCTCTGGATGGCGCCGTGCATGGCCGAGTCCGCCGGCAGCTTTGCGCGCGCGAGCGCATCCGCGCCGCGCAGCGTGGCGATCGCCTCGTCAGTGTGGCCGGCGTTGGCCTGGGCGAGGCCGAGCACATTGTCGACGTAGATGCGCCGCGCGTGTTCAGCGCCGAGCAGGTCGACCAGCATCCCATGTGCGTCGCGCGCCTGAGTCTCCGCCTGCGCGTAGCGTTCGGCGTAGAGATCGTCGCTGGCAAGATTCATCAGGTCCATGGCGATGTCAGGGCTGCGGCCGCCCTGCAGCGCCCGATGTTCGCGCAATACCGCCTCATGGTGCCGGTACGCCGCCACATGGTCACCGCGCAGGTTCTCGAGCTTGGCCCAATGGGTCATCAGGCTGACACTCAGCTTAGCTGAGGTCGGGCCCGCATCGCGCAGCAATGTATCCGCATTGGCGAAGGCCGCGGCGGCCGTGTCGAGGTCGCCCAAGTCCGTGCTGAATTGCCCCAACATCGACCAACCGAGGCCAAGTTTCGGTGAACTCTCGCCGTAGAGCAGGCGCATCGCATCGAGGTTCGTGCGCGCGACATCGCGTGCGCGCGCGACGTCGTCGAGGCGATAGAGCACATCGGCAATCGTCGTGCGCATCTCCACCTGTGTTTCCGGCGCGTCGCCAAAGTCGCTGTCGATGCGCTTCAGCGCATTGCCGATCACATCGGCCGTGTTCGGACGGTTCGCGTGGCGCGAGCTGTAGGGATTGAGATCCTCCAGCACGCCGATGAGGAACTTCTGGCTGCGTTGTGCGTGCTCGGCCTCACGCTGCGCGATGCGCGCCTGCCAGATCACGCCGCCGATACCCGCGGCGACTGCGACCGCGAGCAATGCGCTCGCACCAACGCCAACGCGATGGCGGCGCACGAACTTGCGCGTGCGGTACAGCCAGCTGTCGTCGCGCGCGAGGATAGGCTTGTGTTCGAGACAGCGGCGGATGTCGTCGGCCAGCGCCTGCGCCGAAGCGTAGCGTTCGGTCGGATTCTTCTTCAGTGCCTTGGCGACGATGGTTTCGAGGTCGCCGCGCAGCGTGCGTCGCCACTGCTCTGGCGTCGTCGCTCGCGCCTGCGCTCGGCGCTGAGTCTCCACGCCGGCGTCGAGCATACTCGCCGACAGGCGGCGCGGCTCCGTCTCGACGATCGCGCGTGCCCATTGCGCTGGCGTCGCGAGGTTATCGTCATAGGGGCGGCGTCCCGACAGCAGCAGGTAGAGCACGTTGCCGAGTGCGTACACGTCGGTCGCGACCGTGACCGGACGATTCTCGATCTGCTCGGGAGCCGCGTACTCTGGCGTGATCGCCACGCCGCTCGCGTGTGTCAGTGCAGCGTTGCCCTCGTCGTCTTCGAGCAGCTTGGCGACGCCGAAGTCGAGTAGCCGCACCTCGCCCTCGGGCGTCACCAGGATGTTGCTCGGCTTGAGGTCGCGGTGCACGATCAGCCGCGCATGCGCATGCGCCACCGCATCGGCGATCTGCAGGAACAGGCGCAGGCGCTGCGCCACGTCGAGCTGATGCTCGCGGCAGTACACGTCGATGGTCTGGCCGCTGACGCACTCCATCGCCATCCAGGGCCGGCCGGCCGCGGTGACGCCTGCGTCGTACAGCCGCGCGATGCGCGGGTGCTGCAGCGCGCCCAGGATGTCGCGCTCGCGCGCCATGCGCTGCGCCAGGCCCATCGCCCAGCCGGTGCGCGGCAGCTTGAGCGCCACGTGGCGGCTCAGCACGCCATCGGCACGCTCGGCCAGCCAGACGGTGGCCATGCCGCCGGCACCCAGCTCGCGGATCAGCCGGTACGGGCCGACCTCGTCGCCGGGCTGGTCGGGCTGCAGGTCGCCGTCGGGCAGGTCGTCTGCCGAGAGCGCCACCGGCCGCTGCAGAAACGTGTCGGTCTCGACCGACGCGCGCGCCAGCAGCGCGCTCAGCAACGGCACGAATGTTTGCTGTTCGGGCGGCAACGTGCGCAGCCAGGTGTCGCGCTGGTCCCCCGGCAGCGCCAGCGCCGATTCGAGCAGGGCATTGAGGCGGCGCAGGCGATCGGGGTCGGCTGCTGGTCGATCGCTCATTGGAGGCAGGGCACGGCGTCAGAGACGGATCACGCAGGGCGCGCCGGTTTCCGGACACGCGGGGACCGGCGGGCCGCCATTGTCGGACCGATACCGCGCGGCGCGCCGGCGCGCCGGGGAATCAGCGTGCGCCGATGGCCAGCAGCCGCTGTGCCAACGGCAGCGCCGCGCGCAGGCGCTGCAGGCGCGCTTGCGGCGTGGGATGCGTCGACACCAGCGCCCGCGGCGGCGCGCCATCGGCCACCTCGGCCTCGATGAAGGCGAGCTGCCGCTCGGGCGCGAAACCTGCCACGCTGGCCAGCAGCAGGCCGAGCTCGTCGGCCTCGTACTCGCCCTGCTGCAGCACCGGCTCCATCGCCTGCAGCAGCGCGAAGTTGAAGTCGATCTCGGTGTACATGTCGGGCACCGTGCGCGGCACGTCGCGCGGCAGCAGCAGGCGCGCGAACGTCAGCGCCTGGCGCTCGTGCTCGAGGATGCAGTGCGCCATCTCGTGTGCCAGCACGAACGCCAGTGCCTCGTCGGACAGCGCGCGCCGGTCGATGAACGACTCCGACACGACCACCTGGCCCGCGGGCAGCGCGAGCGCGTGGACATCGGACAGGCGCACGACCGTGAGGCTCCACGGCAACCGGCGCGATCGCGCAGTCTGGTCACGCGCGACCACGCTCAGGCGCGCGAAGATGCGCTCCAGCCGCTCGCAGTGACGACGGCAGCCGTGCCGCGCGTCGCCCGTCGCGCGCTGCACGATCGCCGCGTAGGTGCCGCTGGTGGCGCGCTCGATTTCGTCGCTGGACCAGCCGAGCGCCACCGGCTCGTAGGCCAACTCGACCGCGTGCCCGCGCGCACCGGCCAGTGCCAGGCACAAGACGAGCAAGCTGCGAAGCGGGTGCGACATGGCCGACAGCCTCCCGCGCACACGGTACGCCCGCGGCACGGCCACTGTCATCCCCGGGTACAGGGCGATGGCGCGTCAATCGTGGGATGCGTCGCGTCGGCAAGCAGCGCGCCGCATCGGATCTGCTCTAGCGCTTGCGCAGCAGCTGCAACGCGAGCGCCACCACCACCAGCCCGAAGCCGATCAGGTCGGCCTGCCAGCCGGGATAGACCAGTGCGAAGCCGGCCGCCAGCAACATCCAGCGCTCGAGGCGCGTGGTCTTCTTCAGCGCCCAGCCCTGGAAGCCGCCGGCCAGCGCGGCGATCCCGATTGCGGCGGTCAGCGTCACCTCGGCGATCGACCACCAGTCGGCGCTGGCCAGCGCCTTGGCCGAGCCCATCAGCAGCAGGCCCTGGCCGCTCTTGTCGAGCACGAACATGAACGGCACTAGGAACGCGGGCACGGTGTACTTCCAGCACTGCAGGGTGGTCTTGTACGGATCGCCCCCGGTGATCGCCGCAGCGGCGAACGGCGACAGCGCCGTGGGCGGCGAGACCTCGGACAGCACCGCGTAGTAGAAGATGAACATGTGCGCCGCGAAGTCGGGCACGCCGAGCTTGATCAGCGCGGGCGCGGCGATCACCGCGCAGATGATGTAGCTCGCGGTCACCGGCACGGCGAGCCCCACGATCCACACCACCAGCGACGTGAACACCGCGGTCAGCAGCAGCGAGCCGCCGGCGTAGTCGATCACGATCGTGCTGAACTTCAGCCCCAGGCCGGTGAGCGTGACGACGCCGACGATGATGCCGGCTCCCGCGCACACGGCGGCGACGTTGAGCACGCCGATCGAGCCGCCTTCCATTGCCTTGACGAACGGCGACTGCAAGATGTTCTTGGCCAGCGACCCCTTGCCGCGAAACAGGTCGTAGGAAAACAGCGCGGTGTCGCTGCGCAGGAAGCTGGTGGCGAACGACACCAACGTGGCCCAAAAGACGCTCAGCACCGGCGAGTAGCCGAGCATCATGAACACGACGATCGACACCAGCGACAGAAAGTGGAACCAGTACTTGCGCGACAGCGTCCACACCGACTCGAGCTTGCCGAAGTCGACGTTGCGCATGCCGTACTTGCGCGCGTCGATCTCGACCATCAGGAACAGCGCCAGGTAGTACAGCAGCGTCGGCACCACGGCCATCAGCAGCACGTCGAGGTACGAGATCTTCAGGAACTCGGCGATCAGGAACGCCGCGGCACCGAGAACCGGGGGCGAGATGATGGCGCCGAGGCCTCCCGCCGCGAGCAGGCCTCCGGCGGCGTTCTTCTCGTAGCCCACCTTGGCCAGCATCGGATAGGCCACTGCCCCTAACGTGACGGTGGTGGCGACACCCGAGCCCGACGGCCCACCCAGCAGGAACGACGCCAGCACCACGGTGCGCCCGGCGCCGGTGGGCTTGCCACCCATCGCCGAGAACGAGAAATCGATGTAGAACTTGCCGGCGCCCGAGTACTGCAGAAACGCGCCGAAGATCGTGAACAGGATGATCAGCGACGACGAGACGTCGACCGCGACGCCGTAGATGCCCTCGAGCGTCATGTACATCACGCCGACGAGGCGGCCCACCTCGTAGCCCTTGTGCGTCCACGGCGCCGGCAGGTACGGGCCGAGCAGCGCGTAGGCGACGAAGGCACCGGTGATGGCGGGCATGATCCAGCCGCCGGTGCGCCGCATCGCCTCGAGCACCAGCACGATCAGCGCCATGCCGAAGGCGATGTCCCAGTGGTTGGGCGACGTGTTGCGGTCGGTGATGTCGTCCCCGCCGGCAATCAGGTACGCGGCCACCGCGATCGCGAGCGCGGAGGCGATCCAATCCCACCACATCACGCGGTGGCGAAAGCGCGGCGACACCGGGAACACCAGGAAGCACAGGAACAGCACGAACGCCACGTGCACCGGCCGCAGCGTCTGCGTGGGCACGATCGCGTACGCGGTGTACAGGTGGAACGCCGACATCACGAACGCGACGCCGACGACGAATGCGTGCAGCCAGCCCTTGAACTTGTTGGCAGCGCCTTCCTCGGCCTCGATGAACTCTTCGGCCTTGTGCAATGCCTCGTCGCTGACCGCGACGGCCAGCGGATCGCCCGGCGGGGCGGCGCTCAATTGAGCTTGATGCCTTTCTCGGCGAAGTACTTGGCCGCGCCCGGATGGAACGGGATCGGCGTGGCGCTCGCCTTCTGGTTCTCGAGCTTGAAGTTCTCGGCTTCCTTGTGCACGGCGATCAAGTCGTCGCGCTTGTCGAAGATCGTCTTGACGATGTTGTAGGCGGTCTTGTCGTCCATGCTTTCATGGGCGACCAGGATGTTCATCACCGTGGCCTGCTTGTTGTCGGCGTCCATGCCGCGGTACATGGTCTTCGGGATCACGTCCTCGACATAGAGATTGCCGTACTTCTTGTTCATCGCATCCACCACGTCGGCGTGGTCGATCATCTTGATCTTGGTGCCCGGCGTGTTGGCGAGGTCGGTCACTGCCGCGGTGGGCAGGCCGCCGACCCAGAAGAACGCGTCGATCTTGCCGTCCTTGATGGCATTGACCGACTCGGCCACGCCGAGGCGCTCGCGTTTCAGGTCCTTGTCCTTGTCGAGGCCTGCGGCCTCGATGATGCGAAACGCCATCACCTCGGTGGCGCTGCCGGGCGACCCGGTGGACACGCGCTTGCCCTTCAGGTCGCTCATCCTGGCGACGCCGCGTCCTTCGATGCTGACCACGTGCATGCGGTTGGGGTACAGGATCATCAGCGTCTTCAGCGCGACCTTGTTGCCCTTGAATTTGTCCTCGCCGCGATAGGCGTCCTGCGCCGCATCGGTCATCGTGAAGCCGACGTACGGCTTGCCGCTGCCCACCAGCTTGAGGTTGTCCACCGAGCCGCCGGTCACCTCCGCGGTGGCCTGCATGCCGGGCACGAACTTCGACAGCACCGCGGCAACGCCGCCCCCGAGCGGGTAGTACACGCCGCCGGTGCCGCCGGTGGCGATGGAGATGTTCTGGGCATGTGCCGCGACACACACCAGCGTGGCAGTCAGCCACGCGAAGAGGGCGCTCCTGGGGGCTTTCATGCGGTCTCCTGCGTTCTCAGGGTTAGCCCGATGTGCGTTGCACCGAGGTCGAGGGCGATTTCATTCTGGCATGCACGGCCACGACAATCGCTCCACACTTTCCATCAGCCATCACCACCCGGGGGACACATGAGTTTTGTCTTTGCCGATCGGCGCGTCGTGGTGTGCGGCGGCAGCCGCGGCATCGGCCGCTCGATTGCGCTGGCGTTCGCCGCCGCCGGTGCCGACGTGTCGATCTGCGCGCGCGGTCGCGAGACGTTGGAGGCCACGCGCGACGAGCTGGCGCGCCACGGCCGGCGCGCCCATGCCGCCGCCTGCGACCTCGCCGATGCGCCGGCGGTGGCGCGCTACGTCGCCGAGGCTGGCGACGCGCTCGGGGGCATCGACGTGCTGGTGAACAACGCATCGGGCTTCGGCCAGGGCGACGACGAAGCGGGCTGGTCCGTCGGTCTCGCGGTCGACGTGATGGCGATGGTGCGCGCCTCGCACGCCGCGCTGCCGATGCTCGAGCAAGGGCGCGAGCCGTCGATCGTGCACATCTCGTCGATCGCCGGGCTGCGCGCATCGACGCGCACGCCGGCCTATGCGGCGGTGAAGGCGGCGATGATCAGCTACACCGCGAGCCAGGCCGCGATGCTGGCGCCCAAGCGCATCCGCGTGAATTGCATCGCGCCCGGTTCGATCGAGTTCCCGGGCGGCGTGTGGGACCGCCGCAGGAAAGCGGGTGACCCGCTGTACGAGCGCGTGCTGAAGGGCATTGCGTTCGGCCGCCTCGGCACGCCGGAAGAGATCGCCGAAGTCGCGCTGTTCCTCGCATCCCCGCACGCGCGCTGGGTCACCGGACAGACGCTGGCGGTCGACGGCGGTCAGCTGCTCGCGTGATCGCGCCTAGAAGATCAGCTGCGCACGCATCGAGAGCATGCGCGCGTCCTGGCCGTACACCGAGCCGAACTGGTAGGTGGCCTGCACCAGCAGCGACTGGCGCTCGCCGAGCGGAATCGTGCCGAAAAGCGCCGGCCCGGCGCGGTGCGATTGCTGATCGCGCGGTGCCCAGTGATCCCACGGGCCGAGCTCGCCGAAGCCCTGCAGGCCCAGGTGCAGGCCGGGGCGCCAGCGATGGCGCACCTGCCACTGGTACTTCATCTGCGACGGCCCCGGCTCGAAACCGTCGTGCCCCTTCTCGAAGAAAACATTGCCGTTGAGCTGCGTGCGACCGACGTCGGTCTGCAGCACGGGGCCCCATTCGATGGCGTAGCCGTCGGCCTTGCGCGCGTCGCGCACCAGCAGCGTGTGCAGCGCGACATCGAGCGGGTAGTCGCCCTGCGTCAGCAGCAGATCGTTCTGCCAGTTCCAGGTGTTCAACTGCATCGGCATCTGCGACGAGCCGATCCAGCTGCCATACAGCTCGGTGGTCCAGCGCGACGTCACGCCGTAGCCGAGCCCGAGCTCGGGCCACTTCACCTGCGGGATGTTGTCGAGGTTGACGGTCCAATAGCGCAGGTCGAGGTTGACCTGGCCGGCGTTGTCGTACACCGTCACCACGTAGTAGCCCGGATCGGCCCGCGCCGCGCTGCCCAGCGCCTGCAGCGCGAGCGCACAGCCGAGCGCCGCGGCGAAGCGGCGCACGCGCGGGCCCGTGCCGCACAGCGACGGCGCGCGCGTCAATCGAGCCCCGCCAGCAGCGAGTCGGAAGCCTGCTGCGTCACCGCGTCGGGCACCTGCCAGCCGGCGATCCAGCCGGCGAACTGGGCCTCGGGCATCGGGCGCGCGATGTAGTAGCCCTGTCCCTGGTCGCAGCCGAGCGCGGCCAGCAGCCGCCACGTGCGCGCGCTCTCCAGGCCCTCGGCCACCACCGACAGGCTGAGGTTGTGCGCCAACTCGATGGTCGAGCGCACGATCTTGGCGTCGTCGACGTCGCCCGCCAATCCCATCACGAAGCTCTTGTCGATCTTCAGCTCGTCGACCGCGAGCCGCTTGAGGTACGCCAGCGACGAGTAGCCGGTGCCGAAGTCGTCGATCGACAGCTTGAAGCCGAGGCGGCGCAGCTGCTCGAGCGTGAGCTGCGCGCGCTGCGGGTCTTCCATGATCGCGCCTTCGGTGATCTCCAGGCACAGCGCGTGTGG
>Ga0207648_10006902_pt1 | contig 11248 bp, 10 predicted proteins | sample KBSMisM32_FD_184310 | JGI IMG/M metagenome (GOLD analysis project Ga0207648, IMG submission 184310) | Miscanthus rhizosphere microbial communities from Kellogg Biological Station, Michigan, USA - KBS Miscanthus M3-2 (SPAdes) (version 2) | ecosystem: Host-associated > Plants > Roots >... | reverse complement strand
GCGCCCATCCCGCCGCCGACGCACATGGTCACGACGACGTGCTTGACGCCGCGGCGTCGCCCCTCGATCAGCGCATGGCCCACGAGGCGCGCCCCGCTCATGCCGAACGGGTGCCCGACCGCGATCGCGCCGCCGTCGACGTTGAACCGCTCGTTGTCGATCCCGAGACGATCGCGACAGTAGAGCGTCTGCACGGCGAAGGCCTCATTGAGCTCCCAGAGCCCGATATCGTCGACGCCAAGCCCCTCGCGCTCGAGCAGGTTCGGCACAGCGAGCACGGGTCCGATGCCCATCTCCTCCGGCGCGCAACCGGCGACGGCCATGCCGCGGTAGGCGCCGAGCGGCCTGAGCCCGCGTCGCTCCGCGAGTTGCGCATCCATCAGCACCAGCGCCGCCGCGCCATCCGAGAGCTGCGAGGCGTTCCCCGCGGTGATGGACTCGCCCTGTACCGCGACGCTGCCGCCGGACCACACGGGCTTGAGCGCGGCAAGCCCCGCGAGCGTCGTGTCCGCGCGCGGCCCCTCGTCGCGGTTGAGCGTCACCGGCTCGCGGCGGATCTCGCCGGTCGTCTTGTCCTCCACCGTCTTCACTGTCGCGAGCGGCGCGAGTTCTTCCGCGAACCGCCCGGCCGCCTGCGCAGCCGCGGTTCGCTGTTGGCTCTGCAGCGCGTAGTCGTCCTGCGCCTCGCGCGACACACCGTAGCGCCGCGCAACGATCTCGGCGGTCTCGATCATCTGCATGTGCATGTGTGGCATGTGCTCGATCACCGCGGGCGTCTGCGCGCGAAAGGCGTTCTTGTGCTTGTTCTGCACCAGGCTCACGGATTCGACGCCGCCCGCTACGACGACCGGCATGCGGTCCTGGACGATCTGCTTCGCCGCGGTCGCAACCGCCATCAGCCCCGAGGCGCACATCCGGTCGATGGTCATCCCGGCGACGCTCATCGGCAGCCCGGCCGCCGCCACCGTGAGGCGCGCGACGTTGTAGCCCTGGTTGCCCTGCTGCGCCGCGCAGCCGAGGATCAGGTCCTCGACCTCAGCGCCCTCGACCCCCGCTCGCGCGAGTGCCTGGGTGACGCAGTGCGCTGCGAGCACCGGCGCGTCGGTGTCGTTGAAGGCGCCGCGATAGGCCTTGCCGATCGGCGTGCGGGCGACGGAGACGATGACGGCTTCACGCACGGCGCGGGACCTCGTGTAACGGGTGTCTAGAAGAAAAAGCGGCTGATCGTGTCGGCGACGCAGGCGGGACGTTCGCCGCCCTCGATCTCGATGGTTACACGGACGACGATCTGCACCCCGCCGGGGACGTCGGTCGCCTCGAGCACCTGCGCACGCCCGCGGATGCGCGCGCCGACCTTGACTGCGGCCGGGAAGCGAACCTTGTTCGTGCCGTAGTTGACGCCCATCTTCGCGCCTTCAACGCGGACCAGGTCCGGGAGGAAGAAATTCACGAGCGACAGGGTCAGGTAACCGTGCGCAATCGTCGTGCCGAACGGACCGCTCGCGGCGCGCGCCGGGTCGACGTGGATCCACTGGTGATCGTCAGTCGCATCGGCGAACTCGTCGACACGCGACTGCTCGACAGTGATCCAGTCGGTCGGCCCGGCCTCGCGGTCCGCCGCAGCGCGCAGCTCTTCCGCCGAGTGGAAGATCGCGACCATTCCCTCAGGCCCGCTGGCTCGAGACCGGAACGATCTCGCCGGTCATGTAGCTCGACAGATCGCTCGCCAGGAACACCATCACGTTGGCGACTTCCCAAGGCTCGGCGGCGCGGCCGAAGGCCTCGCGCTTCGCGAGCTCATCGAGAAGTTCCTGCGGCGTTACCTTTGCCAGGAACTCGTGCATCGCGATGCTCGGCGCGACGGCGTTGACGCGCACACCGTGCTTCGCGGCCTCGATCGCCGCACAGCGGGTGAACGCCATCACGCCCGCCTTCGCCGCAGCGTAATGCGCCTGCTCCGCCTGCGCCCGCCAGCCGAGCACCGATGCGTTGTTGATCACGACGCCGCTGCCACGCTCGTACATGTGCGGCAGCACGGCACGGCACATCCGGAACACGCTGGTCAGCGTGACGTCGAGCACGCGCGACCACTGCTCGTCGGTCATCATCACGACCGACGCCGACCCGCCCAGCCCCGCGTTGTTGACCAGCACGTCGATGTGCCCGAGCCGCTCGAGCGCGGCGTCGACAAGCTCACGCACGTCCTTCTCCTGCGTCACGTCGCACACACGCGACGGTGTCGAGGTGCCGGTGGCCTCGCTGATCTTCGCCGCCGCCTCGGCGAGCCGTTTCGGATGCATGTCGCTGATCAGGACGCGTGCGCCTTCCTCGGCAAAGCGCTTCGCGGCCGCGAAACCGATCCCGGTGCCGGCGGCAGCCGTGAACAGCACCCGCTTGCCCAGCAGCAGGCCGCGCGGCTTTGGATAATCGGGTGGCGGTATGCTCATGCCTGCTCCTCAGCGACTGTCAGCGACCTCGGGGTTCCTTCGGCAGGCCGAGCGCGCGCTCGGCAATCAGGTTGCGCTGGATCTGGTTGGTGCCGCCGTAGATGGTATCCGCACGCGTGTACAGGTACAGGTTGGTCAACTCGTTGAAGCGGGGCTCGGCCGTCGCCGCGATCTCCCCCGGCAGCCCCTGAATGTCCATCGCGAGTTCGCCCAGGGCGCGGTGCCAGGTCGCCCAGAAAATCTTGTAGGTATACGCCGCACGGCCGAGTCGCCCGGAGCCCGAGTCCGTGAGCATCCGGAGCGCGCTCACGCGCATGATCTTGAGCCCGATGTGCGCCTCGGCGAGACGCTGGCGGATGAGCGCATCGCGCGCCGTGCCGTTCTCGAGGGCGAGCGCGCACATCCGGTCGAGCTCGCCGCGGAAGGCCATCTGCTGGGCGAGCGTCGAGACGCCACGCTCGAAGTTGAGCAGCGCCATCGCGACCTTCCAGCCCTCGCCCGGCGCACCCAGGATGCAGTCGGCATCGGTGCGCGCGCCGTCGAAGAAGAGCTCGTTGAACTCCGTATCGCCGGTCATCTGGCGAATCGGCCGGATCGACACACCCGGCTGCCTCACCGGCACGAGCAGGAAGGAAAGGCCGTCGCGGCCGCGACTGCCCTCGGCCGTGCGGCACAGCACGAAGGCCCAGTCCGCAAACTGCGCGAGAGAGGTCCAGGTTTTCTGCCCGTCGATCACCCAGCCCTCCCCGGAGGAGCCGCGCTCGAGCCGTGCGCGGGTGCGGATGTTCGAGAGGTCGGATCCGGCGTTGGGCTCGGAGTAGCCCTGGCACCAGTACTCCTCGCCCGCCGCGATCGGCGGCAGGAAACGCGACTTCTGCGCCTCGGTGCCAAAGGCGAGGATGGTCGGGCCGATGAGCTCGACGCCCAGGTGACCGAGGCGCGCGGGGGCGCCGGCGCGCGCGTACTCCTCTGCAAAGATCACCTGCTCGGCGAGCGTCGCTGCGCGTCCGCCGTATTCGCGCGGCCAGCCCGGCACACTCCAGCGCGCGCGGCCGAGCGCCTGCTCCCAGGCGCGCCGTTCCTCCGGCCGCGCAGTCAGACCGGTGACGCCGCGCAGACCCGAGAACGGCCCCGCAAGCTCTGTCGTCAGCCACTCGGCGGCTTCCTTGCGGAACCGCTCCTGCTCCGGTGTGAAACCGAGTCTCAAGCGGACTGCCCCGTCGTCACTGGGAGTAAACGCGCGGCAATCCGCTCGCGATGCCATGCGGGCGACCCCAGCAGGGTCGACGACGCCCGCGCGCGCTTGAAGTAGAGATGCGCGACGTGCTCCCAGGTAAAGCCCACGCCACCCAGGAGCTGGATCATGTCGGCGGCGCAACCGGTGAACGTCTCGCTGCACCACGATCCCGCGACGGCCGCCGCCTCCTCGAATTCCTCCGGCAGCTCATCGACCGCGCAGGCTGCATAGTACGCCGCGGACCGAGCCGCCTCGATCGCGACCATCATGTCCGCGAGACGGTGCTTGACCGCCTGGAAGCTGCCGATCGGACGGTCGAACTGGATGCGGGTCTTCGCGTGCTCGGTCGCGATCTCGAGTGCCGCTTCCGCGCCACCCAGCTGCTCCGCCGCGAGCGCGGCCTGGGCACGAGCGAGCGCCGTCGCAAGCGCGGGTCCCGCCTCGCCGGGCTCGCCGAGAATCGCTCCGGGCGCGAGCGCCAGCGATTTGAATCGCACGCGCGACATGGGCCGGGTCTGGTCGAGCATCGTGAGCCGCTCGATCGAGACGCTTGCGTCATCGGGCCGCACCACGACCAGGCTCACGCCGTCCGTGCCGCGACTGCCCGTGACTCGCGCCGCGACGACGAGCACATCGGCCACATCGGCGTGAATCACGAATCCCGCCGTACCCCCGAGACGCCAGCCGTGCTTCGACCGGGTGAGCCGTGGCCCGATTCCATCGAGACCGGGTGCGCCATGCTCATTGGCAACCGCGAGCGTTGCGCGTGTCCGGCCAGCCGCGATGCCGGGCAGCAGCGCCTCGCGCTGCGCGGCCGTTGCGGCGAGCGCAATCGCGGGCGCCGCGAGCGCAACGGTCGCAAAGAAGGGCGACGGCAGCAGCACACGGCCCATCTGCTCGCAGAGAATCGCGAGCTCGACGCTCCCGAGACCCGATCCGCCTACATCTGCCGGCAACGCGATTCCGCACCAGCCCAGCTCCTCGCCGATCGCGTGCCAGCTCACCTCGTCGTAGCCGGGCGGTGACTCGATCGCCGCGCGCAGCCGCGACGTCGCGCCGTGCTCCGCGCAGAACGCGCGTGCGGTGTCGTGGATCAGCGTCTGTTCTTCGGTGAACGCGAAGTGCACGTATCCGGCCTCAGGAGCCCCACACCTTCTTCTGCGGCCGCCGCGCAGCCAGCAGCCCCGCGACCGCCGGTCCCACCTCCGCCGGCAACCAGCGTGATCCCTTGTCGACGGCGGGCCCTTCGTTCCAGCCGTCGCAGAGCGTGATGCGCCCTCCTTCGAGCTCGAAGACGCAGCCGGTCACGCCGCGGGAATCGCGACTCCCCAGCCAGACGACGGCCGGGGCGATGTTTTCGGGATCCTGCACGTCGAATCCGGCCGTGGGCTTCTTCATCCTCTCCGCGAAGGCCTGCTCGGTCATCCGCGTGCGCGCCGCGGGTGCGAGCGCATTCGCCGTCACGCCGTAGCGACCAAGCTCGGCGGCCTGCACCAGCGTCAGGCTTGCTATCCCGCCCTTCGCGGCGGAATACGCACTCTGCGAGAAACTCCCCTGCAGCCCGGCGCCCGAACTCGTGTTGATGATGCGCGCGTCGACCGGGCGGCCAGCCTTCTGCTCGCCGCGCCAGAACTGCACCGCGTGGCTCGCCGGGCAGAAGTGCCCGCGGAGATGGACGCGGATCACGGAATCCCATTCCTCCACGCTCGAGCTGACGAACATCCGGTCGCGGACGAAGCCCGCGTTGTTCACCAGGACATCGAGCCCGCCGAAGGCGTCGATGGCCGTCTTCACCAGGCGCCCGGCGCCCTCCCAGTCGGTGACGTCGTCGCCATTCGCTACGGCCTGCCCGCCCGCCGAGCGGATCTCGTCGACCACGGCCTGCGCGACCGCAGTGTCGCGCCCTTCACCGGCGAGTGTGGTGCCGAGATCGTTGACGACGACCTTCGCGCCCTCCCGCGCAAACGCGAGCGCATAGGCACGCCCCAGCCCGCGGCCCGCGCCGGTGATGATGACGACCCTTCCCTCGCAGATTCCCGACATCCTTCCTCCGCCTGAGCCGAATTTCTACACGCGTTCGATGATGGTCACGTTGGCTTGACCGCCGCCCTCGCACATGGTCTGCAACCCGTAGCGGCCGCGACGCCGCTCGAGCTCGTTCAGTAGCGACGTCATGAGGCGCGCGCCGGTGGCGCCGAGCGGATGTCCGAGCGCGATCGCGCCACCATTGACGTTGACGCGCGCCGGATCCGCACCCAGCGACTTCTGCCAGGCGATTACCACCGAGGCGAATGCCTCGTTGATCTCGACGAGGTCGATGTCGGCGAGGCTGAGGCCCGTCCTGGCGAGCGCATGCTCGGTGGCCGGGATGGGCGCCGTCAGCATCAAGACCGGGTCCGCGCCGCGCACCGACAGGTGATGGATGCGCGCGCGCGGTGTGAGCTTGTACCGCCGCACGGCAGCTTCGCTCGCGATCAGCAGTGCGGCGGCGCAGTCGGCGATCTGGCTCGACACCGCAGCGGTCACGCGACCGCCCGGTGTCAGCGGCTCGAGCGTCGCCATCTTCTCGAGCGAGGTGCCGCGGCGCGGCGTCTCGTCGCGACGCAGCTCGCCCACCGGGACGATCTCGCGGTCGAAACGGCCCGAATCGATCGCCTCGATCGCCCGTCGGTTGCTCTCGAGCGCGAACTCCTCCATCTCGCGTCGGCTGATGTCCCATTTTTCCGCGATCATTTCCGCGGAGCGGAACTGCGAGACCTCCTGGTCGCCGTAACGCGCACGCCAGCCGGGCGAGCCGCGGAACGGGTCGTCGAAACCGTAGGCGCGTCCCGCGAGCATCGCCGCCGAGATCGGTATCTGGTTCATCGCCTGCACGCCGCCTGCGACGACCAGGTCCTGCGTCCCGCTCATGACGCCCTGCGCCGCGAAATGCACCGCCTGCTGCGACGAGCCGCACTGCCGGTCGACCGTCGTCCCGGGCACGTGCTCGGGCAGACCCGCCACAAGCCAGCAGGTGCGCGCGATGTCGCCGGCGAGCGGACCGATCGCGTCGACCGCGCCAAAGACCACGTCCTCGACCGCCGCGGGGTCGATGCCGCTGCGCTCAATGAGCGCCTTGAGCGCGAAGCCGCCAAGGTCAGCCGGGTGAACGGCGGCGAGCCCGCCCTTTTTCTTGCCGACCGGTGTCCGTACCGCCTCGACGATGTACGCCTCCGCCATCTCAACCCCCCGTTGCCGCAAACGTGTGCGCGGGACCGAGCGGTTGCGCACCCGACCAGAGCGCCGCCTGGACCCGGCGCGCGTGGAAGTTGCCGTCGCCCCAGGCGCCCGCGAGCGCCCACGCGCGCTTCATGTAGAAGTGCAGATCGACCTCCCATGAGTAACCCATCGCGCCGTGCGCCTGCATGGCGATCCGCGCGCAGGCGTCCGCCGCCGCGACCGCTGCGAGCTTGGCGTGCGACACCGCCACCGGCATCTTCTCACCCGATTCCCCGAGCGACGCGGCGGCGGCGTAGACGACCGGGCGCGCGAACTCGACCTTGACCTGCGCACTCGCGAACTGGTGCTTGAGCCCCTGGTAGGCGCCGATCGCATGCCCGAATTGCTTGCGATCGCTCGCATACGCCACAGCGATCTCGAGCATCCGTTCGGCGACGCCAAGACACTGGGCCGCGGCGTACAGCGCGCCGCGATCGACCGCGCGCGAACAGGCATCCCGCACTGCGGCACCCGTGGCGATCCGAGTAGCCGGTCCGGGCGAGTAGTCGACGCGGTGCAATCGCCGCAGGCGATCATTCGCCGGCTGCTCGACGAGCCGCACCTCGGATGGCGGCACGAGGTGCAGTTCGTCGCCGGCGCCGACCACCAGCCAGTTGGCCTCGCCGGCTCCGGCAACGAATGGCTCCTGCGGCAATGCAACCGCCACGCGCCCGGTTCCAGCTGCGGCTGCCTCAAGCACCGGTTGCACACGCGGCTCGCCGGCAAACTCGGCGAGGAGCGGGACGCCGACCGCCGCATGCTCGACCAGCGCGTCCGGGACCGCCGCACGACCGAGCTCCTCGGCGATCAGTACAAAATCGATGTTGGAGAGTCCTACCCCGCCAGCCGACTCCGGCGCGAGCAGTCCCGGCAACCCGAGCTCGCAGTAACGCTCCCAGCGCGCGGCGCCGCTGGCGTCGCGACCCTCCGCCAGGGCGCGCAGTACCGCGGGCGAGCAGATATCGGCCAGCAGCTCGCGCGTCGAGGCCGCCATCATCCGTTGCTCGTCGCTGAAGGTGAAATCCACGCCCGCCCCTCAGGCCCGCGGCAGCTTCATCAGCCGCTCCGCGATGATGTTGCGCTGGATCTCGTTCGTGCCGGCATAGATCGGGCCTGCGAGCGAGAACATGTAGCCCTCGAGCCAGGCTCCGACGTCCCCGGCGTCCGCCGCCTGCGGCAGCAGCTGCGCGCGGCAGCCGAGGATGCGCATCGCGCAGTCGTGCATCGCGAGATCGAGCTCCGACCAGAAGATCTTGTTGAGGCTCGCCTCCACACCGATCGTGCCGCCGGCGATCAGGCGCGAGGCGGTCATGTAGGTGTTTAGCGCGTACGCCTGTGCGTCCATCCATGCCTGCGCGACCTGTCCGGCGATCGCCGGGTCGAGCTCCGCGGCATGCTGACGGTAGAGCTCGACGAGGCGCTCCGCCGTCGCCTGGAAGCGGGCGGGGCTGCGCAGCATCAGTCCGCGCTCGAAGCCGGCGGTCGCCATCGCGATCTGCCAGCCCGCGCCCTCGGCGCCGAGCCGGTTGGCAACCGGGACGCGCGCATCCTCGAAGAAGATCTCGGCGAAACCCGTCTCGCCGTGGATCTGCGGGATGCCGCGTACGCGCACACCGGGCAGGTCGAGTGGAAACAGGATGAACGAGATGCCGCGATGCCGCTCCGACGCCGGGTCGGTGCGGAACATGCCAAAGCCCCAATCCGCGTAGGCCGCGCGCGAGGACCAGATCTTGTGACCGCGCAGCACATACTCGTCGCCGTCGCGCAGAGCAGTGGCGCGCAGTGCCGCGAGATCCGAGCCCGCCTGCGGCTCGGACCAGGCCTGCGCCCACATCTCCTCGCCCGCCGCCATCCGTGGCAGGAAGCGCGCCTTTTGCTCGGGCGTGCCGAACTCCATCAGCGTTGGCCCGAGCAGGAAGATGCCGTTCTGGTTGGCGCGAGCGGGCGCCTGCGCCCGGTAGTACTCCTCCTCGAAGATCAGCCACTCGATCAGGTCGCAGCCGCGCCCACCGTATTCCTCGGGCCAGGTCACCATCCCCCAGCGACCGCGCGCGAGCGTGCGTTCCCATTCGCGATGCGCCGCGAAGCCGCGCGCCGACTCGAGCGTCTCGAGCGGCTCGCGCGGTACGTTGGCCGCCATCCAGGCGCGCACCTCGGCGCGGAAGGCGCGCTGCGCGTCGGTGTAATGGAGCGCGATCGCCATCCGGCCGCCCGCGTCAGAACTTCGCCTTGTCGCCGGTCGCGACGAACGCGTCGCGCGCCTTCTGCGAATCGGCGTTCATGTACATCTCGAGCGTGAAGCCCTGCTCGTAGCGGTACATGCGGTCGACGTCCGTGGCCTCGATACCGTTCAACGCCTGCTTCGCGAGCACCAGCGCCTTGCGGCTCTTGCCGGCGATCACCGCGGCGAAGGATCGAGCCTCCTCGAGGAGCCGATCACGCGGCACGACCTTCTCAACCGCGCCCAGGCGGTACGCTTCGGCTACGGTCAAGTTGCCGCCCGTGAAGAAGAGCGCGCGGACTTTGTGCAGCGGCAACATCCGCATCATGTGCGCCGCGCCGCCCATTGCGCCGCGATCGATCTCCGGCAGCGAGAAGTACGCATCGTCCGCCGCGATGATCACATCGCTCGCTCCCGAGAGACCGATGCCGCCGCCGATGACGAATCCGTGAACCGCGGTGATCACCGGAACCTCGGCGGCACGCACGGCGCGGAAGCTCAGGTAGTTGCCGCGGTTCAGCGCCACGATGCGCTCGGGATGCTTCTGCATCTCCTTGATGTCGACCCCGGCGCAGAACCCGCGGCCCTCGCCGCGGATCAGCAGACAGCGGTGCGCGGGGTCGCAACCCATCCGCTCGATTGCGGCCGCGAGCTCGTTCCAGCCCGCGCTGTCGAGCGCGTTGACGGGCGGATGATCGAGGACGATCTCGCCGACAGCGTCGCGTGTTTCGGTTCGTATTGGCACGACTCATCTCCCCGTGTTGGGCTCACTCCCGCGGGAGCAGCGCGCAGGCCGTCTCGAGACGAGCCTCCGCCTCGCGCACGATGCGCTCGATGAGCTCCGCGCAGCTCGGCAGGTCGCCGAGCCGGCCCGCGACCTGTCCGCTCGCCATGATGCCCTCCGCGGGGTGTCCCTGTACGACGGCCCGCTGCAGCAGCACGGGAGAGTTGGCGGCGAGCAGCGCCTGGCCCAGGCTCATCTCGCCCGAGCGCGCCATGGCGCGCGCGGACCTGAGCATCTCGCTTAAGGAAGCGCCGGTGAGGCGCTTGAGCTCGAAAGCGTTGCGCAGCGCGGTCACGAGCACGCCGGCGCCGCTCGAGCGCTCGATCCGCGCCGCGAGCTCATTGCGGAGCATCCGGTGCGGAATGCCATCGAGCCTGGTCGTCACGAACACGTCGTCGAGCCCGGCCTTGACGTAGCGCGCTTTGGTCGCATCGGGCACCGGGGATTCGCGCGTCATCAGGAAGCGCGTGCCCATGGCGACCCCGGCGGCGCCACAGGCGAGCGCGGCGGCGAGCCCGCGCCCGTCGGCGAAGCCACCCGCGGCGAATATCGGGATCTTTACGGCGTCGAGCACCTGCGGCAGGAGCACGGTGGTCGCGACCGAGCCCGTGTGCCCGCCGCCCTCGCCGCCCTGCACGATCAGCATGTCGGCGCCCAGGTCGGCGGATTTCTGCGCGTGCCGCAACGCGCCGACCGAAGCGATGCAGATGAGCCCGGCGGCGCGGAACCGGGCGATCATCGCCGCGTCCGGTCCGCGCCCGAAGCTCACCGCGCGCACACGCTTCTCCAGGATCGTGTCGACGATCTGCGCCGCACCGGGCTGGAACATGTGGAAATTGACGCCGAACGGGCGGTCGGTGAGCGCGCGCACGCGATCGATCGCGGGTGCGACCTCGGGCGCCGCGAGTGTCGCGCAGGCAAGAATGCCAAAGGCCCCTGCGTTGCAGGACGCGGCGACGAGTTCGGGTGTCGCAACGTAGCCCATTGCGGTCTGCACGATCGGATAACGGGCGCCCAGGGCCTCGCAGGCCGCCGTGCGCAGGGCGACCGTGCTCACGACCGCCCCGCGCGGTCGCCCGGCGGATTGCCCTTGAATACGGTCGCGCGCAGGTCGTGCGGGTCGAGCACGCGACGGATGAGGTCGAGCTCGACCGCGGTCGGCGCCACGGTCGCGGGGATCGTCCCGGGACGCGCAAGGGGAAATCCGGTGTTCTCCTGCACCTGCTCGAACACGATGCCGGGGTGGAGCGAGGCGACGCGGATCTGGTGGTCGGGACCTTCGAAGTCGAGCACGGCAAGAT
>Ga0207648_10006893_pt1 | contig 11256 bp, 16 predicted proteins | sample KBSMisM32_FD_184310 | JGI IMG/M metagenome (GOLD analysis project Ga0207648, IMG submission 184310) | Miscanthus rhizosphere microbial communities from Kellogg Biological Station, Michigan, USA - KBS Miscanthus M3-2 (SPAdes) (version 2) | ecosystem: Host-associated > Plants > Roots >... | reverse complement strand
TGCTCGGCGTGTTCGCGCGGCAGCAGGCGCAGCGCGCGCATCCCCTCATCCCGCCCGAACTCTTCCGTCACGCACGCACGCTCTCGCCCTACATCTCCGGCGTTCTCATGGGCACGACGATCTTCGGCGTCGACACGTTCGTCCCCCTGTTCGTGCAGGGCGCGCGGGGCGGGACGGCCATGGCCGCGGGCGCGGTCGTCACTCCCGTCGTGCTCATGTGGGCGCTCTCCGCCGCCGTCGCCGCACGCGCGGTCGTCCGCTTCGGGTTCCGCCGCACCGCGCAGTGCGGATCGGTGCTGATCCTGCTCGGCTGCGGCGGGCTCATCGTGTGCGCGCTCCTGCACGCCCACGTGGGGACGATCACCGCCACCTGCGCCCTCATCGGGGCCGGCCTCGGACCGTCCTCGATGTCGCAAGTGCTGGCCATCCAGCACGCGGCGGAGGAGCATCAACGCGGCGTGGCCACGAGCCTCGTGCCCTTCTTCCGGGCCGTGGGCGGCGCCCTCGGCGTCGGCGCCCTGGGCGGGCTGCTGGCCACGGGCCTCTCCCGGCGTCTCGGGCCCGCGGCGGAGACCGCCGGCGCCTTGCTCGCGCGCGGCCATGGCGGGCCCGCCTCCGCCACCTCCGACCTGCCCGCGCTGGGCGCCGCGCTCGAGGCCGCGCTGATTCCCGTCTTCGTCGTCCTGCTCGTGCTTGCCGTCCTCAACGTCGCCGTCGCCTCCTCGTTCCCGCGCCACGCCGATCCCGCATCGCCGCCGGTTTGACGGGACCGGCCGGCGCCGGTAGCGTTCCCCGCCCTGGGAGGTCGCGCATGGCCGAAGACCGCTTCCGCGTCCGGCCGGACAAGAAGTTCCGGCTCGAAGACCACGACCCCGGCTTCACGGGCCGCTTCGAGTCCAAGGAAGACGGCAAGCGCCATCTCGAGAAGGGGCTGGAAAAGCTCCGCGACCTGCAGGAGAGGCTCTACGCCCAGGACCAGTGGGCGGTGCTCCTGATCTTCCAGGCCATGGATGCGGCCGGCAAGGACAGCGTGATCGAGCACGTGATGTCCGGCGTCAACCCGCAGGGGTGCCAGGTGTATTCGTTCAAGCAACCTTCATCGGAGGAGCTGGACCACGATTTCCTCTGGCGGACGACGCGCTGCCTGCCCGAGCGCGGACGCATCGGCGTCTTCAATCGCTCCTATTACGAAGAGGTCCTGGTCGTGCGCGTGCACCCCCAGATCCTCGCCAAGCAGAAGCTGCCCGCCACTCTCGTCACCGACCGCATCTGGAAGGAGCGGTACGAGGACATCGGCGCCTTCGAGCGCTACCTCTCGCGGAACGGGACGGTGATCCGCAAGTTCTTCCTGAACGTGTCGAAGGACGAGCAGCGCCAGCGGTTCCTGGCCCGCCTCGACCAGCCGGAGAAGAACTGGAAGTTCGCGGCCGCGGACGTACAGGAGCGCCAGCACTGGGACGACTACATGAAGGCCTACGAGAAGATGATCGAGGCCACCACCTCGGACGAGGCCCCCTGGTTCGTGATCCCCGCCGACCACAAATGGTTCACGCGCCTGGCCGTGGCCGACGTGATCGTGGAGACCCTGGAAGGGCTCGATCTCCACTTCCCGGAGGTCTCGGAGGCGCAGCGCCAGGAGCTGCAGCGGGCGCGCGCGCTCCTCGAGGGCGGCTAGAAGGCGGGCGCGGGCAGGCGGCCGTCGACTTCGAACACGCGGCGCTTGAACGCGAAGGAGGCGGAACGGAAGACGTCCTCCTTGGTGACCTCGACCTCGTCGCGCGTGACGACGCACCGCCAGCTCTCCGGCACCGAGGGCCTGCGCGACGAGAGGGCCTCGCGCACGAAGAGGCCGACGTTCGCGCCGTGTTCCGGATCGCGAGCGGACGTGTAGAGGAAGGCCTCCACTCCGTCCGCCCGCATCTCGCGGCCCAGCATCTGCGGAGCCGCGTAGTCGGACGGGGACGAGATGAGCTCCGTGTAGCGCGCGAAGGCTCCCCGCGTGAGATCCACGCCCTTGCCTGTCTCGTAGGCGGCCTGGAAGATGGAGACGTCCGTCTCCAGCGGCGTGAGCTCGGCCGTCGTGCCCTCCAGGAACAGCAGCAGGTAATACGCCTTCTCCGCGAACGCGGTGGCGCGCGTGCGCGACCCGTACCAGATGCCGTTTTCGGCGCGGGTGCCGAACCGCGAGCCGTGACGGAGGGGTGGATAGCGGAACGGCGTGAAGAGCAGATAGTGGAGGCCGGCGGCCGCGCCCGCGGGCGGCTTGACGTCTTCGATCAGCTCCTCGAGCAGGGCCTGCTCCTCGTCGGAGTCCACCAGCTTCCGCGTGGCGAAGAGGTGCTGGGACTCGACGACGCGCCAGGCCCGCCCGCTCAGGGAGCGGAGGCTAGACCTTCCCGCGCATCGCGTCCAGATACTCGATGGCATCGACGAGGCCGGTGACGGTGCGGATTCGCTCGGCCGGGATACCCCCCAGGTGCCGGTTCGGGGCGTGCAGCCATTGCCGCGCCTTCTCCGTCTGCCCGCCCAGGAGCGCGTCCAGGCTGCGGAAGAGGCGCACGAAGAGCACGGCCAGCTCGCCCTCCTTGCGCGCGGGATCGAGCGGCCGATCGTCCAGGCGGGAGAGGGTGGACGGGCTCACGCCCAGGATCACGGCCAGGTCCTTGCGCGGGACGGAGAGCAGCTCGGCCGCGCGCAGGGCGGCGCGGGTGAGGACCACGTTCCGGCGCGGCGCCTCCGCGGCGGCGCGGGACGGAGCACGTCGTTCCCGGGGTGGCGAAGGCACGAGGCCCGCTCCTTTCAATTGACATGATATCGGCGATCTGGCGTCAATTGCAAGGGACGCCCCCTAGGCCAGGGCGCGCTCCCGCCGGCGGTCGGCGTAGGCGTCGGGCGGATGGGCGGGCGGATGGGCCAGGAAGCTGGCCGCGATGGAGCCGAGGTATTCGCGCAGCGGGGTCGCGCGGAAGGACAGCTCCTCCTTCGCCCGCGCGGGGTCGAGCATCGACATCCATCGTCCGGAGAACGGGGACACGCGCACGGGATCGAGCCCCGCCGCCTCCAGGTCCGAGCGGGGCACCGCGTGCAGGCGGAGTGCGGTGCCGAGCTGCGCGGCCAGGGTCTCCAGGATCTCGACCAGGGTCGGCGTCTCCTCCTGGCAGAGGTTGTAGGCCTGGCCGAAGGTGCGCGGCTGGCCCAGGAGCGAGGCGATCGCGCGCGAGACGTCGCGGCCGTAGACGTGGCGCACGCGATGCGTACCGCCGTCGGGCAGGATCACGGGGCCCCCGTCGAGCAGCCGCCACAGGTACCCCTCCAGCCGCCGCGTGTGGTCGCGCTCCCCGTTGATGACGGGGACGCGCAGGCGCGTGGAGGGAAAGCCGTCGCGGACGAAAGCGGCGGCGAGGACGTCTTCGGCGGCCCGCTTCCCGACCCCGTACGCCCAGTCGCCGTGGTCGGGATGGCCCGCCGGGGGCTCCGCCATCAAAGGCCCGTCGTAGTCGACCTCCCGCGCCGGAGAGGGCCGTGGCGCACGTACGAGGTAGACCTGGCCCGTGCTGATGAAGACGTAGTGCCCGACGGAGCCCTGGAGGACCCGCACCGCGCGCGCCGCGTCCCCGCCCACGAAGCCGGCGAAATCCACGGCGGCGTCGAAGCGGCGGCCGGCCAGGGCACGGTCGAACGCGTCCGTGGCGCGATCGCCATGGAGGCGCTCGATGCGCTCGCCGAAAGGGTCGGCCAGTGTTCCTCGATTGAAGACGGTGACGGCGTGGCCGCCGGCCAGCAGCCGCCAGACGAGGTCGTAGCCTACGAAGCGGTTCCCCCCGACGACGAGGACGTTCAGGAAGCGGCCTCCGCGGCCCTCAGCGCCGCCGGCACGTAGCGCTCGGCCAGGCGCCGGTAGAGGCGGGGCCGCTTTCCCTTGAGCCAGCCCAGGAACTCCTCGGGCGAGGCGAAGCTGAGGCCGCCCTCGGGGTCGTTGACGTCGCAGGTCGTGTTGTCGAAGTCGCGGCAGATGATGGGCCGCTCCGGGTATACCGCGCAGAGCAGGCTGCCCTGCAGGTGGCGGCAGCGCGTCTCGAAGACGACCGACCACTCGCCGTCGCCGTCGCGGTAGACGCTGATCTGCTCGTGGTAGAGGTACCAGAGGATGTCGGAGGCGTTGCGCAGCGAGCTCGGCTCGTTGATGCCCACGCTGACGTAGGTGCAGCACTTGCCGCACTCCGTGCAGGCGACGAGCGGCTTGGGCGCGGAGACCATGGGCAGGGGGATGCGCGTCACGTCGTGGACCTCCTGTGGATGTTGTACACCCCCCGCCCGTCCGCGACCAGGAGATCGCCCTGGGTGACCTCGATGCGGACGTGGCACACGCGATTGCCCTTGCGCACGAGCTGGGCGGCGGCGCGCAGGTCCGCGCCCAGGCCCGCCGGCTCCAGGTAGTCCACGCGCAGATCCACCGTGGAGACGCTCTCGCCCGGCGAGAGCGCGGACCAGGCGGCCAGTCCCCCCGCGGTGTCGATCAGGCTGGAGACGACGCCGCCGTGCAGGGCGGGACGCCGCGGGTCGCCGATGAATTCCTCGCGCACCGCCAGCGTCAGCACGCAGCGGCCCGCGGCCACCGACTCTCCCCGCATTCCGAGGAGGCGGTTGAAGGGGACGTGCTCCTCCATCACGCGCAGGAGGTCCTCCGGCGTGCGCGGGGTCCAGGCGTGGGTGTCCTGTTTAGTCACCGCTTCCGCACGGCAACACTCTATCGAAGGTGCGCGCCCGCCCCAACCGCCGTGTGAGGCGCCTCAGTCGCGGGCGACGGTCTCGGAGTGGAGGAGGTCCTGGAGCTGACGCGGGTCCACCGGCTTGACGAGATGGGCGTCGAAGCCGGCGGCGAGGGCGCGCGTGCGGTCCTCGGGCCGGCCGTAACCGGTCATGGCCACCAGCCGGATCTCCGTCCCTGCGGGTTCGACGCGGATGCGCTGGGCCAGCTCATAGCCGTCCATGCCGGGAAGGCCGACGTCGACCAGCGCGAGGTCCGGCCGCAGCAAGAGCGCCGCCTCCAGCCCGCTCGGCCCGTCGTGGGCGACGGAGACCTCGTGCCCCCATATCTCGAGCTGGATGCGGATGAAGTCGGTGATGTCGACGTTGTCTTCGATGAGCAGCACCCGGCGAGGCCGGGAGGCCGCCGGCGGCGGCACCACCGCCGTCTCTCCGGCCGAAGCCGCCGCGGCCAGGGGCAACCGGATGGTGAAGGTGGCCCCGCGGCCCTCGCCCTCGCTGTGCGCAGCCACTGTTCCTCCATGAAGTTCCACGAGCTTCTTCACCATGGTGAGCCCGATGCCGAGGCCGCCCCGCGACCGTGCCGCCGACTGGTCCACCTGCACGAACATGTCGAAGATCGACTCCAACATGGCGGGGGCGATCCCGATGCCGTGGTCGCGGACACGCCATACCGCCGTGGGCGGCAGGTCCTCGCTCGCCAGCGTCACTTCCACGGCCGCCCCGGGCGGCGAGAACTTGGCGGCGTTGCCGAGCAGGTTCACGATCACCTGCTCGATGCGCAGGACGTCCGCGTCGACGGGCAGCGGCGCCGAGGGCAGCGTGACCTCGAGGCGCGTCCCGCGCGATTCGAGGAGGGGCTCGGCGGCGGCCAGGGCCCGACGCGTGAGCTCGACGAGGTCCACCACTCCCCGTCGCAGCTCGATCTTGCCGTGGGTGATGCGGGAGACGTCGAGGAGGTCGTCCACCAGGCGGGCCAGATGCCGGGTCTGCCGGGTCAAGGTCTCCTGTATGCGGAGGCTCGTCTCGTCGCCGCGGGCCAGGGCCTCCTGCACGGCGAGGGCGGCCCCGATCGCGCTCAGGGGATTGCGCAGCTCATGGGCGAGCATGGCCAGGAACTCGTCCTTGCGGCGGTCCGCCTCCGCCAGCGCTACCGCATGCGCCCGCAGCTCGGCCTCCGCGCGCCGCGCGCGCAGCAGGGCGGCGAGCGTGGCCACGAGCTCGATCGCCTCGAAGGGCTGGACGAGATAGCCGTCGGCGCCGCTGTCGAGACCGTGGGCACGGCTCTCCGCCGTGATGAAGGCGGCCGAGGTCTGCAGCACCGGGATGAAGGCGGTCGCCGGATCGGCCTTGAGCCGCCGGCAGACCTCGAAGCCGTCGATGTCGGGCAGCTTCACGTCCAGGACGATCACGTCGGCGCCTTCCCGGGCACGGGCCAGCCCCTCCTGGCCCGTCTCCGCCTCCGCCACCTGGTAGCCGGCGGCGGTCAGGGTCTTCGACATGACGTAGCGGGTCGCCTCGTCGTCGTTGACGACGAGAGCGACGAGCGGCGGCGCGGAAGCGGGAGTTGCGGGCATTTGGAGACGAACGGACTCGGAGGCTTCTCAGCAAGGGCCATGCCGCCCGCAAATCACTGACGGCACTTCGGCGGGCGGACGCCAGTGTCAGAATGACCTTCGGATGAGCCCTTCGGTCACGGTCGTGATCCCCGCCCTCGACGAAGAGAGCCAGGTGGCGGCCGCCATCCGATCCGTCCGCCCGGAGGCCGAAGTGATCGTCGTGGACGGCGGCTCCCGCGACGCCACGCGCGACATCGCGGCCCGGGAAGGGGCGCGCGTCCTCGAGACGCCGAAGGGACGCGGCCGCCAGCTCGATGCCGGCGCGCGCGCGGCGAGCGGCGAGTGGCTCCTGTTCCTGCACGCGGACACCAGGCTCGAGGGAGGATGGCGCGAAGCCCTCGGCGCCCTGCCTGCGGAGGTGGTGGGCGGCGCATTCCGCCTGGCCGTGGACTCCCCGCGCGCCGGATTCCGCGTGGTCGAGCAGGGAGTGCGTCTCCGCCTGCGCCTCTTCGGCCTTCCCTACGGCGATCAAGGCCTCTTCGCGCGCCGCGAGGTCTACGCGCGCATCGGCGGCATCCCCCATCTGCCCCTGATGGAAGACGTCGCGTTCGTGACGCGGCTGAGACGAGCCGGCCGGCTCGCCTTCCCGCCCGTGCGCGCCTTCACGAGCCCGCGGCGCTGGGACCGTTACGGCATCCTCGGCACCACCCTGCGCAACTGGTCGCTGCTCGCCGGGTACGCGGCCGGCCAGTCCCCGGAACGCCTCGCTCGCCGCTACGGCCGCGGCGCGCCTTGACCGCCTCCGGGCCGTCCTCTTTAATAGGTCCTTCATGAAAAGTGCGACACCAAGGGCTGCCATCACTGCGCTGGGGCGGTACGTACCCGAGCGGGTCATGACGAACGCCGATCTCGAGCGGATCGTCGACACGTCGGACGAGTGGATCCGCACGCGCACGGGGATCCAGCAGCGCCACATCGCCGAGCCGGGCACTCCCACGAGCGAGCTGGCCGCGCGCGCGGCGCGCATGGCCCTGGAGAAACGGGGCATCGGCGCGGACGAGCTGGACCTGATCATCATCGGCACCGTCACCCCGGACACGCTGTTCCCCGCCACCGCCTGCGTGGTCCAGGACAAGATCCAGGCGAAGAAGGCCTGGGCCTTCGACATCTCCGCGGCCTGCTCCGGCTTCACCTACGCCCTCACCATGGGCGCGCAGTTCATCGCGTCGGGGGCGCACCGCAAGGTGCTGGTCATCGGCGCGGACGTGATGTCCACGATCATCGACTACAAGGACCGCACCACTTGCGTCCTCTTCGGGGACGGGGCGGGGGCCGTGCTCCTGGAGCCGTCCACCGACGAGACCGGGTTCATCGACTTCTACAACGAGGTCGACGGCTCCGGCGGCTGCTACCTCAACATGCCCGCCGGGGGCAGCGCCCGGCCCGCCTCGCACGAGACCGTCGATCAGCGCATGCACTACGTGCGCCAGGACGGCCCCCACGTCTTCAAGTACGCGGTACGCAAGTTCGCGGAGGCCAGCCAGACCGTGCTGGAGCGCAACGGCCTGAAGGCGTCCGACATCGACCTCTACGTGGCCCATCAGGCCAACGCGCGGATCATCGACGCCTCTCGCGAGCGTCTGGGGCTACCGGAGGCGAAGGTGGTGAAGAACATCGAGCGTTACGGCAACACGACCGCGGCCACCATTCCCCTCGCCCTCGGGACCGCGCTCGACGAGGGGCGGCTGCGCCGCGGCCACGTCGTGGTGATGACCTCCGTGGGAGCCGGCCTCACCGTCGGCTCGATCCTGATGCGCTGGTCCGGCGTCCCCTGGTAGGCGCCCACTCATGAAGCGCGAACCCATGGTTTTCGCAGTGGCGGGGATGATCTTCGGATTCGTCCTCGGTTACATGGCCGCCGGCTTCGGCGACGCGCCCTCGTCCGACACGCGGCCGCGGCCGGTCGCGGAGGCGTCGTCGCGGACCGCTCCCAACCTCGCGGCCCCGGCCGCGGGGGGCGCGGCCGCCGACGGGCACGACCATCCGGTGGGACCGGCCGATCCGGACGAGGTGCGCACGCTCGAGAACCTGGCCGCGCGCGACAAGCAGAACGTGCAGGTGCGGATCGAGCTGGGCAACCTGTACATGGATCACGCCCAATACGAAGAAGCCACCCGCTGGTACGGGGAGGCGCTGGCCCTGAAGCCCGCCGACAACGACGTGCGCGTGGACATGGGCGCGTCGCTGCTGAACCTCGGGCGGGGACCGGAGGCCCTGGCCGCGTTCGACCAGGCCCTGAAGAACGACCCCGGCCACAAGAAGGCGCTCTTCAACAAGGGCCTGGCCCTCATGCAGTCCGGGCGGCCCCAGGACGCGGTCACGGTCTGGGACGACCTCCTGAAGCGCTATCCCGGCGACCCCCAGCTCCAGGGACTGAAGGACCAGGTGGAGCGCATCCGGGCCGGAAAGGGCAGCGGGCCGGCGTGATCGCGTTCGTCGTCAACCTCGTCCGCATCGTCATCGTGCTCCTGATCCTCCGCTTCGTCCTGCGCTTCCTGGCGGCGGTGGTGCAGGGCTACCAGGGCGCGCCGCCGCGGGTGCCGGCGGCCACGGACATGGTGCGTGACCGCGTGTGCGATACGTTCGTGCCCCGCTCCCGCGCCCTCATGGCCGTCGTGGACGGACGGGAGCAATACTTCTGCTCCCCCGAGTGCCGGGACCGCGCGCGACGGCAGCTCGTGACGACGTGAGCCGCGATCAAACGCAGCTGCGCTGCGACATCGTCGAAGTGGGACGCCGCCTGTATGCGCGCGGCCTCATCGGCGGCCACGAGGGCAACGTCTCCGTCCGCCTCGACACGTCGATCCTCATCACGCCCGCCGGGGTCTGCAAGGGCTTCCTGACCCCCGACATGATCGTGCGCACGGACCTCGAGGGGCATCCCACGGACGGCGGACGCGCCTCCACGGAGACGCTCATGCACACCGCCGTCTATCGGCGGCGCGCGGACGTGCACGCGGTGGTGCATGCGCATCCACCCACGGCGACCGGGTTCGCGGTGGCCGGCATCCCTCTCGACCGCCCCCTCATCGCGGAGGCGGTGGTGACCCTCGGGGCCGTGCCCGTGATCCCCTACGGCCAGCCCGCCACGGAAGAGCTGGCCGACAACGTCGGCCGCGTGATCTGCGACGCGCAGGCCCTCCTCATGGCGAACCACGGCGCCCTGGCCGTGGGGACGACCCTGGAGCAGGCCTGGGAGCGGATGGAGACGTTGGAGCAGCTCGCCCGGGTGACCCTCGTGACCCGCCTGCTCGGGGGCGATCACCTGCTGCCGAGGGCGGAGGTCGGACGGCTGGAAGAGTCGCGCACGAGATCGGGCTATCCGCCCCCGGCCTGCGATCCCACTCCCGCCAGCGCGGGTGCCTCGCGCGCGACCACGGGCCCGCGCCCCGGAGGAGCCGTGACCTTGAGCGAAACGGAGCTCGTGAAGCTCGTCACGGAGGCGGTGGAACGCTTCCGATCGTGAACGAAACGACGACGGCGCAGGGCTTGACTCCGTCTCGCGCTCGGTTCAGAGTCGAGACGGCTCGGAGGGTGTGAATGGGTGAAGCGCTGGGGATGATCGAGACGAGAGGGCTGGTCGCCCTCATCGAGGCCGCCGACGCCATGGTCAAGGCCGCCAAGGTCACCCTCGTCGGCTACGAGAAGATCGGATCCGGGTACGTGACCGCGCTCGTGCGCGGGGACGTGGCCGCGGTGAAGGCGGCCACGGACGCCGGGGCCGCCGCCGCCCGCCGCGTGGGCGAGCTCGTCTCCGTCCACGTGATCCCGCGGCCGCACGGCAACCTCGAGGACGTCCTGCCCATCGGCAAGGCCTCGAAGTAGAGACGTGATTCTCGGGCGCGTGGTCGGGACGGTGGTCGCCACGCGCAAGGACGACCGGCTCGTGGGCGCGAAGCTCCTCGTGGTCCGCACCACCGATCCCAGCGGCAAGGACGAAGCCGGGCACATGGTCGCCGTCGACACCGTGGACGCCGGCCACAACGACCGCGTGCTGGTGGTGACCGGCTCCTCCGCGCGCATGGCCTCCGGCCTCAAGGACACTCCCGTGGACGCCGCCATCATCGGCGTGATCGACAGCGTCGAGATGAAGGAGTAGCGCGTGTTCCTGGCCCGGGTGGTGGGAACGGTGGTGGCGACCCGCAAGGAGCCCGGCCTCACGGGCACGAAGCTGCTCGTCATCCAGCCCCTCAAGAACGACGGCAGCCCGTCGGGCAAGCCGCTGGTCGCTGTCGATTCCGTGGGCGCGGGGGTCACCGAGAACGTCTTCTACGTGCGCGGGCGCGAGGCCTCCGTTCCCTTCCTGCCCGACGAAGTGCCGACCGACGCCGCCATCGTCGGCATCGTCGACCACTGGTCGCTGAGCTAGGGCCCGATGCAGATCGCACGGGTCGTGGGAACGGTGGTGGCGACACAGAAGAACGCCAAGCTCGAAGGGGCGAAGCTCCTGCTCGTGCAGCCCCTCGACCCGTCGGGCGCGGCCAAGGGGCCGACGGTGATCGCCATCGACTCCGTGAGCGCCGGCATCGGCGATCGCGTGCTGCTCGTCCAGGACGGCAAGGCGGCCATCCAGGCCCTCGGGCGAGGCGTGGCGGCGGTGGACGCGGCCGTGGTCGGGGTCATCGACGCCGTGGAGATGGGCGCGTGAGGCGCCCGGGCCGCTGACCATGGACGACTCCCGCATCGAGCAGCTCCGGCGCGAAGTGCTGAGCCAGCTCGGCTCCTCTCCGTCCGAGCGCGCGACCCACGACCTCGAATCGCGCGTGGCCGCGCTGGAAGCGGCGGTGGCGGACCTGCTCGGCACGAACCCTCGGCCCCTCCCCACCGCCCCTCGTGGCTACGCCCATCCGAGCCTCCAGGTGTTGGGACC
>Ga0207648_10006890_pt1 | contig 11262 bp, 6 predicted proteins | sample KBSMisM32_FD_184310 | JGI IMG/M metagenome (GOLD analysis project Ga0207648, IMG submission 184310) | Miscanthus rhizosphere microbial communities from Kellogg Biological Station, Michigan, USA - KBS Miscanthus M3-2 (SPAdes) (version 2) | ecosystem: Host-associated > Plants > Roots > Rhizosphere... | reverse complement strand
CACGTCGGCGAGCGTGAGCTGACGGTCCTCGGCGACCTTCTCGAACTTCTTGCTGCCGCTGACGACGCCGGCGCGGAGTCGCGCAACGAGCATGAGCGTGACGCCGATCAGGACGAACGAGACGACGAACGAAACCGGATCTTCGGGGAGGCGTCCCGGGCCCTCGACCTCCACGCGGGCACCGCGTGCCGACCACCGCTCGAGGTCGGCGAGGCCAACGGCGCCCTTCGGGACCTCGGCGCTGACCTTCGTGGCGTTGGTCGAGCCGATCAGTCGTGGAGAGGCGAGCTCGGCGACCAGTCGCGTCCCGCCGTCTTCGACGGACAGCTGACGAACCTGGCGCGCGTCGAGCGCCGCAGCGAGCTCCGAGTACGGAACGGCGGGAACCGGAACGTTCGTCTTGCGGTGGTGCACCGCCTTGAAGACAACGAACGAGACGGCGATCGAGGCGACCGCGAGAACAGCGATGGCCCAGCGCGGCTGTCTGCCGAGGCGCTGACGGAGTGAAGCGAGTAAGGCTGAAAAACGGCGCATGCGTGAGACCGGCGGGAGGTGTGCTCAACGGCCTCGCGTCACGTAGCGAGTCATGAGCCTCATGTCCCGAGACGACGACGCGCAGAAGGCGCCGTCACAACTATTGAATGGAAAAGGCGACGAGGAACGAGAAGCTCGCTCGCCACCGAAATGATCCGCGGCACCGGCTGATGGAGCCGGCGCACAGGCGAAAAAGAAAGCGGCCGCGGTACGTCCAAGCGGCCGCCACCCTGTCACCTACTATAGCAACGCGAACCAGCCGGCGCGAGTCGAACTTCGGTGTGTCTGTACGGCCGTGTTGGCCAGTGGGTCTACACCGTTGCGACTGTCGTGTTCAGCGACCAGCCTTAGCGCTCATGGCGCATTCCAACGTTCCTGATCATCGGTCGCCGGCAGATTTACGGCGCCGGCGACTCATCGCCGCTTCGTCCGCGGTCGTCGCCGTCATCGTCGGTCTGGTGACTTTGATCACTATCGACCGACTGAGAGCGAGCAGATCACTCGTCAGGCACACGCTCGAGGTCATGCAACGGGCGGAAGAGCTCGCTGGTCATCTGAGCGACGCGGAAACCGGCCAGCGGGGCTTCCTGCTCACCAATGACGAACGCTACCTCGAGCCGTACAACGCGGGTCGCGCGGGCGTCGAGCGTGACACGAGCATGCTCCGAGCGCTCACCCGCGACAATGAGAGCCAGCGGCATCGGCTGGACGCGCTCTCGTCGATAATCGGCTCGAAGTTCGCCGAGCTCGATCGCACCATCGCGTCACAGCGGGCGGGGCAGGTGAGCGAGGCGCTCGCGACGGTGCGATCCGATTCCGGCAAGCTCGCGATGGATTCGATCCGTCGCATCATGACGGCGATCAGCGGCGAGGAGCGTCGGCTGTACGAAGCGCGCGAAGCGAGGTCGAAGCGGCTGTACGCCCTCGTGATCGTGACAGTCGTCCTGGGAACGCTCGCATCCGCCGCGATCGCATCCTACACGAATCGTATCTTCGCGCGCGACGCGGACACGCAGGCGGAGTCGGCTCGGATGCTCGAGCAGCAGAACGTAGAGTTGCAGGACCAGGCCACGGAGCTCGAAGTGCAGCAGGAACAGCTGCAGGCGCAGGCCGTGGAGCTCGAGACGCAGAAGGAGGAGCTCCAGGCCTCCGCCGACGAGCTCGCGATTCGCACTGAGGCCGCGGAAGCCGCCAATCGCGCGAAGAGCGACTTCCTCGCGACGATGAGTCACGAGCTTCGCACCCCGCTGAATGCGATCGCGGGATACGCGGAGCTGATCGAGCTCGGCATTCGTGGCCCGGTGAGCGAGAATCAGCGTGACGATTTGCGTCGAATCAGGCACAACCAGCGTCACCTGCTGTCGCTGGTCAACGACATTCTCAACTTCGCGCGCCTGGAGACCGGGCGCGTGAACATCGCAATGGACAACGTGAGAGTCGACGCCGTGCTGTCGCTGGCCGAGTCGCTCGTGTCGCCGCAGATGCGCTCGCGCGGTCTGCGGTTCGAATCACTGCTGGCCGATCAGGCACTGGTCGTGCGAGCGGACCAGGACAAGCTGCAGCAGATCCTCGTGAACCTGCTGAACAACGCGTGCAAGTTCACGCCGCGTGGTGGAAGTGTCACGCTGTCGGCGGAGCGCCAGGACGGATGGGCGCGAGTGCACGTCGCCGACACGGGCCGCGGGATTCCGGCATCGAAACAGAAGGAGATCTTCGAGCCGTTCGTGCAGGTGGATCGGCACCTAACGTCCGATGGTGAGCAGGGAATCGGGCTCGGGCTGGCGATCTCGCGTGAGCTGGCTCGGGCGATGGACGGCGATCTGACGGTGGCAAGCGAGGACGGACGCGGGGCCACGTTCACTATTTCGCTCAGGGCCGTACACGGCTGACTCACAGGTAACCCACTACCTGTGAGTCAGTCACTGCGTCATGAAACTGGCTTCCTTGCGACGTTCCCCCAGCCGTTGTTATCGCGGTTCAGATCCACCAGCCGCTTGTCGGGATCGAGCTCGATCCCGGTCAGCTTCTTCCCGATGAACCGGTACCGCCTCACGTAGTGTGTCGTGTTCGTGCTCCACACCTCGGCCGGATAGTCGTAGTTCTCCGTCGAGCCATCGCTGAACGTGAAGCGCGCGTGGATCGGCAGCACGCCGCGGGCGCGGTTGCCGTACATCACCGCGACGTCCATGGTGTCACCGGTGACCCTGGTGACGACGGTGTCGATCGCCTGGTCGAAGTGCGGATTCTCGAGGAACCACTCGCGCCAGAACCAGTCGAGTCGACGGCCGCCCACATCTTCCATCGTCCGGAAGAAGTCGGCCGGCGTGGGATGCTTGAACATCCAGCGCCGTGCGTAGGTGCGGAACGCGTCGTCGAACGCGGCGGGGCCCATGATCTCCTGACGCAGGAGCTGGAGTCCCACGCTGGGCTTCACGTACGCCTCGAGGCCCAGGAGCGCCGGGTTGATCCGGTCGGGGTTCACCTCGATCGGGCCATCCACGTTCTGCTTCATCGCGCCCTCGACGTACTCGCGCTCGCCTAACGCACGCGCCATCTGGTCGCCCTTCTCCGGATAGCGGCGCGCCTCGGAGAAGGTGTTGATGAAGGTGTTGAAGCCTTCATCCTGCCACATGTGCATGCGTTCGTTGGAGCCGACGATCATCGGGAACCACATGTGCCCGATCTCGTGCGTGACCACGTTGTACAGGTCGTACTTGTCCTTGCTCTTGTTCTCCATGGCCACCATCGGGTACTCCATGCCGCTGATCGGGCCCTCGATGGCGGTGATCTGCGGGTACGGGTACTCGAGCCAGCGCTCCGAGTACTCCATGATCGACATGCGCGACATGTCGGCCGCGTCCTTCCACGTGTCGATGGCGCTTGGGCGGTAGAACGCGTACGCCATCTTCCCCTTCCAGCTGGACGCGTCCCAGATAAAGTCCGGGCTCGCGCCCCAGGCGACGTCGCGAACGTTCGTCGCGCGGAACTTCCACGTGAGCGTGCCGGACTTCCTTGTTCTGGCGGCGCCGCTCTGGAGCTCGGCCGCCGAGATGATCTGGACAGCGGAATCGCTCTTCGACGCCTTCGCGAGGCGCGCGATCTGCGCCGCGGTCAGGACCTCGCGCGCATTCGTCAGCTCGCCGGTGCCTGCCACGATGTAGCCCGCCGGAACGGTCACGGCGTAATTGAAGTCGCCGTACTCGAGATAGAACTCGCCCTGGCCGAGGTAGGGCTCGGTGTTCCAGCCGCGGACGTCGTCGTAGACGGCGACGCGCGGGTACCACTGGGCAAGCTCGTAGAGCGCGCCATCGCGTCCCATCCGGTCAGCGCCGTGTTCGGGAACGAGGAAGTGCCAGGCGACGTCGAAGGTAGCGGTCTTCCCTGGCGCGAGCGGGTCGGCCAGGTCGACCTTCATCATCGTGCCTTCGACGCGCGTTTTGAGGGCGGTCTTCGCTGGAGCGCCGCCGCGTGTGGAGACCTGGTCGAAATGCTCCACGATGTCGCCACCTTCGAACCCGCGGGCACCGAAGCGCGACTCCTGCGGAAAGATGAACGAGTTGAGCGACTTGTCCTTGAAGGCGTTCTGCTCCATCTGCATCCAGATGAAGCGCAGGGTGTCGGGTGAGTTGTTCGTGTAGCGGAGTCGAAGCTTGCCCTCGAGGGTGGTTTTCGCCGTGTCGAGGGTCGCCTCGAGGTCGTAGTCGGCCCGGTTCTGCCAGTATTTGGGTCCCGGAGCACCGGAGCCGGTGCGGTAGAGATTGGGGGACGGAAGTGTGAGCGGCGCGAACAGGGACGTGTCGCCCACGCCGGTGGTGTCGAACGCCGGGCGAGCGGCCAATCCTTGCGCGCCGGCCGGCAATGCGAGTGCAACGGTCGCGAGCAGAAAGCTCGCGGCACGGGAGAAAGCTTGCATGAGTGGTCCCAGGAGTCGTTGGAAAATCAAAAGCGCACGAAGCGCTATCGGGTCATACACGACAAGTGCCAGTTGGATCGCGTGACCCGGACAAGTTTGGCGGGCTGCGCCTTGATTCACTGTGACTTCCGTCCCGGCAGCACCATAGTCAGGGGCTCGCTGCAATAACCGCGTTCCAACCTCCATGACCACGACCCAGAGCGGCACCCACGAGCTCAAGCGCGTTCTCCGACTCGGAGACCTGGTGCTCTTCAACGTCGTCGCCGTGCTCGGACTGCGGTGGGTCGCGACGTCGGCGAAGGCGGGGCCAAGCTCGCTCGTGCTGTGGCTGTTGGCGGCGCTGCTCTTTTTCATCCCGCAGGGCATCGCGGTCATCACGCTTGCGTCGCGGTTTCCGGAGGAAGGCGGCGTGTACGCGTGGACGCGCCGCAGCTATGGCGAGTGGAACGGGTTCCTCTGCGGCTGGTGCTACTGGATCAACAACGTGCTGTACTACCCCAACCTTCTGATCTCGACTGCGGTCATCGCGACGTACGCGATCGGGAAGGGCGGCACGGCGTTAGGCGACAGCTGGGCGTACGTGCTGTCGGTCTCGCTGGTGGCGCTGTGGATCGCGGCCGCGCTGAACATCGTCGGGCTCGGGACGGCGAAGTGGCTGCACAACGTTGGCGGTGTGGCGGCGTATCTGCCCGGCGTCATCCTGATCATCCTTGGCGTCGCCGCCGTGGTCCTGCGTCCCAGCGCCAACGCGTTTACCCCGGCGGCGCTCGTCCCTGATGTCACCGACCTCTCGACGCTCAACCTCTGGGCGTCGATCGCGTTCGCGTTCGCGGGGCTCGAGCTCTCGTCGACAATGGGCGAGGAGACGGCGAACCCGACGCGCGACCTGCCCCGCGCGATCGTGATCTCGGCGCCGCTCATCGCCGTCGCCTATGTCCTCGGCACGATGTCGGTGCTGTGGCTGGTGCCGACGAAGAACATCAACATCGTGTCGGGGTTCCTGCAGGCAATCGCTGGAGGGAGCGCCGCGGCGTCGCCTGCGCTCGTGTGGCTGGCGCCGGTGACGGCGCTGCTCTACACGCTGAACAACGTGGCGGGCGTAGGGGCGTGGCTCTCGGGGCCGGCGCGCGTGGCGTTCGTGATCGGGCTGGACCGCTACTTCCCGCCGGCGTTCGGGAAGGTGCATCCGCGATGGCGCACGCCATACGTCGCGATTCTCGTGCAGGCGGGGCTGGCGACGGTTTTCCTTGGCATCTCGCAGCTCGGCAAGGGCTCGACGGTGGAGCAAGCGTACCTCGTGCTGCTCGACACGCAGCTGCTCGTGTACTTCATCCCATACATCTATCTCTTTCTCTGTCTCTTGCGGCAGGCGCGTGGGGCGTCAGCGGAGGGGCAGTTGCCTGGCGGTCGGGCGGGGGCGACGCTGGCGGGGGTGAGCGGGCTCGCGATCACGGTCTTCGCGATGGTGGTGGCGTCGATTCCGCCTGCGGATGCGCCGAGCCGGTTCGCGTTCGGGGCGAAGGTGATCGGCGGCGCGGCGGCGTTCGTCGCGCTCGGCGGCGTGATCTACTGGCGCGCACGCGGCAGGCGTCGCGCCTGACGAGTCGCCCCGAGTGGCTGCGGACACTGCCCACGCGCCATCCGGCGGGCGCCTAACGACAGACGCGCACGCCATACCACGGCCCGAACCGTCGACCGGCGGGACGCGAGCACGGCCGGCGCGCTGCTGACGCGCCGGCGTGGTGCTGATCGCGGCCCACGTTAGGATCGTCGTCCGCTTCACGAAAGACTCATCGAGTCGGGCTTGCGACCCAGCTTTAACCGGTCAGTCAAACGGGCTCGGGCTTGTGAGCAATCGTTAGGCGCAAGAGTTGGACGCGATGGCCAGTTGGTGATGCGCGTCACCGCGGGCAGACGCCGACCCGCCCACCTTCCGCGCGCTCCCGAAGCGATCGCGTCATGATCGCTCACACATCAGCGGCCCGCGCCGGAGTTCCCGCTCTGGCGTCCGCCCGCGACGGTTGCGTGCGCGCCGATGCCACGCCGCCCATCTCCGAGGAGAGGCTTATGCACTTGGCCACTCGCTCCACCTGCTGTCTTCTGTCGGTGGCAGCACTCACTGCGTGCAGCGACGACAGCACGCTCCAGCCCACCGCCCCAACCATGGGACCGCCAGGAGGTGTCTCTCTCGCCATCGCGCCAGACCCAAGCGCCCATACGAAGTACTCGGGTGGCGCAACGACCGTGGACAACGCGACGGACGCGGCATTCTCGGTCATGTCGCCGAACATCAAGGCGGGGTCCGCGGAGTTCAACCTCCACGAGGAAGGCGACGAGGAATTCGAAGACGCCTTCACCGTCAACAACCCCGTGTCGGAGCACAACGGCCTCGGCCCGGTGTTCGACAACGTGTCGTGCGAGGGATGCCACGCCGGCGACGGACGGGGACGACCGCCCGGGCCTAACGAGATCGCCGAGTCGTTCCTGGTTCGCATCAGTTATCCGGGCCGCGATGTCACGACCGGGGCACCGAACCCGGTGCCGGGGTACGGCGGCCAGCTCCAGTTGCGGGCAATCCCGGGAGTTTCGCCGGAAGCGAGCGTGTCCATCACGTACACAGAAGTCGCGGGCACGTTCGCCGACGGAACACCGTACTCGCTCCGAGTGCCGAGCTATTCCTTCTACGGCAGCTATGAGGCCCTGTCGAAGAAGATGCTGTTCAGCCCGCGCGTCGCACCGTTCAACTTCGGGCTCGGTCTCCTCGAGGCCATCCCCGAGGCGACGATCCTGGCGAGAGAGGACCCGAACGACGCCAACGGCGACGGCATCTCCGGGGTGGCGAATCGGGTCTGGGACGCAGCAGCGAAGCGGACGGCCGTCGGTCGCTTCGGCTGGAAGGCGGGTGCGCCGACCCTCGTGCAGCAGACCGCAGGTGCGTACAACGGCGACATGGGCGTGACATCCCCATTGTTCCCCGCCGAGTCGTGTGAGGGCGATCGACCGGAATGCGCGCCGCACGCCCCCGAAGTCAGCAGTGACGTGGTGCTCGCGGTCGCGCGCTACATGCAGACGTTAGGCGTCCCGGCTCGCCGCAACCTCGATGACGCACAGGCGACGCAAGGCGAGGCGATCTTCTACCAGGTCGGGTGCGCCGCCTGTCACACCCCGACCGTCGTCACCGGAGCGCTCGCCGGCGTTCCATCCGTGGCCAGCCAGGTGATCCACCCGTACACGGATCTTCTGCTGCACGACATGGGCCCGGACCTCGCCGACAATCGCCCGGACTTCCAGGCAAATGGCCGGGAGTGGCGCACACCACCCCTCTGGGGAATAGGCCTCGTGCAAACCGTGAACGGGCATTCCGACTTCCTGCACGACGGCCGCGCGCGCGGCTTGATGGAAGCGGTCCTCTGGCACGGTGGCGAAGCGAAGAAATCGCGCGATGGGGTTCTCGGCCTGTCGCCCAGCGCCCGGGCGGCGCTGATCAGGTTCCTGGAATCATTGTAAGAGGGATGCGGGAAGGGGGATGAGGGATGGGGGTAGAAGGCGAGAACCCTCGGGATGCCGCTCAGCGCGAGCCTAGCGTCCCGAGGGTTTCCGCATCTTCCCCTCTTCCCTCATCCCTCATCCCCCATCCCCCATCCCGGTCTTGACCGCCGGTGGGCCCCATCGCATGCTTCCAGTCACATGGTTACTGGAAGCCCATGACGAAGCCGGCGATCGACCTGCTGCAGGGCACCGTCGACGTCCTCATCCTTCGCACGCTCGCCTGGGAGCCGATGCACGGTTACGGCGTGTCGCGCTTCATCCGACAGCGCACCGAAGGCGTGCTGACGATCGAGAGTGCCGCGCTCTATCAGGCGCTGCACCGCCTCGAGCGCAAGAAGTGGATCCGGGCCGAGTGGGGGCTTTCGGAGAACAATCGCCGGGCGAAGTACTACTCGCTCACCGCTGAAGGCCGACGGCAGTTGCGCGAGGAAGCCGCGACGTGGCGCAGCTATGCGGAAGCGGTCTTCAAGGTGCTGGAGCCGGTGTAATGGGCCGGCTGCGCCCCTACCTGCGGCTCCCGTGGCGCTCGGCGACGCGCCTTCGCGCCGATCTCGACGAGGAGCTGCGGTTCTACTTCGACATGCGCACGCGTGAGCTCGTGGAGCAGGGCATGTCCGACGCCGACGCGAGCCGCGAAGCGGAACGCGAGTTCGGCGACGTGGAATACACCAAACGCTATTGCCTGGCGGAGGACGCCATGAGCCGTCGAGAGGAACGCCGCACCGACGTCATCGCCGAGTTGCGGCAGGACATCGCGCACAGCTGGCGGACGTTCCGGCGCTCGCCCGGGTTTGCGGCGGTATCCCTGATCACGCTGGCGTTGGGCATCGGGGCGAACACGGCCATCTTCAGCGTCGTGAACGGCCTCCTGCTGCGCGACCTCCCGTTCGGCGACCCGGACCGACTCGTGCGCGTGTGGGGGGCGCACAAGGATTCCGGCGCGGATCGGAGCCAGCTCTCGGCCGGCGACTTCATCGATCTGCGCACGCGCCAGCATTCGCTCTCATCGTTAGGCGCGTTCGCCTGGGGCGGTGGCACGTACATCGGCACCGGTGACCCCGTTCGCCTGTCGGGCGCGCGCGTGGACGCGAACGTCTTCACGGCGCTCGGTGTGCGGCCATACCTCGGGCGAACCTTTGCGCTCGGCGAGGACTCGGCGGGCGTCGACCCGACGATCGTGCTCGGCTTCGGCGTCTGGCGTCGCGTGTTCGGGAGCGACAGCACGATCGTCGGGAAGGCCATCAACATCAGCGGCCGGTCGCGCACCGTCATCGGCGTCCTGCCGCCACAGTTCTTCTTTCCCACCATGGCCGAGGCCGAGATCTTCACGCCGCTCGACCTCACACCACTGCTGCGTGACGTCAACCGCATCCGGAAGTTCCACAACCTCGGCGCGATCGGGCGGCTTCGACCGGGTGCGACGATCGAGCAGGCCCGCTCGGAGCTGAGCGGTATCATGGCGCAGCTGGAGCGTGACTTCCCGCAGTCCAACTCCAACATGGGGGTCAATACGGCCGCCATGCGAGACGCGGTGGTGGGCGATACGCGTCCGGCGCTCCTCGTGCTGCTCGGTGCGTCGCTGCTGGTGCTGCTCATCGCCTGCGCGAACGTGGCGGGCATGCTGCTCTCGCGCGCGGTGTCGCGGCGCCAGGAGCTCGCCGTGCGGGCAGCGTTAGGCGCCGGCCGCGCGCGACTCGTGCGCCAGATGATGACGGAGAGCGTGGTGCTGGCGTTGTGCGGCGGAGCGATCGGTCTGGCCCTCGCGCTCTGGGGCACGCGAGCGCTCGTCGCCACGGCGGCGGATCGACTTCCGGCCGCGGGTCAGGTGACGGTGGACGCCACCGTGCTTCTGACGGCGCTCGCGGTGACGATCGCATGCGGCGTGGTGTTCGGCCTCGTTCCCGCCCTGGCCGCGTCCCGCGGCATACAATTGGGACTCAAGGACGCGGGCCGTGGCTCGAGCGGCGGAGTTGCCCGCCATCGGATGCGAACGATGCTCGTGACGGGGCAGCTCGCGCTGGCCGTCATGCTCCTGGTCGGCGCGGGGCTCCTCGTGCGGAGTCTCGATCGACTGCAGCGCCGCGACCTCGGCTACTCGATCGAGTCCACGTTGACGTTCGAGCTCGTCCTTGCCGGCGACCGCTACGACAAGCCTGGCGCCGAGGATCAATTCTTCGATGCGGTGTACGCGCGCCTCCAGGCACTGCCAGGCGTCGTGGCGGTTGGAGGGTCGGGGAACATTCCCATGCGTGGTGGAGCGATGGCGTCGCTCGCCATCGATGGCCGACCAGAGCCGGAAGGCAAGCTTCCGGAAGTGGGCTATCAGCCCGTGTCCGACAATCTGTTCAAGGCCATGGCGGTGCCACTCAAGCGTGGTCGCGCGTTCGGCCCACAGGATCACAAGGACGCACCACCGGTCGTGATCCTGAGTGAGTCGCTCGTCAAGGCATTCTGGCCTAACGGCGATCCGATCGGCGCGCGTGTCCGGCTGGGCCCGAACCCCAACGATCCGTGGATGACTGTCGTGGGCGTAGTGGGCGACGTGAACATGGGAGTCGCGGACAATTCTCGACCGACGGCGTACGTGTCGGCACGGCAGGACCATTGGGGCGGAGCGGCGATTGTCGTGCGAACGTCCACCGACCCGATGTCACTGCTGCCGGCCGTGCGGCGGGAGGTTCGCGCGATCGACGCGACCATCCCGGTGGCCGAAGCCCACTCGATGAAGCAGGTGCAGTCGATGGAGCTGACGGACCGACGCCTGCCGATGCAGCTCATGGCCTCGTTCGCGCTCCTGGCGCTGGTACTTGCGGCCGTGGGAGTCTACGGCGTGATGGCGTACTCGGTCGCGGCGCGGACGCGCGAGATCGGCGTCCGCGTGGCGCTCGGAGCGCAGCCGAAGACCGTGTTCGGGATGGTGGTTCGTCAGGGGATGGGCGCCGCCGCCGCCGGCCTGACGGTTGGGCTCCTCGGTGCCGCCGCGTTAGGTAAGGTGTTGACGAGTCTGCTCTACGGCGTGAAGCCGACGGACGTGTTCACGTTCGTTGGCGTGGCTGGTGTGCTGCTGGCAGTCGTCTTAGCCGCGTGCCTGGTGCCGGCTCGGCGTGCGTTGCGCGTGGATCCGCTGGAGGCGTTGCGGAGCGAGTAAGTAGGGGACTTGGGGACTGGGGACTCGGCTACCCAAGCCTCTCTACTCGAGGAGCCCTCCTCGGCGCCAAGAGCTTCCCGGCCGAGTCCCCAGTCCCCAGTCCCCAGTCCGGGCGCGT
>Ga0207648_10006887_pt1 | contig 11266 bp, 6 predicted proteins | sample KBSMisM32_FD_184310 | JGI IMG/M metagenome (GOLD analysis project Ga0207648, IMG submission 184310) | Miscanthus rhizosphere microbial communities from Kellogg Biological Station, Michigan, USA - KBS Miscanthus M3-2 (SPAdes) (version 2) | ecosystem: Host-associated > Plants > Roots > Rhizosphere... | reverse complement strand
TGTCGTTTTGATCCTTCAACAGTGATGCCCAGGACAATTCGTCCTGGGCATCACTTTCGTTTTAAGCTGATTACATCTGTCCTCTACTTTTCTGTGTCTTCGGGCGTTAATTTGCGGGCGGCCTGAAACCCAGTGGACGCAGAGATCAACTGAAACGCAACTAAACTTATGGGCAACTTGGTTGGAGGAATGAAATGAGACAACTGATCGTTGGCGGTCTGTTGGCATCAACAATAGCGCTGAGCCTGTTTTCAAATAATGGTGTCGAAACAGGAGCGACAGTTTCGGCGCAGGATGTGAAACCAGTCCCGTCGCCAACTGTCTTGACTGCCGAACAAGATCACCAACGACTAATGGGACTGCTCAGTATTTCCAAACTGAGGCCGGGCGCTAACCCGCGCAGTACTGATCCGGCATCACAACCAAACTACGATGAAGCGAAGGCCAACCCGTATCCAAACCTGCCCGATCCGCTAACGTTGAAGAACGGAAAGAAAGTTAAGGATGCAAAGACGTGGTGGAGCAAACGAAGACCCGAGATCGTCGAGGATTTCGATCGCGAGATTTATGGCCGAGTGCCGAAGAATGTTCCGAAAGTTAACTGGGAGATCACCAGCACAACTCAGGAAAAGAACGGCGATATTCCAGTAATCACCAAGAAGCTTCTTGGTCACGTAGATAATTCTTCGTATCCTGCAATCAAAGTCGATATCCAGTTAACTGTCACGACACCAGCACAAGCCGCGGGACCAGTGCCACTCATGATCGAGTTTGGCTTTGTCTTCCCACCTGGATTTCGACCACCGGCAAATGCTCCAACGCCTCCACCAGGACCCAACTGGCAACAACAACTACTTTCCAAAGGCTGGGGGTTTGCAAGTCTGATCCCAAACACTATTCAAGCTGACAATGGTGCGGGTCTCACGCAAGGAATTATCGGTCTCGTTAATAAAGGACAGCCACGTAAGCTCGATGATTGGGGATCGCTGCGAGCATGGGCGTGGGGAGCGAGTCGTGCACTCGACTACCTCGAGACGGACAAAGCTGTAAACGCGAAACAAGTCGGGATCGAAGGTCTCTCTCGCTATGGCAAAGCTGCGCTCGTAACAATGGCCTATGACCAACGATTTGCGATTGGCTTCATCGGTTCATCGGGCGAAGGTGGTGCAAAACTCCACCGCAGGAATTTCGGTGAGCTCGTTGAGAACGTTGCGGGTAGCGGTGAGTATCACTGGATGACCGGGAATTTTCTCAAGTACGCCGGACCGCTGACATGGGCGGATCTGCCGGTCGACGCGCACGAGCTGATTGCGTTGTGCGCCCCGCGTCCGACCTTCATTAGTTATGGGGCAGCACAAGGACAAGGAGCCGAAGGACAGTGGGTCGACCAGCGCGGAAGCTTCATGGCTGCCGTTGCCGCGGGCCCCGTGTTTCGCTTGCTCGGCAAGAAGGACCTTGGAACGACGGAATTTCCGCCGGTCGAAACAGCATTGATTGATGGCGAACTAGCGTTTCGACAGCACAGTGGCGGGCATACAACGGGACCGAATTGGCCAACGTTTTTGCAGTTCGCGAGTCGCTACATCAAGAGCACCCCGTTGCCGACGACAACAACATCTTTGCGGTAACGCGGGTTTGTGGTTTTACTGCTCTGTGGTTTTGCGGTTTCTGTTGCTTTGCGGTTTAGCGGCTTTGCGGCTTTGCGATTTTGCCGCTTTGCGATTTTGCGGCTTTGCCGCCTCCCGTGCGGAAAGCCTCCGGCTTTCCGTCAAGCAAGCGATTTTTTTAGCGGCTACGCCGCCGAGGCGAAGCCTCTCCTTTTCTAAGTAGCGGACGGAAAGCCAGAGGCTTTCCGCACGGGAGGCGGCAGAGCCGCAAAACCGCAGAAGAAGACCGAGAAGAGGCAGATCAAGAAGCGGAAGATTTGAGAAGAATAAGCGAAAGTACCAACGGCGTGCGGCTTGGCAGTAATACCACCGCGCGGCACGCGGTAAAAAACGCGCGCGACGGTAAAGTAAAAATGTCCCTCGCAGTAAACCAGATTAATAGATCATTGAAAGCTTCTTTAGTGACGTTCATCGTCCTTTTCGCTGTTGCACGAACAAACGCCGACGACGGGTATCGCTTGTGGCTTCGTTACGATCGACTACCTGAAACTGCAATCGTCCAACTTCGCAATCGCATAACTTCGATTGTCGTTCCAGGTGATTCGTCCACTGCTGAAGCAACCCGTTCCGAGTTGACGACTGCATTAACCGGCTTGCTGGGACAAGCGCCGACCACCAAGTCAACCATCACTGATAACAACACGCTCGTAGTCGGCACGCCAACGAGTTCACCTTTGATCGCGAGCTTGCACTGGGAAAAACAACTGTCCGCACTTGGCCCGGAAGGCTATGTCATTCGCTCGGTCAGATTCGGTGGCCACGCGGCAATTGTCGTCGCATCACAGAGTGACGTTGGCGCTCTCTATGGTTCGTTTCACTTTCTGCGCATGATGCAGACACTTCAACCCATCGCGAATCTCCATGTGATTGAACAGCCGCGCTTGCGCCTGCGTGTGTTGGATCACTGGGACAATCTCGATGGGAGCATCGAGCGCGGATATGCAGGGCACTCCCTATGGGACTGGGGTGCCCTGCCTAATACCGTCGACCCCAGGCTCCGTGACTATGCACGGGCTTGCGCATCCGTGGGCATCAACGGCTCGGTGTTGAATAACGTCAACGCGAATTCACAGATCTTGACGGCAGACTACTTGAAAAAAGTTGCTGCGATTGCAAACGTATTTCGACCCTACGGCGTTCATGTCTACCTGTCAGCGCGATTTTCGGCACCAATGGACATCGGTGGCTTACAAACTGCTGATCCGCTCGACGCAAATGTGGCTGCCTGGTGGAAAAAGAAGGCGGACGAGATCTACACACTAATTCCTGACTTTGGTGGTTTCGTCGTCAAAGCAAATAGCGAAGGACAACCCGGGCCGCGAACCTACAATCGCACTCATGCAGACGGCGCAAACATGCTTGCCGCAGCAGTCTCCCTCCACCATGGCGTGGTTATGTGGCGCGCGTTTGTTTATGACATGAAGCCCGGATACGACCGCGCGGGGGCTGCCTATGAAAACTTGCAACCGTTTGACGGCAAATTCGCTGAGAACGTTTTGTTGCAAGTGAAGAATGGACCGATCGATTTCCAACCACGCGAGCCGTTTCATCCATTGTTTGGGGCGATGCCCAGGACGCAGTTGATGCCCGAGTTTCAAATAACCCAGGAGTACCTGGGCTTTTCCAATCACCTCGTTTTTCTGGCTCCGATGTGGCGCGAGTTCTTTAGTGCTGACACCTACGCGAAAGGTCGAGGTTCAACGGTCACCAAAGTGGTTGATGGCAGTCTATCTAAACAACGACTGACTGGAATCGCCGGTGTCGCAAACACAGGAATGGATCGCAATTGGACTGGTCATCAATTCCTACAGGCAAACTGGTTTGCTTTTGGACGCCTCGCGTGGAACCCTGACACATTGTCACGATCAATCGCTGAAGACTGGATCCGAATGACATTCACTCGAGATCCAAACTCCGTTGAGACTCTGACCAGGATAATGCTCGAATCGCGTGAGGCCGTGGTGGACTACATGACGCCGCTCGGTCTTCATCACATCATGTGGGGCAATCATCATTACGGTCCGGCGCCCTGGTGGAATACATTTCCCCGCGATGACTGGAATCCGGTTTATTATCACCGTGCCGATGATAAAGGCGTCGGCTTCGATCGCACGGCCACCGGCAGCAATACTGTCGCTCAGTATCATCCCCAAGTCAGTAAGCTCTTCGCAGACGTAAATACTTGCCCCGAAGAGTTTCTACTCTGGTTCCATCATGTTCCCTGGAATCATCGAATGCGTTCTGGAAAGACGCTTTGGGATGAACTTGCGCTTCACTATGAACGCGGCGTCGATTGGGTACGCGTTACTCGTAAGCAATGGGACAAGCTTTCAAACCAGATTGATCCCGAACGTCACGCTGAGGTTTCGAGGAAACTGGCAATACAAGAGCGCGATGCCATTTGGTGGCGAGACGCGTGTCTTCTCTATTTTCAAGGCTTCTCCAAACAACCGTTACCTGCCGGAGTTTCGAAGCCTGCATTTACGCTGGAACAGTACAAAACAAAGAGCCTGAGCTGGTAAGACAGGGATTATTGGTCATTTATCATTTGGCATTTTTCAGTTGTCATTTGAATTTTTTTCAATCTGAGTTTTTGGTTTGCGGCCTGCGGGTCCTTGGAACATCGGCCTGTTAAGGTATGCTCTCGAACGCCTTTTCACAAAAAGTCGGGAATCCCCCGCACGGCATTGCGGGGATTGTTCAGGTCCGACCTACCAATGAGCGAAGGTTGAAGACTATCCGAATCCGACAAACGGCAGTTGGTGGGATTGGAAAGTTTTCAGTGGCGCCTTGTAGCTTGGACTTGAATACATCCCCGCACTGCCGTGCGGGGGATTTCGGACCTTTTAATGACTCCATCTTTTTAACCTGAATATGAAGATCGTCGATATCCGTCCCACAACCGTGACCGTTCCTTTAGAGGCGCCTTTGCGTCACGCGAACGGCTGTCATTGGGGTCGATTTGTCCGCACGATTGTTGAAGTTGAAACTGACGATGGATTGATCGGACTCGGAGAGATGGGTGGCGGCGGTGAATCGGCAGAAGCAGCTATTCGCGCAATGAAAAGCTATCTCGTCGGCCACGATCCGGCACGACTTGAAGAGATGCGATTTCTAATCGCTAACCCGACCGCTTCGCTCTATAACAATCGAACTCAGATCCTGGCAGCGCTCGAGTTTGCTTGTCTCGATATCTTAGGGCAACGTTGGGGTGTGCCCGTTTCAGAAATCCTAGGCGGTCGACTACGAGAGAAGATTCCGTTTGCGTCCTACCTTTTCTTTCGTTACGCAAATCCGCAGCATGATGTCGATGAAGTTAGAACCGTAGAACAACTGGTAAACCATGCCCGTGTACTAAAGGAGCGTTACGGGTTCACATCACACAAAGTAAAGGGTGGGGTCTTTCCACCGGAGTACGAACTCGAGTGTTATCGCGCGTTGGCAACCGAATTAACTGGCGATCGGTTTCGTTTTGATCCAAATGCCGTTTGGTCAACAGAAACGGCGATCTGGTTTGGTCAACAGATCGAAGACTTAAACAACGACTATCTCGAGGATCCGGTTTACGGAATGAACGGCATGCGGCGCGTTCGCGAAAAGGTTCGAATGCCGCTGGCGACCAACACAGTCGTCGTTGGGTTCGAGCAACTGGCGGCTAACGTGCTCGATACGGCTGTCGACGTAATTCTCCTCGACACAACTTTTTGGGGTGGTATTCGACAGTGCGTTAAAGCCGCAAATGTTTGTGAGACTTTTCAGCTTGGCGTTGCGATGCACTCTTCAGGTGAACTCGGAATTCAGTTAGCGACCATGCTTCACCTTGCGGCAGTGATTCCCAACCTTAGTTTCGCCGGTGACGCACACTATCACCAACTAACGGACGACGTAATCGAGGGCGGCAAGTTCGAATATAAAGATGGTCAGATCGCGGTACCCACGTCGCCGGGTTTGGGAGTCCGACTCGATTACGACAAACTGAGTGCTTACAAAGAGCTGTACCGAAGTTTGGGATCGTACCCGTACGATCAGGATCCGTTGAGACCTGGCTGGGTACCAACAATCCCAAATGACCGTTGGGCAGATCCGTTGGATTCGCGGATACCAACGAATATCCACCTTTAAGACGCGACCAGAAAGGGACGGAATGATGATTAGTCTGGTGGAAAACCAAGCCGTGCAAGCCGAGTTACTAACCGACAAAGGAAAACTCCGGCAACAAGTGGACCTCGCCGTGAACAAGACCCTGGCGATAGATGTCCACACTCACGTGCATCCACCCGCCTTCAAGGGACTCTTTCTTTCGGGCATTGACGATCTCCTTACGTACCATTACCTGATCGCCGAGACATTGCGTTCATCGGATCTCAGTCATGCTTGTTTCTGGCGTATGTCGAAGTCGGAACGCGCAGACTTTGTCTGGAAGACCTTGTTTGTCGAAAGTACTCCGTTATCAGAAGCAGCTCGAGGCATCGTTACAATTCTCAACGCCTTCAGTCTCGACACCAGGGCACCGAACCTGGACGAGGCCCGCGCATTCTTTGCTGCACAAAAGGAAACGACTCATCTCGATCGCGTACTCGAGATGGCCTACGTGAGTGACGTGGTAATGACCAATGATCCCTTTAGCGAGCAGGAAGTTCAGGCATGGCAGTCCGGACTCACTCCTGACGATCGCTTTCACGCATCGCTTCGGTTGGACACGCTGCTTAACGAATGGCCCGCGCCCGTTGATGTGCTCAAGATCCAGGACCTCAATGTTAGCGCCAATCTCTCGTCGAGCACCTTTGATGAATTGCGCCGATTCCTGGACAAGTGGATCTTGAGAATGCGGCCGGTCTACATGGCAGTTTCGCTTCCTGATGATTTCCAGTATCCAGCCGACGATGATCGTACTCAATTGCTCAAGGAAGTGATCATGCCAACTGCTCGAGAACATGGTCTTTCGTTGGCACTGATGATCGGTGTACGCCGTGGAGTAAACCCTGCTCTCCGATCCGCTGGGGACGGAGTGGGCAAAGCTGACATCAGAGCGTTGGAGCGTATCTGCGCGGAGTTTTCCGACGTGAAGTTTTTGGTGACGATGCTCTCGCGAGAAAACCAACATGAACTCTGTGTCGCGGCGCGAAAGTTCAACAATCTACTTCCTTTTGGTTGCTGGTGGTTCTTAAACAATCCTTCGATCGTCTCGGAGATCACGGCTGAACGGCTGGAGCTAATCGGACCGAGTTTCGTGCCCCAGCATTCTGATGCTCGCGTCCTGGAACAACTTGTCTATAAGTGGCAGCACTCTCGAGCTGTAATTGCAGAGACGCTGTATGAAACTTACGCAAGACTGTTGGACAGTGGCCGGGCAGTGATGCCAAAAGAAGTCACGCGCGACGTAACGCGTTTATTCTCGGGCAACTTCCGCAAGTGGGTCGGAATGGCGGGGCAGGACCTGCTGTAGTAACTCGCATGTAGTAATTCGCGTGTAGTAATTCGCATGTAGTAATTCGCATTGTATGTTATGCGGCTTAGGATTGCGGCTTTGCCGCCTCCCGTGCGGAAAGCCTCCGGCTTTCCGTCAACCCGCGACTCTGTTGGCGGCTACGCCGCCCGAGGCAGAGCCTCTGATTCTTTATTGAGCTAACGGAAAGCCGGAGGCTTTCCGCACGGGGGGCGGCAAAGCCGCAATCCTAAGCCACACGCTACCGCGATGTGGTACTGACCTCAACAAAACGGCACGATCACTTAGCCACTTTTCGTTTAATTGAATTAACCAAAAACTCTTTCGGAGCAAACTAACCATCTATGTTATTTCGCACGCCTGTCACACCAACTTGGTCGATACGAACCCTGGCAGTTTCCTTTCTCGCTGTTTTCGCTCTACTGCTTCCCTTCTCTACGAGAACAACAAACTCGCAAAATGCCACTCCCGATTACAAGAACCAAAAGCTCAGCGTTGACGCGCGTGTTGCCGATCTGTTGAAGCGAATGACCGTTGAAGAAAAAGTCGCGCAGTTAGTTTGTCTCTGGCAACAACGACCAGAAGTACGGCCGGCAGGAGATCTCGCCAACGACCGCGGCGAGCTGTCACCCGAAAAAGCGCAACAGGTGATGAAATACGGGATCGGACAGATTGCCAGGCAGCGTGAACGCAAAGGACCTCGCGAAGGAGCAGCCTTTGCCAACTCCGTTCAGAAGTGGCTAATCACTAATACGCGACTTGGTATTCCGGCGATGTTTCATGACGAGATACTGCACGGCCACATGGCCCAAGGCAGTACGAGTTTCCCACAGCCAATCTCAATGGCGAGTAGTTGGGATCTCGACTTGATCAGCAAAGTATTTACGGTGGCCGCACTGGAAACACGTCTACGAGGAAGTCATCAAGTTCTCGGTCCGAACCTTGATTTAGCGCGCGAACCACGTTGGGGACGCACGGAAGAAACGTTTGGAGAAGATCCTTACCTGACTTCACGGATTGCAGTTGCCGTGATCAAGGCCATCCAGGGCCAGGGACCAAATGTTGACGGGGAACACGTCATCGCAACGGCGAAACATTTTGCCGGACACGGCCAACCTGAGGCCGGCACGAATGTTGGGCCAGTTAGTTTTTCTGAAAGAACGTTGCGCGAAGCTTTCCTGCCCAGCTTTGAAGCCGCAGTGAAAGAAGCGGGCGTGATGAGCGTCATGCCCTCATACAATGAAATTGATGGTGTGCCTTCCAGTATCAACAAGTGGCTGCTAAATGATCTGCTCCGCAAGGAATGGGGATTCCAGGGATATCTCACGTCCGACTACTACGCGCTGACTCAACTCGGCGAACTTCATCACGTTGTTAAAGATAAGGCCGAAGCCGCGCGCCTGGCGCTCGAAACGGGCATCGATGTAGAGACTCCCGACCCCGACGTATTCCTGAACCTCGTGCCCTTGGTGAAAGAGAAGAAAGTATCGGAAGCGATGCTCGATACTGCGGTCAGCCGCGTGTTGCGCGCAAAGTTTTTGCTCGGCCTCTTTGAAAATCCGTACGTTGATGAAGCGCGAACTGTTCAAGTAACAAACTCGGCAAGCAACCAGGCGCTGGCAGCGGAAGCCGCTCGGCGATCAATTGTCCTGCTAATGAATGACAACAGCTTGTTGCCAATCAATCGCAACGCGATCAAGTCAATCGCAGTGATCGGGCCCAACGCAGAACGAGTTCACCTCGGAGGTTACAGTGATAACCCGGGACGCGGAGTAAGCGTGCTCCAGGGACTCAAAGACAAAGTCGGCGGAACAATCAAAGTTAACTTTGCCGAAGGCTGCAAGATAACCAAGGAAGGCGGGAATTGGTGGGCTGACACTTCGCACTTGAGCGATCCAGCCGAAGACAAGAAGTCGATTGCCGAGGCCGTCGAAACAGCAAAGGCATCCGACGTTGCGTTGCTCGTACTCGGCAGCAACGAAGATACAAATAAAGAAGGTTGGGCCGATAACCACCTGGGTGATCGCGACAGTCTTGATCTAATTGGCGCACAAAATGACCTCGCGCGTGCGGTGCTCGCAACCGGAAAACCAACAATAGTGCTCCTTATTAATAGCGGCGCTCTCTCGATTAACTACATCGCTGAAAACGTACCAGCAATTCTGGAAGGGTTTTACCTTGGCCAGGAAACCGGTGTGGCGGTCGCAGATGTTTTGTTTGGTGATTACAACCCGGCGGGAAAACTCGCAATCAGTTTTCCACGAACCGTCGGCCAGTTGCCAATCTATTACAATCAGAAGCCTTCCGGACGACGCGGTTATGTGTTTGCCAGCAAAGATCCGCTCTTCCCGTTTGGTTACGGACTCAGTTACACAACTTTCTCCTACTCTGCGCCAACGATAAGCCAAGCGCAGATCACGCCCGATGGAAAAGCAACCGTCAGCGTAACTGTGACGAATACCGGCAAACGAGCGGGAGATGAAATCGTTCAGCTTTACATTCACGATCTGGTCAGCTCGGTGACGCGTCCGATCAAAGAGCTCAAAGATTTTCGTCGTATCTCATTGGCGCCTGGTGAAAGCAAGAAAATCGAGTTTGTAATCACGCCCGACAAACTCTGGTTCTACAATGTGCAAATGAAACGTGTCGTTGAACCGGGCTGGTTCGACATCATGGTGGGGCCGAGTTCCGTAACGAATCAAACGGTGAAGCTTGAGGTAACTGAAAAGTGAAGGTAAGCATCCCTCGATTGATTTCGATTCTCTGCGCAACCTCTGCGTCCTCTGCGTCTCGGCGGTTAAAGAGTCGTCCAGCCAGATCCACCGCAGAGACGCAGAGGGCGCAGAGGTTGCGCAGAGATAAACTAAGGACTTACCGATTCATCGGGCGGGTGGCTATGTTCATCACCTGCTTGTCGGCAATCTTGGTGATGAGCACGAATCAACGCGCTCAGAGCACCCCTTCACTAAAGGACGTCTTCAAGTCTGATTTCATGATCGGCGCCGCGCTCAATCGTCGACAGTTTTCGGAAGAGGACACGCGGGCCTTGCCGATCATTAAGTCACAGTTCAATACAATTTCTCCTGAGAACCAGTTAAAGTGGCAGTCGATTCATCCACAGCCAGACAAATATGACTTCGATGGCGCTGATCGTTATGTTGCTTTTGGCGAGAAGTATGGAATGTTTGTGATCGGCCACACGCTTGTCTGGCACAATCAAACTCCCGCGTGGGTCTTCGATGACGGAAAAGGAAACCTTGTCGATCGCGATACGTTACTGAAGCGGATGCGCGATCACATTCGGACCGTCGTCGGCCGATACAAAGGTAGGATCAAAGGCTGGGACGTAGTGAACGAAGCAGTCAACGCCGACGGCACCCTGCGGCAGTCGAAGTGGTTAAAGATCATAGGTGAAGACTACATCGCCAAGGCCTTTCAGTACGCACACGAAGCAGACCCGCAAGCAGAGTTGTATTACAACGACTATTCGCTTGAAGAATTACAAAAGCTAAACGGTGCTGTACGACTGATTAAGAACCTGAAAGCCCAGGGCGTTCCGATTTCAGGTGTTGGCCTACAAGGGCACAACAATTTGATTTTTCCTAGCATGCAACAGCAGGAAGCAGCGATTACTGCTTTTGCAAAGCTCGGAGTCAGGGTCAACATCACAGAGTTGGATATCAATGTCCTGCCGTTTGTGAGCGAAGAAGAGGGTCCCAGGATCAAACTCAGTGACGACCTTCAGCCAAAACTCAATCCATACACGAGTGGATTACCCAAGTCAGTGAATGAAGAACAGGCTATGCAGTTTGCTCAATTGTTTAGGGTGTACCTGAAACACCGTGACGTTATCGATCGAATTACCTTCTGGGGTGTCACCGACGGCGATTCGTGGCTGAACAATTTTCCAGTTAGGGGAAGAACGAACTATCCGCTGCTTTTTGATCGCGAGGGAAAAGCGAAGCTGTCGTTTGACACGCTTATCGCCGTGGGCGGTTCGGCACGACGGTCCGACTAGGTCCGTTGTTACCTCGGTTGTAGGCGACAAGCATAAGGCCTGGGTGTTGAATGCAGCGCTCACAACGGTGTGGGTTGAAAGAGTTGAAGGTAATTAGAACCAGGCTGTCGCCCGTTTGATAGGCTACACTCTTTG
>Ga0207648_10006883_pt1 | contig 11270 bp, 10 predicted proteins | sample KBSMisM32_FD_184310 | JGI IMG/M metagenome (GOLD analysis project Ga0207648, IMG submission 184310) | Miscanthus rhizosphere microbial communities from Kellogg Biological Station, Michigan, USA - KBS Miscanthus M3-2 (SPAdes) (version 2) | ecosystem: Host-associated > Plants > Roots >... | reverse complement strand
CGTGGCCAGCAGCAGGCCCGCGGCCTCCGGCAATTTCATGTCGCCTCGGCTAGTGGCGGAAGTGGCGCACGCCAGTGAGCACCATCGCGATGCCGCGCTCGTTCGCGGCGGCGATCACTTCATCGTCGCGCACCGAACCGCCCGGCTGGATCACCGCCGTTGCGCCGGCCTCGATGGCAACGAGCAGCCCGTCGGCGAACGGAAAGAACGCGTCGGAGGCGACCACGGATCCTTTGGTCAGCGGCGCTGACAGTTTCAGTTCTTTCGCCGCATCCTCGGCCTTGCGCGCCGCGATGCGCGCGGAGTCGACGCGGCTCATCTGGCCCGCACCGATGCCGACGGTGGCGCGGTCCCTGGCGTAAACGATCGTGTTCGACTTGACGTGCTTGGCGACGCGGAATGCAAATTGAAGATCGGCCAGCTCGGCCTCGCTCGGCGCGCGCCTGGTCGCGACCTTCAGCTGCATCTCATCGACCACTGCGTTGTCGCGTGACTGGACCAGCAGTCCGCCCGCGACGGATTTGACCGTGAGGCCGGCGGCGCGCGGATCGGGCAGCCCGCCCGCGAGCAGCAGCCGCAGGTTTTTCTTCGCGCCGACGATGGCGACCGCCTCCCTGGTTGCGTCCGGCGCGATGATGACTTCGGTGAAGATTTCGGTAATCGCGCGCGCCGCCTCGGCATCGAGCGTGCCGTTCAGCGCCACGATTCCGCCGAAGGCCGAGGTGGAATCGCAGGCGAGCGCCTTGCGGTAGGCCTCGACCAGGCTCGGTGCTTCCGCGACCCCGCACGGATTGGCATGCTTCACGATCACGCAAGCCGGCGAGCGTTGCGGATCGAATTCCGCAATACATTCATAAGCAGCGTCGGTGTCGTTGATGTTGTTGTAGGACAGTTGCTTGCCCTGCACCTGCCGCGCGGTCGCGACGCCGAAGCGCTGCTCGGGAGCACGATAGAACGCGGCGCTCTGGTGCGGGTTCTCGCCGTAGCGCAGAGCCTCGGCGAGCTTGCCGCCGAACGCGCGATACGCCGGCGCGGCATCACCCAGTTCGTTCGCGAGCCAGTTCGAGATCGCGGCGTCGTAGGCGGCGGTGCGCGCATAGGCCTTCTGCGCCAGTGCCTTGCGCAGCGCGAGCGTCGTTCCGCCAGAGGCTTTCAGCTCATCGAGCAGGCGCGCGTAATCTTCCGTTTCGACCACGACCGCCACATCGTTGTGGTTCTTCGCCGCAGCGCGGATCATCGCCGGTCCGCCAATGTCGATGTTCTCGATGCAGTCGTCCCAGGCCGCACCCTTCGCGACCGTCGCCTCGAACGGATAGAGATTGACCACCAGCAGGTCGATCGGCGCGATGCCGTGCTGTTTCATCGACGCCGCATGTTCGGCGTTGTCGCGGATCGCCAGCAAACCTCCATGCACCTTCGGATGCAGCGTCTTCACTCGCCCATCCATCGTCTCGGGAAAACCGGTGAGGTCCGACACGTCGCGCACTTTCAGCCCGGCGTCCGCAATCGCCTTGGCCGTGCCGCCGGTCGAGATCAGCTCGATGCCGTGGCTACTGAGTGCGCGCGCGAAGTCGGTCAGTCCGGTCTTGTCGGATACCGAGATGAGGGCGCGGCCGATGCGGCGAAGATCAGTCATGGCAACGTGATTACCGGATCGTCCGCTTGCGCGGGCGGTGACAAGCGTCCGTCCACAACATTATAGCGGCAATTCCGGCTCCTCGCGCAGCGCGCGGCGCGCCGGTTCCTGCGCGTCCTGATGCGCGAAGGTCCACTGCACGCGCGGCACGTCGCGGGCGCGGCCATGGATCACGATCTGCACGGCACGTCGCGGCCCGTCGGGCCCCGCGAGGTAGACGCTCTCCTCAAGCTCCACCTTTTCCTCGTAGGCGTCGAAGGTCCACACCTCCTTGTTCGGCAGCACCAGCATGGCGCCATGGCCGTCGGAGTGGCGGCTCGCCTTCAGGGTCGGATGCAGATGGAAGCGTACCGCGAAGGCATCGCCGCGCCGCGTCGACAGGGCTTCGCCATGCGCGCCGGCGAACACGTCCTCGCCATCGAGGCGCTTGCCGTCGGCCGACAGGCGGAAGGAGCGGTGATGCACGACGCCGAAACGATCCAGATAGCCGTCGTGCGAGAGGCGCAGCATCACGCCGCTGTCACGCTCCTGCCTGGCGACCTGCACGTCGGCCGGACCGCTCAGGATCGGCACGCCGAGCAGCGATTTCAGCGACTCCGAAGTCATGAAGCGGCACGACGAGGTATCGTTGAAGGTGACGGTCGAGTGCGCGGCGGTCGCGCGCGCGACATGGCGCCAGGTCGAGCGGCTCACCGCCGGCAGTCCGCAATTCACCACGATGCGATGGTTGCGCGCCGACAGCTCGAACGAGAGGCAGCCGGCGTTCCCCTCGGCGCTCATGGCGAGCGGCGGGGGCGGACCGGCATCGACGATCAGCAGCGCGTCGCCGGCCTGCACGCGCTGATAGCCCGAATGCGGCGCGTTCGCGACCGGGTTCCCGCGCGCATCGTCATAGGCGAGCACGGTCGAGACCAGTTCGGTGCGCGTCGGCCCCATGCCGTTGAACAGCGCGAAATTGCCGTCGCCGTGGCGGAAGAAACGCAGCATCGGCATCATGCGGTCGATCGCGTTGTTGAGCGCGGGCGGCGGCGGCACGTTGCGCGCCGCGAAGGCCTGCCGCAGCGGCAACAGGTCGAGCAGCAACTCGATCAGCGCGCCCGGATTGCGGCTCGCGTGTCCGCCGTCGGGCAGCACCTGACGGCCGAGTTCGTCGGAGAGTTTTCGCGTCACGCCTTTGAGCAGGCGCGCCTGCCCTTGCATGCACAACGCCGCGTAAGTGAGCGCCACCACGGCCTGGATGCGCGGCAGGCCGTCGCGCGTGGCGTTCACGGTGCGATGCAGATAGCGCACCTGCCGCGTCAGATTGCGCAGGAAACGCCGGTAGAACTTCATGTCGGCATCGTGCAGCACCAGCGGCGCCTGGCAGAGCCACGAGATGATGCGGCGGGCGACGATGTCCGGGCGCCAGCCCTCCAGCGTGTCGAATGCGCCCTGCAGCGCGATCCACTCGCCGACCAGCGCGCGCGCATTGGCGCGGGTAATGCTCGAATCCGCCGCGCGCAGATGGCGCAGCCAGCCGAAGCCGAGCAGTTGCTCGGACCATTCCTCCGACGGCGGCTCGATCTCGAACGGCGAGCGACCGTCGCAGATCACGACCTTGCCGGCGAAAGCAAAGCGGCCGGAATAGATCTCGCTCGCGCGCGTCGGGTCGGCGGTGCGCAGATCCTGCGGGGCGATCAGCAGGCGGTCGGCGATCGCGGACGTGAAGCGCCAGCGCAGCATCGGATGCGCGTTGAACCGGCCCATGCCGGTGCTGAACGCCCGGCGCGCCGCGAAAGCGGCCAATCTCGTCCGATCCGCGATGGACCCGCGGGCCATGTGCGCGCTCTACCCCTCTCGCGCATGATCCGGCGCCGGGGGCCGGTTCGCCGATAAGATCATGCGCAATCTTAATAAATTAGCGCGCGATCGGACGCAAAACCGGTATCCACTTTTGCTGATCGCGCGCTGCGCGGGCCTCGAATCCCCCGCCGAGGATTCGGCCAAGATAGCCTCTGAGGCGAGTCGAGGCCAATGCGGGAGTTACCGCCGCTCCAGCCGGGCGGCGTAGAAGCCATCGAGCCCGCCCATGCGCAGATCGCTGTCATTCCAATGACTTGCGTCCCAATGGCTGGGCAGCGTGCGCAGGTCGCCGGCCGCGTTAACGAATGGGGCGTTTTCGATTTCACGGGCCTCGACCGGAATGCGGCGCAGCCCCCCCTCGCGGGCAAGCAGCGCCTCGATCTGCTGCTCGCCCTCCTCGGGCTCGAGCGAGCACACGCAATAGACGATGCGGCCCCCGGGCTTTGCGAGTTCCACCGCGCGGTCGAGCAGCCGGCGCTGCACCTCCATCAACGATGCGATATCGGCTTGGCTTTTCAGCCAGGCGACGTCCGGATGGCGGCGGATCGTGCCGGTGGACGAGCACGGCGCATCGACCAGGACGGCGTCGAACGGGCCACCCTGCCACTCGGTCGCGTCGGCGGTGACCAGCTCGGCCTCCAGGCCGAGGCGGGCGAGGTTGTCGCGTACGCGCGCGAGGCGATTGGCTGAGCGGTCGACCGCGGTGATGCGCGCGCCGGCCAACGCCAGCTGCGCAGTCTTGCCGCCGGGCGCCGCGCACAGGTCGGCGACCTGTTTGCCGGAAATGTCGCCGAGCAGACGGACCGGCAAGGCGGCCGCCGCGTCCTGCACCCACCAGGCACCTTCGCTGTAGCCGGGCAGCAGCGCGACGTTGCCTTGCGTGGTCGTGCGCACCGTGCCGGTCGGCAGCACACGCCCGCGCAGGCGCGGAGCCCAGCTTGCGGCATCGGATTTGACCGTGAGATCGAGCGGCGGCTCGCGGCCATGCGCGACCGCGATCGCGCGCGCGGTCTCGTCGCCGAAATTCCTGCGCCAGCGCTGATAGAGCCAGTCCGGCGTGTCGAGCGGCACGGTGTCGAGCTCGGCGAGCAGCGCCGGGCCTTCCTGCGCGACCCGGCGCAGCACCGCGTTGATGAGGCCGGGATAACGCGCAGCGCGGCGGTCTGCCTGCACCAGACGAACGCTCAGATCGACGGCGGCGTGATCCGGCACGTCCATGAACAGGATTTGCGCGGCGCCGATCAGCAGCGCAGTCTCGACGCGGGGCGCATCGGCGGGGAGACCGCGTTCGAGGAACTTGCCGACGAGATGGCGCAGCGTGCCGAGGCGGCGCAGCACGGTTGCGGTCAGCATGCGCACCAACCCGCGATCGCGGTCGGCCAGCGCCGGGAGGCCGGGATGAGCCTCGAGCTCCAGATCCAATGGGCGCTGGCGGCGCAACACATTGTCGATGATGTCGGCGGCGATGCGGCGGGCGGCGAGACCGGGCACTTCCGTTGGCGCTGCACGTCGTGCTGCCGGTGTCATGAAGGTCCGCAGTTAAGGTGCTTGAGGAGTTCCAGTCGCCGCCCGAATCACTTGTTGCATTGTAACGAAGCAGACGCGTGACGGTTCGCTCATGTCAGGAGCGCAGCCAACCGAAGAGACTGCCAAGTCCGTGCCGCGAATGCCCAACGCTCTGCTTGCAGACAATTCCGAGACCACAAGGATTGAACCACATCGGCGGTTCCATGAACATGACATGCAAGTCCGGCCGGTGCTTTGCGAAGTCGAGCAGAGCCTGACGGACGCCGCCACGGCCCTCGGGGTCGAGACGCGGCGACACGGAAGGGCCGACGTCATCGAGAAGCAGCAATCCGTTATCTGCGAGCAATTGATCGCTCAGCGCGATATCGTGCGCGGCATTGGAATAGGAGTGATTGGCGTCGAGGTAGATGATCTCGATCTTCTCCGGCAGGCGGCTGCGCAGCTCGGGAGCCGTGGAAAACATCTGCAGCGGCGTGACGAAGTCCGCGACGCCGGCCTTGCCGATGAATTCAACCAGATGCTTGAAATACGCGTCGTTCGGCTCAACGCAGTAGAGCCGGCCCGATCCCGCGGCCTTGAGCGCGGCGGCCATGACGATGCTGGCGGAGCCGATGTGTGCGCCGATTTCCAGCACGGCTTTTGGCTGCAGCGACAGGACGAAAGCATGCAGGATATTGCGCGTCCCCCAGGATGACTTGCCGGACGACTCGTCATGACGATGCATCTCGTCCAGCAACGCACGATCGATGAAAGACTGCCCGGTGAACGACGGCACGACTTCCGAGCCGCCCAGGACGTGTCTGGGAGGAATCTCGCCTTCACGGCGCGGTCCCCTGATCGTGTATTCGCGGCCTCCGGTGCGCGGGTCGGCGTTGTCGGAGGTGGAGAAATAGAGAACGTCGCCCCAGTGAGAAAACGATCCTCCCCCGCGAGCGCGGATATCTGCATGTGAGGCGTGCGCAGGCCCGAGAGGCGCGCCGTTCTCGAAGAGCTGGGCCTGTGAGGCGCCCGGATCGGCAGCGGTATCGCCGGATCCCAGTTCGGGGAGCACGGTCATCCAGCAGTGGCCGTCCTCCGCGTCGATGTGCTTTGCGAGGATCGGGACGGTCACCTCCTGGCTGGGAACCTGGGTCATCGGCTGGGTGTCGCCTCGGGCAGTTGCTAGGCCCGGGGCTCAATAGCACACCTCCGCGATGTCTATCCCCACGGGCCGCGGCGCGAACCACCGCCCCAAGGTCCATGCGCCGGCGTGGTCTGCTGGCGCGGCGCTTGCCGTGGATAGCCGCCGCGGCCCATCTCGGCGGCAAGCTGCATCAGCGCGGCGACGCGGTTCTCGGTCGCCGGGTGGGTCGAGAACAGGTTGTCCATGCGCTGGCCCGACAGCGGATTGATGATGAACATGTGCGCGGTCGCGGGATTGTGCTCTGCCGTCTCGTTCGGAATCTGATGCGCGGCATTCTCGATGCGCTGCAGGCCGGAGACGAGCCACATCGGTTCGCCGGCGATCTGCGCGCCCATGCGGTCGGCGGCATATTCACGCGTGCGGCTGATCGCCATCTGCACGATCATGGCGGCGATCGGCGCGAGGATCACCATCGCGAGCGTGCCGATGATGCCCATGCCGTTGTTGTTGTCGCGGTTGCCGGTAAAGAACATGCCGAATTGCGCCAGCATCGAGATAGCGCCCGCGATCGTCGCAGTGATCGTCATGATCAGGGTGTCGCGGTTCTTGATATGCGCCAGCTCATGCGCCACGACGCCGGCGACTTCCTCGCGGGTGAGCGCGTTCATCAGGCCGGTGGTGACCGCGACCGCCGCGTGATCGGGATCGCGCCCGGTGGCGAAGGCGTTCGGCTGCGGGTTGTCCATCAGGTAGACGCGCGGCATCGGAAGCTGCGCGCGGCCGGCGAGGTCCTGCACCAGGCGATAGAGATCGGGCGCGGTACGCGCGTCGACCTCCTGGGCGCCGTGCATCGACAGCACCATGCGGTCCGAGTTCCAGTAGCTGAACAGGTTCATGCCGGCCGCAATCACGAGCGCGATCATCGCGCCGGTCTGTCCGCCGATCAGGTAACCGACGCCCATGAACAGCGCCGTCAGGCCGGCAAGCAGCATGGCGGTGCGGAAGTAGTTCATCTGTCTCCTCCAAAGGCCGCCGAAGCGGCATCAATTCCTAGTCGGGCGAAATGTGGGAGGGGCTCCTCCGCGCTTCAAGCGGCTGCGGCGACACGCAGCGTCGCACCCATAACGGCTTGACGGGTCTGGGGTTTGCAGGGCCTTTTGCCGCATGGCCGACGCCAAGCTTTCCCCTGCCGCCGAACGCGCGCTCGCCGAGGCCGAGGCGCGCCGTGCCGCGCGCGAGAAGGCGGCGCCACCGGCACCTAAAGAGGCGAACGGGCCGAAAGGTCCCGAGCCGACGCGCTACGGCGACTGGGAGCGCAACGGCATCGCGAGCGATTTTTGAGGGAGCATGGTCAGGAATGCTCGATCGGCCCGAAGAGACGGCGCGGCTGCCGGAGACGATGGCGCGATGTCGCCGTTTCATCCGCCTCGCTGCGCTCGGCACCTTCTCCCCGCAAGCGGGGAGAAGGAAAGATCAGCGCACCACCATCACGGTCGTGCCGACGCTGACGCGGCCGTAGAGATCGACCACGTCCTGATTGAACATGCGGATGCAGCCGTAGGAGACGAAGCCGCCGATCGATGACGGCACGTTGGTGCCGTGGATCGCGTATTCGCCGCCCGCGAGCGTCATCGCGGCCGCGCCCATCGGGTTGCGCGGCGAGCCGCCCTCGATCACGTCCGGCAGCGAAGGCTTGTCGCGCTTGACTTCCCTCGGAGGCGACCAGGCCGGGCGCACATATTTGCCATCGATGCGGGTCGTGCCGGTCCACTGCTTGCTCGCCCTGCCGACGCCGACCGGATAGCGGATCGCACGGCCGTCGCCCATCACGTAGTAGAGCCGCCGCTCGCCGGTGCGTATCACGATCGTGCCAGCCGAAACGCTGCCGTCGCGGAACGCCACGACCTCGCGCGCCTCGACCGGCGCAGCGCCAAGCAAGCCCACAACAAGAGAGATGCCCGCAAGCCGGCGACCCAAAAGACGCATGGACATACATACCCCTGCCACTGGCTTGCACACGCCCGCGTGCAAGCCATCCGACGCCATGATAACGCAGGACCTGCCGTTGCTCAGCGGTGACCTGCGAACACGGTGAAAAAACAATCAAGATTAGAGCGGCGCGGCAACCGGACGGGAGCGCCAAAACGGCGATGTGAAGCGCTTTTCCGGCGAGTGTGGCCGTGACGCCGCGGTCTGCGGCAAGGTCCGGGCCGGAGCCTTGCTCGCGGCGCCAGAGGATCGGCGCGAAGCCGTTCGCGTTCAGGGAGCCCTAGCGGCTAGTTCATCTTCTTCCCGTTCTGCGTCACCAGATCGAGGAACTGCGAAATCTCCTGGTTGAGGAAATCGACGTCGGCCGGGAAGGCGCCGCCGGCGGAGGCATGGCCGGTGACGGTGCCGGGGCTGATGGTCGTGACGCGCACGTCGCGGATGAAGCGCGCGGCGTCCTGCGGCTCCCATTCGGGATTCAGCAGATCCTTGGTGCCGGTCATGATCAACGTCTTGGCCTTGATGGTGCGCAAGGCCTTGACGGTATCGCCGTTCATGCCGGGCGTCGTGCCCACATCGTGCCGGTCGTACGCCCAGGTCTGGTAGATCCAGTCGTTCGCGTCGAACGCCTTGATCAGCGCGGTCTCCTGCGCCTGCAGGAACGGCAGGATGTCCATCTGGTTTGGAAACTGGTCGCGCGAGACTTCCGGCGAGCGCGCGGCAAGGAAGTTGAGGATGTCGCGCCACAGCCGGATGCCCTGTTCGGGCGGCTCGGCGTAGTCGCCGTTCTTCCACGCCGGATCGAGCATGATCGCCTTGCGGGTCGCTTCCAGCACCGTGACGGTCCAGGCAGGCGTTTTCGCCAGCGGCACCAGCGAGACGAGCGAGTCCATGAAGTCCGGATGGCTCACGCCCCACTGCAGCACCTGCATCCCGCCCATCGAGGGGCCGATCACGGCGACGACGCGGCCGATGCCGAGATGCTCCATCAGTTTCTTCTGCGACGTCACCATGTCGCGGATCAGGAATTTGGGAAATTTCATGCGCGGCTGCGCCGCCGAGTTCGACGGCGATGTCGTGAGGCCGTTGCCGATCGCGTCGGTGCAGATGATGAAGTACTTGTCGGTATCGAGCGCCTTGCCGGGGCCGATCAGGAAGTCGAGGCGGTGATGATTGCCGCTGATCGCCGTGACCATCAGGATTGCGTTCGACTTCTTCTCGTTCAGCTTGCCGTGCGTGACGTAGGAGATCGCGAAATCCTTGATGGTTTCGCCGGATTCGAGCTGCAGGTCGCCGATCTTGTGGGACTGATGCGGCGGCTGGCTCGGCGAATGCGCCAGCGCGGGCGTGGCAGCGAGCGCAGCGGCGAGCGCAAGGCTTCGCAGGATGTTGAGCATGTGTGTCTCCCCCGGAATTTGTTTCGGGCACGGTATCCGAGGCGGCCCCGCCGCGCGATCACAAAGTCGCGCGTCTACTCGGTATGATCCCGCATCGCGGCGAGCGGCGCATCGATGGTGCAGACCAGTCCCGCCGGCGGGTAGTCGATCGTTGCTTTGCCCGACAGTTGCAGCGCGAGCGCGCGCTCGATCATGCGCGAGCCGAAGCCGGTGTGCTCCGGCACCGTGACCGGCGGGCCGCCGCGCTCGCGCCATTGCCAGTGGAAACGATCGGCAGCAGTGCTCCAGGCGATCTCCACATGGCCGCTATCGGCCGACAATGCGCCGTACTTGATCGCGTTGGTGGCGAGCTCGTGCACCGCCATCGAGAACGCGACCGCGCATTTCGGGCCGACCTGAACGTTCGGCCCCTCGACGGTGAAGCGGTCGCGGTCCGGTGCGCTGTGCGGGTGCAGCGCGGCCCAGACCACGTCGTGCAAATCGGCCGCGTCCCAGCTCTGCTTGGTCAATACGCCATGCACATTGCCGAGCGCGATGAGGCGCGCGTCGAAGGCCCGCAGCGCCTCCGGAGCGATACCCGCAGCGCGAAAGCTCTGCGATGCGATCGACTGCACCGTGGTGAGCGTGTTCTTGACGCGGTGCTCCAGTTCGTTGATCAGCAGGTCGCGCTGCTCCTCGGCGCGCTTGCGATCGGTCATGTCGCGGAACACGACGCCCATGCCGTCGCCGAGCGGAAACAGCCGGTAGGAGAGCCAGCGGCTGCCGAAGATGACCGACTCGGTCTCGGACCGGATCGTTTCGCGGCTTTCCATGGTCTTTGTGAACAGCGTTCCGAGCGCGGTTTCGCGCGCGCTCGGGAAGAGATCCCAGAGCTTGTGTCCCAGCACGTCTTCAGGCGAGTGGCGGAAGTGACGCTCGGCTTCGCGGTTGAACAGGATGATGCGCCAGTCGCGGTCGACCGCGTAGAACCCGTCGCCGATCCCGTCGAGAATGGTGCTCAGCCCGGCTTTTGTCAGAAGCGCGGCGACTTTTCCGGCAACGAGAGATTGATCGGGCATTGGCGATCGGGCGAGCCCAAAGAGATGCGGCCTTTCGCTATACGGCATTCAATCGAGAGCGCAAACCTGCTGCTCCCGCGCTGACATCGGGCCATGAAACGCTGCCATGCCGCCATTTCATGGCCGCCGCGCGGCGTCCCGGCCGGGCGGAGCCGCTCGTCCTCAACGATGCAAGCCGGCTTAACGCCGTGCTGCGACCGCAGAGCGACGAAGCGCTGATCGCGGCGCTACGCGCCGTGCTGCGCGATGCCGCTGCGGAAGGGCGCCCGGTCTGCGTCGGCGGTGCGCGCCATTCGATGGGCGGGCAGAGCCTGATGCGCGGCGGCTTCGCGGCCTCGTTGGCGGCGCCTATCCGCGGGTCGAGGAGTTCATCGTCAAGAAGCGCAGCTGCGATCCGCAGTTGCGGTTCCGCAACATGATGTGGGAGACGTATTTCGCGTGAGGCGCTCAAACGCCTGCGTAAATATCTGCGAGATCGAGCTCGAGGCCGGGCGGATCGAGCGCGATGCGGCCTTCAGTAGCGATGCGTGTGATGATGGTGTCGGCACTACGGGAATGATGCACGACGACGGGCTGCGTCGGATCGACAATCACGTAGTGCTGAACGCTCGGCAGCCGAAAATAGCCGATGAGCTTTTGCGAGAGGACGACGCGACGCGTCGACGTCGAAAGAACTTCGACGATGATGACCGGGTTCGGAA
>Ga0207648_10006882_pt1 | contig 11270 bp, 12 predicted proteins | sample KBSMisM32_FD_184310 | JGI IMG/M metagenome (GOLD analysis project Ga0207648, IMG submission 184310) | Miscanthus rhizosphere microbial communities from Kellogg Biological Station, Michigan, USA - KBS Miscanthus M3-2 (SPAdes) (version 2) | ecosystem: Host-associated > Plants > Roots >... | reverse complement strand
CGCCGCAAGCAATCGCTCGAAGGGCGCAAGATCGTCCTCGTCCGACGCCGCGGCGAGCGCTTCCTCGACGCGATGGTTGCGCGCGATGACGAAAGGATTCACGCGCCGCATGGCCGGCCCCGACGGTGCGCGCGCGCGCCAGCGCGCGAGCCACGCGTCCAGTGGTCCTGCGTCGGTGAACAGTGCGCGAAGCGCCGCATCGTTGCCGTCGGCCGCGTCCGCGAGGCGCCGCCACCCGAGCGTGAAGTCCACGCGCTGCGCATGCAGGAGCGCGAGCCAGTCGTCGGCGAGCGCCGCATCGCCGTCGCCCTCGTCGGGCAGCCCGAGCTTCGCGCGCTGCCCGCGACGCACTTGCGCGTCGAACTCCGGCGCGAACGTATTCAGCGCCTCCATCGCCTTCGCAACCGCTTCCTCGGACTTCTCCGAGATCAGCGGCAGGAGCGTCTCGGCGAAGCGCGCGAGATTCCACCCGGCAATGGCGGGCTGGTTGCCGAACGCATAGCGTCCGTGCGCGTCGATAGAGCTGAACACTGCCGCCGGGTCGTACGCTTCCATGAAGGCGCAAGGGCCGTAGTCGATCGTCTCGCCGGACACCGTCATGTTGTCCGTGTTCATGACCCCGTGGATGAATCCCACGTTCATCCATTGCGCGATGAGCGACGCCTGTCGCGCGACGACGTGGTACAGCAGCGCGAGGAACGGCTCGGGGCCGTTGGCGAGCCCCGGGTCGTGGCGAGCGATCGTGTACAGCGCGAGCTTGCGCAGGCTTTCCACGTCGCCGCGTGCTGCGTAGAACTGGAACGTTCCCACGCGGATGTGGCTCGCCGCGACGCGCGTCAGCACCGCACCGGGCAACACCCGCTCGCGGAACACGTCTTCGCCGGTGGCCGCAACCGCGAGTGCGCGCGTCGTCGGAATGCCCAACGCGTGCATCGACTCGCTGACGAGCACCTCGCGCAGCATCGGGCCCACGGCGGCCTTGCCGTCGCCGCCGCGCGCGAACACCGTTCGGCCCGAGCCCTTGAACGCGATGTCGCGGCGCCGTCCGTTGCGGTCGACCACTTCGCCGAGGAGAAGCGCGCGACCGTCACCGAGCTGCGGCACGAAGCCGCCGAACTGGTGGCCGGCATAGGCCTGCGCAAGCGGCTGCGCTCCCGGGGGGACGACGTTGCCCGCGAAGATCGCGGCCACCTCCGCATCGTCGAGCGAGGCGAGGTCGAGACGAAGCTCGCCGGCGAGCGGCGCGTTGAGGAACAGGAGCCGCGGCGCCGGAACGGGGTTGGGCCTGCGTGCGACGTAGAACTCGGGGAGCTCGCGCGCGAACGAATTGTCGAACTCGAAAGGCGCGCGGTCGACGGTGGGCGCGAGTGTCTCTTGACTGGTCATCCCGCCATTTTATCGCCCGGCAGGAGCTTGCGCCCCCGTGCGCAAAGGCGCCTAATAATGCGTCAGTTTCCGCGACCAGGACTTGCCGTCATGCCCCTCCGCTACGAAGACCTGAACAACGAAGTGCGGCGCATCTCGCTGTCCGGCCGCCTCGACACCGTCGGCAGCGAGGAGATCGCGGACGAGCTCGCCTCGCTGTCGGCGTCCGCGAATCGCGGCGTCGTCGTCGATCTCTCGCAGGTGACGTTTCTCTCCTCGATGGGCATCCGCGCGCTGATCGCGGCCGCCAAGGCGCGCCAGGCCAACGGCGGGCGCATGGTGCTGCTCGTGGACGGCAGCGACGTCGTCGTGCGAACGCTCGAAGCCACCGGCGTGGGCGAGCTGATCCCCGTCTACGACGACGAAGGCGACGCCGAGAGCGCAGCCCGCGCGTAGATGACGGGATCGGTCAGGCAGGCCCGCGCCGAGCTCACGATCCGGGCGGACTCGCGCGAGGCGCGGCGGGCGTCCGCATGGCTCGAGTCGGCGGCCGCCCGTGAGGGCGTTCCCCCCGACCAGGTCGTGCGGCTCGATCACTGCCTCGACGAGGCGCTCGCCAACGTGATCAGCCACGGCGGGCCCGACGCCGTGTCCGCCAGCGTCATGCTGCAGCTCGGCATTCATCGCGGGCGCGGGATCTGCACGGCGGAGCTCCTGATCGTCGACGAGGGTCTTCCCTTCGATCCTTCGGTGCTGCCCGCGGGGCCCGCGCCAAGGCCCGCGAGCCTCGCCGACGCTTCCATCGGCGGGCTGGGGCTTGCGATGATCCGAAGCTTTTCCGACGAGCTTCGCTATCGCCGCCAGGACGGCTGCAATCACCTGGCGATCCTCGTGAGCTGGACGGAGACGACATGACGTCCGCGACCGCCGAGCGACTGCGCGCGGAAGAAGTGGCGGCGATCGCGATCTTTCGCGGCATCGATCCGGATGCCGTTCGCAAGGTCCTCGAGCATTGCCCGATACGTACGGTGCCCGCCGGCACGATCCTCATGGTGCCGGGCAAGCCGAACGACACGATCCACTTCCTGTTGAACGGGCAGCTGGCCGCGCAGCTCGAGGATCCGCTCGCGCCCGACCGCGGCATTCCGATTCATCCGGGCGAGAGCGTGGGCGAGTTGTCGGTGATCGACGGCAAGCCGACGTCCGCGTACATCGTCGCGATGTCGGAAGCGCGCGTGCTCGATCTTCCCGGCGCTCTCTTCTGGAGCAGCCTCGCGCCGATTCCCGGCGTGTTGCGCAACCTCATCTCCGCGCTGACGGTGCGCATGCGCCGCAGCAACGAGGCGATCCTCACGGCGCAGCGCAGGGCGCTCGACCTCGAGCACCTGCGCCGCGAGCTGCAGGTCGCGCGCCAACTGCAGACGAGCATGATCCCGCTCGCGGGCCGTCTTTTCCCCGAGCGCCGCGACGTCGAGATTGCCGGCATGATGACGCCCGCTTCCGAGGTCGGCGGCGACTTCTTCGACGCGTTCTTCGTCGACGATCGCCACCTGTTCCTGTGCATCGGCGATGTCTCCGGCCACGGTATCCCCGCCGCGCTCTTCATGGCGCGCACGATGGGCCTCGTTCGCATCGCGGCGATGAGCACGCGCAGCCCCGACCGGCTGCTCGAGCGGATCAACGAGCAGCTGTGTGCAGGCAACGACGCGAATGTGTTCGTCACGCTGTTCTGCGCCTTCCTCGACGTCACGACCGGCCAGCTCGTGTATTCCAATGCGGGCCATCTCGCACCGATCGTCGCGGAAGGAGGACGCGCGCGGCTCCTGCCGCTGCCCAAGGGCGCGCTGGTGGGCGTGATCCCGGGTACGCGCTATCACGCGAAGCAAGGCAAGCTCGACCCCGGCGTGACGCTCGTGTGCTTCACCGATGGCGTAACGGAGGCGTATTCCGCCGCGGGCGTGGAGTTCTCCGACGAGCGCCTGCTCGTCGTGGCGGCCGACAACACCGCAGGCACGGTCGAGGACTTCCTCGCCGCCGTGCAGGGCGAGCTCGCGAACTTCCTCGGCGATACGCCGCCCGCCGACGATTGCACCTTGCTCGCGGTGCGGCGCCCTGCGCGCGCGAGCTAGCTCACGTCAGGTTGGCCTTGAAGAACGCGAGCGTGCGCGACCACGCGAGCTTCGCCGCGGCCTCGTCGTAACGCGGCGTCGAGTCGTTGTGGAACCCGTGCTGCGTGTTCGGGTATGTGAACGCCTCGTACTTGACGTTGTTCGCCTTCAAGGCGGCCTCGTAGGCGGGCCATCCTGCGTTGATGCGCTCGTCGTTGCCCGCGTAATGGATGAGGAGCGGCGCCTTGATCTTCGCCGTCGCCTCGGCGCTCGGCTGCCCGCCGTAGAAGGGCACTGCCGCGGCGAGGTCGGGCTTGCGCGTCGCGATGATGTTCACCGTCGTGCCGCCGAAGCAGAAGCCGATGGCGCCGATCTTGCCCGTCGTGTCCGGACGCGACTTGACGTAGTCCACCGCGGCGACCAGGTCCTCGGTGCGCTTGGCCGCATCGAGCTGGCCGAACATCTGCGCGGCCTTCTCCTCGTCGCCCGGGTAGCCGCCCAGCGGCGTCAGCGCGTCGGGCGCAAATGCGAGGTAGCCTTCGACCGCCAGCCGCCGTGCGACGTCCTCGATGTACGGATTGAGCCCGCGATTCTCGTGGATCACGACCACCGCGGGCAGCTTGCCCGCCGGCTTCGCGGGCATCGCGAGGTAGCCCTTCATCGTCCCGCTGCCCTGCGGCGACGGGTACGTCACATACTCCGTCTTGATGCGATCGTCGTCCTTCTTCACCTGCTGGGCGAACGCGTAGTTCGGGCGCAGCGCTTCGAGCATCGCCGCGGCCGTGAAGCCGCCGACCGCATATTTGCCCGCATCGTCCAGGAATCGCCGTCGCGAGATGCGTCCGTGCACGTAGCCGTCGAAGATCTCGAGGACTTCGGGCGGGAAGTCGGTGGCCTTCATGCGTTCCATGAGCGTGTCCTTTCGATCGGGGCGAGGGCGACATGCTAGCGCGCCGGCCGCGGTCTTGTAAGATGGGCAACGTTTCAAAGGGGAGTTGCCATGAGGACAGGAACCATCGTTTGCCTGTTGCTGCTGGTATTCGTCACGCAGGGTCACGCGGCGGACTGCATCAAGGACCAGTCGGGCAATGTCGTCTGCGGTGGCGGGCAGTGCGCCATGGACCAGTACGGCAAGGTCCTGTGTGCGAAGCAAGGCGGCGGCGCGATCCGCGACCGGTTCGGCGTCGTCAGGTGCGGGGCCGGAAGCTGCGCCATGGACAGTTTCGGAAAAGTGAAGTGCTCGAGCGAGCCCGGCGGCGGCGCATTGCTCGACTCGTACGGCGAAGTGAAGTGCCTCGGGCGATGCGAGGAGGGCACCGAGCAGCGCTGCGAGGCGCCGCGCTGATGCAGCGACGGCTTGCGCGCCGCGCGCATGCGGCTACACTTCCCGTTCCCATTCACTCCGCGCAAGCACAACCATGCCGATCTCGATGTTCCAAGTCAGCGTCCCGCGCTTCATCCACACGCTCGACAACCTCCGCAACATCCTCGACAAGGCCATCGCCTACGAGGAGGCGAAGAAGCTCGACCCGTCCGTGCTCGCGAACGCGCGCCTGTATCCCGACATGCTGCCGATGACCGCACAAGTGCAGATCGCGGCCGACTCCGCCAAAGGTGCCGCGTGCAGGCTCGCCGGTGTGCCCATCGTGGCATTCGAGGACACGGAGAAGTCGCTCGCCGATCTCAAGGTGCGCGTCGGCAAGACGATCGACCTCCTCAAGACCTTCAAGCCCGAGCAGATCGACGGCTCCGAGGAGAAGGAGCTCGTCATCAAGGTCGGCGGCAAGGACACGCCATTCCGCGGCATGCAGTTCCTGCTCGGACGTTCGATCCCGAACTTCTACTTCCACGTCGCGACGGCGTACGACATCCTGCGGCACAACGGCGTGGAGATCGGCAAGCGCGACTTCCTCGGCCCGGCCTGATCGCGCGATCGCGGCGCGCATCACCGGCGTAACGCGGCACGTTCGCCGGCATGGCGCAGAAGTCGACGCTCTTTCGTGCGGACGTGTCGGTCGCCGACATCGACCGCAGCTACTATCGCGATCACGTGCTGCGCGTCGCGAGGCATCCGTCCGAGACGGACGAGCGCATGATGGTCCGCATCCTCGCCTTCGCGCTGCACGCCGACGATGCGCTCGAGTTCGGCCGCGGCCTCTCCACGGAAGACGAGCCCGACCTGTGGAGACGCGACCTCACCGGTGCGATCGAAAGCTGGATCGACGTCGGGCTGCCGGACGAGCGCGACGTGCGCAAGGCATGCGGACGCGCGCGGGAAGTCCACGTGCTTGCGTACGGCGGCCGCGCCGCCGATCTGTGGTGGGATGGCGCGCGCGACAAGCTCGAGCGGCTCGCGCCGCTGCAGGTGAGCGAGGTGTCGGCGGAATCGAGCCGCGCATTGGCCGGGCTTGCGGATCGCAGCATGCAACTGCAGGTCACGATCCAGGAAGGACACGTGCTCGTGACGAACGGCGACCAGTCGGTGGACGTCGCGATCACGCAGCGAAAGGCGCGCGTTGCGCCGTGATGCCTACGGCCGGAACCACGCATTGCCCACGACCAGGTAGAACGCCGTCGTGCCGGGGCTGTGCGCGACGTCGATGCCGACGTGCAGACCGAACCTGCTCGCGATCTCGTAGCGGAAACCGACGCCGCCGCTGCCCACGTTCTGCGACGCGTTGAACGCGCTCTTTTCCGTGCGCGTCGTGCCGCCGCCGCCGAACACGACGGCGCTCCAGCGGCCGATGAACTGCCAGCGCGCCTCGACCTCGAGCGATGCGGCCTGGTCGCCCTGGTAGCGCATTGCCGGGACGCCGCGCAACTGCACGTACGGCCGCAGGAAGAACGGCGTCCCCTCGGACGACCACGCGTAGTTCGCGCGTGCCCCGAGCGTGACGTCGTGCGGAAGCGGATGCCAGCCGAGCAGGACCTGCTCGAAGCGCTCGAAGTCGACGCTCGCGCCCAGCGCTTCGCGCGATGCGAGGTACGACGACTCCGCGTAGACGCCCTTCGTGGGCGTGAACACGTTGTCGCGCGTGTCGAACTCGAGCACGGCCGTCGGTGCGGACACCTTGACGCGGACGCGATCGGCCAGGCCGGGGAACGCGGGATTGTCGCGCAGGCTCGGCTCGACGTTGGCAAAGACGTAGCGCATCCCGACGGACCACGCCGACTTCGGCGCGAGCTGCCAATTGGCCTGCGCGACCGCGCCGCTGAATTGCAGCGAATACCTGACGGCTTCGTTGACGTTCGCAAGCGCGGGGCCGAGCCCGTAGAAGTCGAGGTTCACGCGCCCGGTGCCCGCGCCGACCAGCGTGCGCAAGCGGCCGTCGACCCAGCGCGTGGCGTCGCCGCCGAATGCGCCCCAGGTGCCGTTCTGTGTCGCGAATGCTCCCACGCCCGAGATGTCGGGTCGCGACCAGCCTTCGTCGCCCGCTTCGCGTCGCGGGCGCAGGAACATCCCCGCGATGCCGCCGCCATACCCGACCGCGGGCTCGGTGATCACGATTGGAATCGGCAGGAATCCCTTTGGATTCTCGAGGAAGTAGCTCAAGTCGAGCTGGCCGTCGGCGGAATCGAAGAATCGCGCCTTGCCTGTGCGCTTGTCGTCGAGCGCTGCTGCGTCGGAAATGATCTCCGTGCTTCGCAGTGGATCGATTGCCTGCGCCCCGGCGCTCGACCATGCGGCAATGAGAAGCGACGTCAAAGCGCGCGGCGCAATTGACGAAAGGATTGCGTTGCGGGCCATACGATGCATACTAGATGAATCAGGGCCTTCGCAACTTTTTATCGGTCGCAGAACCGTCCGGGGAGAGCGCATGACGATGAAAGCCTCACGCAAGGAGTCGCCACGGCCGATCGTCGTTGCGGTCTTGTCCATACTCGCCGTGCTGTCGGGGAGCGCGCGCGGCGCCGACGGCGCGCCTGCGGCGCCGCACTGGTCGGGACTGCCGATATGGGGCGCCGAAGCCGAGGCGCGTGGCTACCAGCTGCCCAATCCGTTCGGCATCGGCATCACCGCGTTTTCGGCGCGCCAGCCCGTGAACATCCAGGACCTGCAGCTCGGCCGCAACGGAAACGAGCCCGTGTCGGTCAAGAACTTCCTGCAGATCGACACGGTCGACACGACGCAGCAGAACGTGTCGGCGAAGTTCGACGTGCTGATCTTCCCGTTCCTGTCCGTCTACGCGCTCCTCGGCTACACGCAGGGCAGCACGAAGGGCGTGATCCAGGTGCCGGGGGATCCCATCCTCGGCATCATCGAGCCCCGGCAGCTGCAGCTCGACGCCGAGTTCAGCGGCCCCACGTACGGCGCAGGCTTCACGCTCCAAGGCGGCACCAGGATCAGCGAATGGCGCGACCTCACGGCCATCGTCGTTGCAGACTGGAATCGCACGCAGACGAAGCTGTCGTTCGAGAACGAATCGCTGATTGCCCACACCAAGCCCATCGCGACGGTCTTCTCCGCGCGCGTCGGGCTTCACGGCGTCGTCGGCCCCACGATGGGCGGAGCCGTATGGGTGGGAGCGATGCACCAGAAGATCCAGCAGACGGTCGCAGGCGCCGTCGCCAACACCGACCTCCAGTTCATCGTCGTTCAATCGCCGAAGCAGCCGTGGAACACGCTGCTCGGCGGATTGCTCGAGTTCGGCAAGGACGGCTACGTGCTCCTGGAAGGCGGCATCGGAGAGCGCAAGTCGATCCTGGCGTCGGCCGTATACCGCTTCTGATCGCTCGTTACTTCGTCGCAGCGAACCTCGCCAGTTCCACCAGCGCTTCGCGCTCGCCGGCGGTCGGTTCCGCCGGCGGAGCGTAGAGGATGCGGAGCCACCGGCTGCCATTGACGACGACCACCTCGGCGCGCGGATTGCCCGAGCGGCAGCGATACGAGATGCCGGCGCCCTTGCCGAGGCTCGACAGCGTGTCGACCGAGCACCCTTCGTTCTTCAGGATGCGCTCGGCATCGCCGAACCCGCGCTTGTCGTTCGAAACGGCAACGGTGATGACGCTGTTGCCCGCCGAGACGATGCAATTGTTCGCGTCGGGAACGATCGTGGCCATGTCGCCGGACGGCAGCAGGCGCTTGACGAGCCCCGCATCGAGGTACCGGCAGTTCGATTCCTTGGCGAGCGCCTTGGGGCTGCTGGCGGCGCCCAGCGTGGACGCGATGAGATTGCCGGCCAGGATGCGCTGATCGGGCGTGATCGGCTCCTTGAGGTTCAGGTAACCGGACACGGTGAGCGTCCCCCGATGTCCGGAGAAGAACATCGACGTGCGGTCGACCTGTCCGTTCGGCTTCTTCGGCTGGTACGTGAACCCGTTGTCGCCGAGCGAGAGCATCGGCTCGATCGCGCTGGTCGGCGCCACGGCCTCGCGCATTTGCGCGGTCGATGCATCCGCAGCTTCGCGCGATTGCATGACCATGTGACTGAAGCCGAGATTGACGCTCGAGTGCCTGGTGGTGAAGCTGCACTGGCCGGGCCCGCCCGACATCACGCGCCACGGCGCGACGTGCGCGAATCCCTTGTTCAGCATCGTGATGTCGATGGCCGCGCATTTCTGCGCGGTGGCCGGCATGCTCGCCAGGAGCAGCAGCCCGCATGCGAGGAGCGGTTTCGTCATGTCACGTCCTTTGTGTGCGGTGAAAGAGCGTTGCGACAAGACACGTGCGCCAGCGCTCGCAAGTCTGCGGGCAACAGGGTGGAGCGTCAACGCGATAAGGGGGTAGCCGGCCACGGCAACGCCGGCGTTCTATAATCTACGATCGACCACGCAGGAGCGGTTCATGGATGATCGCAACGAAACGCAGAACGATTCGATGCGCACGACCTTGCAGGGCCTGATCGCCGACTGCGAGGCGCTGCTCGGGCAGCTCGGTGAGCAGGGCTCGCGTCGCTACCGCGACACGGTGAGCTCGTTCGACCGTCAACTGCAGCAGGCGCGCGACGGCCTCGACGACCTCCAGTACTCGGCGATGCGTCGCGCCCGCACGACCATCCGGCGCGCCGACACGTACGTGCACGACAATCCCTGGCGCACGAGCGCGGGTGCCGCGGCGACGGGGATACTCGTCGGCGCGCTGATCGCGTTCCTCATGACGCGCAAGTAGCCCCGCCATCGACGCCGAGCTCGCCGACTACCTCGCGGCCGTCGCCGCGGCCGTCCCGCCGCTCGCGTCGACGGCGCCCGGTGCGCGGCGCGCGCGCATGGAAGTCATCGCGCGGCAATTTCCCTTTCCTGCCGATACCGTTTCGCGGCGCGACCACTGGCTGCACCTGCCCGGCCGCGAGATCCTCGTGCGCGTGTACCGGCCGGGCGAAGGACGACTGCCTGCGCTCCTTTACCTGCATGGCGGCGGATGGGTCGCCGGCAGCGTGGACACGCACGATGGCGTGTGTGCGGCGCTGGCAGCGGAGGCGAACGCGGTCGTCGCCAGCGTGCAATACCGCCGTGCACCGGAGAGTCCCTGTCCGGCGCCCAACGACGACGCGTTCGCTGCGTTGCAATGGCTCTCCGGATCTGCGGACGAGCTCGACATCGACGCTGCGCGCATCGCCGTGGCCGGCGACAGCGCAGGCGCGCATCTCGCGATCGGCGCAGCCATCGAGGCGCGCGATCGCGGCGGGCCGCGCGTCGCGTTGCAACTGCTGTTCTACCCGGTCGTTGCGCCGCACTTCGAGACGACGAGCTACCGCGAGCATGCGAACGGCACGCTCACGCGCGCCGACATGATGGAGTACTGGGCTCACTACCTGCCGCAGGGCATTGCGCGCGCCGATCCGCGTGCGCTGCCGCTGCAAGGATCGCTGCGCGGCCTCCCGCCTGCGCACGTCGTCGTCGCCGGTCTCGATCCGCTGCACGACGAGGGTGTGGCGCTGGCGAAGCGATTGCGCGACGACGGCGTCGAAGCATCGCTCGTCGACGAGCCGAGCCTCGTCCACGGGTTTCTGCGCGCATCGCCGTTCGTGCGACGCGCGCGTGAAGTGCGACAAGCGGCTGCACGCGACGCTGGCGACGCGCTGCGCCGGAGCACGAGGTGACCGCGCGCTTTTTCGCAATGGTGGCGCTTGCCATCACGAGCGCGATCGCGCATGCCTCACCGGCGTTGCCGCAGCAGAGCCTCGTCCCGGGCGGCGTCGCGCTCGTCCGCATCGAGGGGCCGATCGAAGATCCGCCGCGGGCAACACTCGCCTCTGCGCCGGTGATGGTGCTGCGCGAACGCGATCACTGGCTCGCGATCGTCGGCATTCCGCTCGGCACGGCGCCGGGCAAGCTCGAGGTCGCGGTGACGCGGCACGAGGCGATGCCGTCGCGCATCGACGTTGCCGTGAAGCCCAAGCAATACGTCGTGCAGAAGCTCAACGTCAAGCCGGGGATGGTGGACCTGTCCCCGGCGGATCTGCAGCGCGTGAAGGACGAGCGGCCCGTGCTTCAGGCGGCGTTCGCCACGTTCACCGATGCGCCCCCCGCCACGCTGCGCTTGCTGCAACCCGTGCCCGGGACGCGCTCGAGCTCGTACGGCTCGCGCCGTGTGTTCAACGGGCAGCCGCGCAGCCCGCACACAGGCATGGACATCGCGGCGCCGCTGGGCACGCCGGTCGTCGCGCCGGCGCGGGGCAGGGTGCTCCTCGCCGACAACTACTTCTTCGGCGGCAACACGGTGATCCTGGACCACGGGCAAGGGCTCGTCACAATGTACGGGCACCTGAGCGCGATGGACGTCGCAGCCGGCGACGTCGTCGAGACTGGGGCGGTGATCGGCAAGGTCGGCGCCACGGGCCGCGTCACGGGCGCGCA
>Ga0207648_10006879_pt1 | contig 11275 bp, 10 predicted proteins | sample KBSMisM32_FD_184310 | JGI IMG/M metagenome (GOLD analysis project Ga0207648, IMG submission 184310) | Miscanthus rhizosphere microbial communities from Kellogg Biological Station, Michigan, USA - KBS Miscanthus M3-2 (SPAdes) (version 2) | ecosystem: Host-associated > Plants > Roots >... | reverse complement strand
CCACGGCAACGGCACCGAGGACATCATCGCGAACGACGAGCGCGTGCTGATGGTCAGCATCTTCCAGCATCCGCTCTATCCGTACAGCGGCGGCGTGCCGAAGGGCACCAACATGGTCAACCTGCCGATCGCGCCGTACACGCGCGGGCCCGAAGTGCGCGCGCTGATCGAGGCGAACTGGATGCCGCGGCTCGAGGCGTTCCGGCCGCAGATGATGTTCGTCTCGGCCGGCTTCGACGCCCACCGCGACGACGATCTCGGCCAGCTCGGACTGGTCGAAGCCGACTACCAGTGGATGACCGAGCAGATCAAGGCGGTCGCCGACCGGCATGCGAACGGTCGCATCGTCTCGTGCCTCGAAGGCGGCTACAACCTGCGCGCGCTGGCGCGCAGCGTCGCCGCGCACCTGCGCGTGCTCGCCGGCGTCTAATCTTGATGGCGCGCGCCTCCTTCGACCGCCTGCACAGGCCTTAAGCGCCGGCTCGATGCTGCGGGCGCTCGACGGTCATGAGCTGAACGAGCTGCTGCGCGCGCTGACGCAGCCGGCGGCGCTGACCGAAGCGGCCGTGCTGTTCGGCTGCCTCGCGGTGGCGTGGGCGGTCGTCCGGATGATGCGCGGGCGCCATCCGCCGGTGGCCTCGGTCTGGTTCGGCAACCGCATCGTCGACGGCGTGCTGTTCCCGGTGCTCGCGCTCGCGTTCGCGTTCAGTGCACGCCTCGCGCTCGAAAGCATCCTGACGCCGGCGGTGTTCCGGCTCGCGATCCCGATCCTGGTCTCGCTGGTGCTGATCCGCCTGACCGTGCGCGTGCTCGGCGCGACCTTTCCGAGCGCGCCGTGGGTCCGCGTCTTCGAACGCAGCCTCTCGTGGGTCGCCTGGATCGCGGTGGTCCTGTGGGTCACCGGCATCTTCCCGCTGATGCTCGATGCGATGGGCGACGTGCGCTGGAAGGTCGGCGCATCCCAGATCTCGCTGCGCAACGTCGTCGAAGGCACGCTGACGGCCGGGGTCGTGCTGGTGCTGGCACTCTGGGTCTCGGCCGCGATCGAGCGCAGGCTGCTCGCCAAGCCGGGTGCCGATCTGTCGATCCGCAAGATGGCCGCCAACGTGGTGCGGACGCTGCTGCTCTTCGTCGGCCTGCTGCTCGCGCTGTCGGCCGTCGGCATCGACCTGACCGCGTTGTCGGTGCTCGGCGGTGCGCTCGGCGTGGGACTCGGCTTCGGCCTGCAGAAGATCGCCGCCAACTATGTCAGCGGCTTCGTGATCCTGGCCGAGCGGAGCCTGCGCATCGGCGACATGGTGAAGGTCGACACCTTCGAAGGGCGCATCACCGACATCCGCACGCGCTACACGATCATCCGCTCGCTGGCCGGCCGCGAATCGATCGTGCCGAACGAGACGCTGATCACCCAGCGGGTCGAGAATTCGTCGCTCGCCGATCCGCGCGTGCTGCTGTCGAGCACCGTGCAGGTGGCCTACGGCACCGACGTGCGCGCGTTGCAGCCGACGCTGGTCGAGGCGATGCGGCGCATCCCGCGCATCATCGACGACCCGGCGCCGAGCGTGCTGCTGAGCAGCTTCGCCGCCGACGGCATGGAGCTGACCTTGCAGTTCTGGATCCGCGACGCGGAGAACGGACAGGGCAACGTCCGATCCGACGTCAACCTCGCGGTGCTCGCGGTGCTGAACGAGGCGAAGATCGAGATTCCGTATCCCCAGCGCATCGTCCGCGCCGTGGTCTCGATGGAGGCGAGCGACCGCGAACCGCCGTTGCCGGGGCCCGTGGCGGCGCCTTGACAGCGTCCGGCGCGTCCTGCCAACCGCCGATGCGTGGACGTGATGCGCACGATCGAGACGGCGGCGCTGAGGCTCGAGCCGCAGCTCACTCGGCATGCCGACGAGATGTTCGGGGTCCTCAGCGATCCGGCGATCTACGAATACGAGAACCAGGCGCCGGCCTCGCTCGACGCGTTGCGGCGACGGTATGCGGCGCTCGAGTCGCGTCGCTCGCCGGACGGCGCCGAGCAATGGCTCAACTGGGTGATCCGCCTGCCGCACGGCGAGGCGATCGGCTATGTGCAGGCCACCGTGTTTCCGGGCGGCCGAGCCGCGATCGCCTACGAGCTCGACAGCGCATGGTGGGGCCGCGGCCTGGCCCGGCGCGCCGTCGAGGCGATGGTCGACGAGCTCGTGGCGCAGCACGGTGTCCAGCGTCTCTCGGCGGTGCTGAAGCGCGCGAACCTGCGCTCGCGCCGCCTGCTCGAGCGCCTGGGCTTCGAGCTCGCGTCGCAAGACGAGCAGCGCCGGTGCGGCGTCGACGCCGATGAGCTGCTGATGGAGCGCGCGGCACGGCCGGCGCTGCCGCAGAGCACGTCCGATCGGCTGCGTGCGCTGGCGCGACGCGTGGCGGCAGCGCATGTGGTCGCAGGCTCGCCGCCGCCGATGGCGCTGGTCTCGGGCTCGACGGTCGACGACATCGCCGACGCGCGCTCCGACGTCGACATGAGCGTCGTCTACGGGAGACTGCCGCCGGAGGCCGACTTGCGCGCGGCCTGCGCAGCCGCCGGCGGCCTGCCGTGGTTCTGGCAGGCCGGCAGCCTTGCCGACGGGAGCCTGGTGCTGGCCTTCACGCTCGATGGTGTCGAGGTCCAGATCGCCTACAGCGACGTCGCGACGCTCGAGCGCGAGATCGACGAGGTCGTTGTCCGGCACAACCCCGACACGCCGCTGCACAAGCTCGCCGAAGGCGTGCTGAAGGCCGAACCGCTGCTCGATGCAGACCGCCTGCGAGCGCTGCAGGGGAAGGTCGCTGCGTTCCCGCCGGCGCTCAGCCGCGCGATGGCGCAGCACTTCATCGGCCGCGTCACGCCGTGGCGGGCGATCGCGCAGCTCCTGCATCGCGATGCCGCCCTGTGGTGTCGCGAGCTGCAGGTCGAGGCCTGCTACAAGCTGATCGGCGCGCTGGCCGGCTTGAACGGCGTCTACTTCACGACATTCCAGTTCAAGCGGATGACCCGCTTCGCGGCCAAGCTGAAGCGGGCGCCGGCGGACTTGCCGGGCCGGATCGACGCGCTGCTGCGGGCCGAGACCGGCGCGGCGTTCGACGCCCTCCACGCGCTCGAAGGCGAGGTGATCGAGCTGCTGGTCGATGAGTGGCCCGACCTCGATCTCGCGCCGGTGCGCGAACGCCGCGCCGCCTATGCACCGGGCGGCGTCGGATAGGCGCATAGGCGCGGCCGAACGCCTCAGCGTCGCTCGCCGGTCGGCACCGGAGGCAGCTGCTTCAGGTGCAGGTAGATCGCCTGCACGTCGGTGTCGCTCATCTCCTTCAGCGCGGCGAACGGCATCACCGGACTGACGGCGCTGCCGTCCGGCCGCTTGCCGGTGCGCAGCATCGTCGTGAACGCCTTCGCGTCGGGGTAGCGCGCCAACGCGCCATCGGCAGCCGGCGTCAGGTTCGCAGCCGGCGGCCAGTCGGGCGGCGTGCCGGGGATCTTGCCGCCCGACAGCGCGGCGCCGTGGCAGCCGATGCACGCGTTCGCGACATAGGCGCCGTGCTCGAGCGTGACGCCTTCGGGCACCGGCTTCGAGGGCGGCAGCGTGTGGTCGATCTTCTCGGCGGCATCGCGGATCATGCCGGCGCCGTAGAGCGCTTTCACCATCGGCGGAAACTGCACGATCGAGCCGCCACCGTCGGCCGGCGGCAGCTGGCGCACGAACGCGACCAGCGCCGCCAGGTCGTCGTCGGTCAGCCGGTTGTAGTCCTCGCTCGGCATCACCAGCAGCGGCTCGCCGCTCGGCTTCACGCCGTGGCGGATCGTCCTGACCCAGTCGACCGGCCGGTATGCCGAGACCACGCCGCCGGGGCCCGGCGTGAGGTTCGGCGCGTGGATCAGCATCCCCTTGCCGTCGTTGATCACGTCATGGCCGGCGCCGCTGGCACCGTGGCATTCGCTGCAGCCGCGCGACATGAACAGGTAGCGGCCGCGCTCGACGCTGGTGCTGCTCGATGCGAACGGCACCTCCGCCGGCTGGAGCGCAATGCGCCGGTGCAGCTTGCGCTCGCCGAGCTGATTCGCGACCGCCAGCGCGGCGCCGGCGCAGACGACGATGCCGACCAGTAGCGCGCCCGAGACCTTGATCCACCGCTTCATGCATCTGCTCCTGGGCGGCGGTCAGGCGACCGCGGATCGCGGCGCGCGAACGATCGGTGCCATCTTGTCCCAGCCGCTCTTGTCGAGGTACGGCCGCACGTGCTCGATGACGCCGAGGAACGCCTCGGGCGGCATCTCGCGCTTGGCCGCGCCGAGCAGGCCGGCCCGCTCGACGGGGCTCAGCGCCGGCAGCATCCAGCGCGCGACCGCGAGGTGCTCCTGCGGCGAGATGCTGGCCATCAGGCGGCCGTGCAGCGCGAGCAGCTCGGCATCGCTGTAGGCAGCCCAGAGCGCGGCGTTGTTGACCGTCTCCTCGATGTGCATGTGCTGGAAGTTCTCGGCGACGAACAGCGCGAGGTGCCGGTACAGGCGCTGCGCCAGCGCCATCCGCTCGGCCGGCTCGGCGGCGACCAGCGCACGCCCTTCGCTGCGCAGCGCCTCGATGCTGAGCACGTGTTCCAGGTGGTCGTCCGCGGTGCGCTGCGCGCCGCGCGGCTGGCGCGCCTCGATCGCCGGATGGACGAACTCGTTCTCGTGTTCGAGGTGCTTCAGGCACAGATCGAGCAGCGCTTCGAACGCCGCCATCGTCGACGCCGTCTCGGCGGCGTCGAACACGTCGAGGCGCCCGACCAGCGCGAGGGTCTCGGTCATCGCGTTGCGCAGCGCCTTGTGAATCGGCGCATACAGGTCGAGCCGAGGCGGGTTCGACGGCGCGGACGTGACGGAGGCAGCCGGCATGGGGGCTGGCGAGGGGAGGGGTTCGACGACGGTGCTGGCGTGGGCGGTGCTCATGGCGGTTCCTTTCGGGGCTCTCAAAGGGATTCGGGATCGTCCGACTCGGCAGCCGGAACGGACGTGAGTTTTCCGGCCCGCGGCGCCGCGCTCATCGCCCGAAGGAGCCAGCCGTGCGGTGCGCGACGGGCCATCGGCGGCGTGCGCACGGGCCATGCCGCGGTCGCAGCGAGCTCGACCGCGCTGCCGTGCACCGGGCCGGCGCCGAGCGTGATGAAGGCGGAGGCCGTCGCGGCGGCCAGACAGGCGACGAGATAGCTTTTCATGGCTGGATGACCTCGGGAGAACCGGCCGGCAGGAACACCGAGACGAGTTGCATCGGCGTGGCCGCGTTGTTGACGAGCTGGAATCCGGTGCGGGCCGGAATGACGAGCGTGCAGGGGGCGCTGAAGCGCTGCGGCCCGCTGTCGAGCAGCAGCTTTCCGCTGCCGGTCAGGGCGAGCAGGACGCGGGCGTGGCAGGCCGTCTCGTGGGACGTCCTGCCGCCCGCATCGACGCTCAGCACCTGGACTTCGAACGGCGCCTTGCAGAGTTCCGCGCCCGCCACCGTCTGGACGCAGCAGCCGTCGTGCGACTGGCGCGCCAGCATCGAATGGTGGATCACGTTCATGGCACGGCGACGTTCGGATGAGGTGCCGGCAGTGTCGGCCGCGGCTGCCTTCGGGGCATCGCCCGAAGGAGCCAGTCGCTCCGCGCCGACGGGCCACGCCGCGGCGTGGCCACTGGGCTCAGCCGTGCGTGCGGTACCAGGCGGCGGCCTGGCCGCGCGACGTCAGGTTCAGCTTGTCGAGGATGTTCGCGACATGGCGCTTGACCGTGTGCGGGCTCAGATCGAACGCGCGCGCGATCAGCTTGTTGCTGTCGCCGGCGGCGAGCCGCGCCAGCACTTCGCGTTCGCGCTCGCTGAGCAGTGCAAGGCCCCCCGAGGCGGGCGGCGCCGCCGGCGCAGCGCTGAGGCGCCCGGCAGGCCCGGCTGCGCCGCTGCGACTGCGCCGGTGCAGGCCCTCGGCGAGGCGCTGCCACTCGGCGAGCAGCGCACGCTCGCCTGCGTCGAGGAGGCCGTTCCAGGCTGTGGTTGCGAGCCGGGCCAGCACGTCGGGTCCGGTCAGCAGGGCGGGCAGATGCTCGGCCGACACGCTCACGCGCTGCAGCGCCGGCCGCAGCGCCTCGACCGCTTCGGCGAGCGGCCGGCCGGCGCGGACCAGCGCCCCGGCAAGCCGCACCCGGACCTCGAGATCGACGCCGAGCGTGCGCAGCAGGTGCTCCTCGGCGACGCCGGCGCGCCAGCCGGCCAGCGCCGCGTCGTCGCGTCCCTCGGCTTCGGCGACGTAGGCGGCCACCAGCCGGCGTTCGACGGCACTCGGCGAGCCCTCGGAGGGCGCGGCGAGCGCCTGCAGGCGCCGTGCCGCACCGAACACGCCTTCGCGCGAGCCGCCCGCGGCCGCGAAGCGCAGCTCGAGGAACACGAACAGCCCTTCCATGTAGTGGCGACGCCGCCCGACCGGCTCGTCGGCCAGCGCATCGAGCGGTGCACGCACCGCGAGCGCCGCGGCGACCGCGTCGCCGCGCAGCCCGTGCACGAACGCCCCGCACAGCTGCAGCGGCGTGAAGACCGCGCGCGACTGCTCGAGCCAGCGCGCATCGTCGCTCGCGTTGCGCAGCAGCTCCTCGGCGGCGTCGGCGCGCCCCGACCACACGGCGAGCCAGGCCTCCATCACGGTGGCGAGGACGGTCAGCGCGGAGGTGCTGCCGGCGGCACTGATGCGCGCGCCCTGGATGTAGCGGCCGATCACGCGCGGGATGCCCGGCAGACCGATGAAGCGCGTGGTTGGCGCCGCCTTGTACCAGCCGACGATCGTCGGCTGCTGCTCGACGAGATCGAGCTCGCGGTCGAACAAGCCCGCGACCTTCTCGAGCGGACCGCGGTCGAGTGCCTGCCAGATCCGCGCGTGCAGCGTGATCGCGAGCGCTTCGCCGTCGAGCGGCTCGCGCTCGAGCTGCTCGAGCAACTCGTGCGCCGCATCGTTCATGAACGACGCGTTCAACGCCAACGCTTCGTGGGCCTGTGCCAGCTTGCGCCGCTCGACGTCGCCGGCCCTGGCAAAGCCCTCGGCGGCGCGGTGCATCGAGCGCCGCATCGTGTCGAAGTCCCAGCGCGCCCAGCCGGTCAGGCCGCGCAGCATGTCGAGCTCGGGCGCGTCGCGCTCGGCGGCCGGAAACTGCTCGAGCAGGCGCAGCAACGTGCCGATCGCGCCGCTCGTCAGCATCATCGGACCGGCGTCGGCGACGACGTCGCGAGCCGCCTGCCAGGCGCCGGCGCGCAGCAGGAAGCTGACCCGCCGCACCGTGTCGGCCTCGGTTGCCGCGGCCCGCTGCAGCAGCTCGGGCAGCTCGTCGGCATGGTCGCGGCGCAGCAGGTCGTCGAGGCAGTCGCGGAACAGGTCATGCAGGAACAGCACCGCCTGGTCGCCTTCGCCGCGCAGCGAGACGAAGAGGCCGCGCCGTTCGATCTCGGCGAGCCACTGCGGCGCGCGCGCGTCGCCCGAGACGACGGCGCAGCGCTCGGCGTGCAGTTCCGGCAGCACCGAGCAGCGCAGCAGGAAGCGGCGCAGGTCGGCCGGCATGTCGGTCAGCACCTCGGCGGCGAGGTAGTCGTAGACGTGGCGTTCGGTCAGCGCGCCGCGGCTGTTGCGCGAGCTGAGCGCGAGGCCGAGGCCGGCCGCCCAGCCCTGCGTGCGGACGAGCAGCTGGCGTGCATCGATGGCGGTCGCGCGCTGCGGGGTCGCGTCGACCAGGGCCTCGACCTCGTCGTGCGTGAAGCGCAGGTCGTCCTGGCGGAACTCGGCGAGCTCGCCGCGCGCGCGCAGCCGCGCCAGCGCCATCGGCGGATCGACGCGGGTCGCGAGCACGATGCCCCAGTGCGCCGGCAGCCGCTCGACCACATGGTCGAGGAAGCCGAACACGGTCGGATCCTGGATCCGGTGTGCGTCGTCGATCACGATCAGTCCACGCGGCACGTCGGTCGCGACCAGCGTGTTGATGAAGTCGCCGGCCAGCTGGTGGCGCTGCGCCGCGGTGGCGCCGTCGAGCGCGGTGACGACGGCGTCCGGCGAGGTCCGCCACGGCAGGTCGTACGGTTCGAGCGCGGCCACCGCGCACGCGGCGAGACGCGGCAGGTCGTCGTCCTCATCGGCGGCGATCCAGGCGAGCGCCGTCGAGGCCGGTAGCTGCGCGAGCTGCCGCGTCAACGCCGCGGTCTTGCCGAAGCCGGCGGGCGCGCTGATCAGCACCAGGCGGGCTTCGCTCAGCGCGCTCTGCATCGCCTTCTCGAGCCGCGTGCGCGCGACCAGACCGGGCCGGCCGCGCGGCGGCTGGATCTTGGTCAGCGCAAAGGTTCTGGCGTGCACGTGAGGTACCGTGAAGTCGCAAGCAATTCTCGGCGCAGGGCTCCGGCAGCAGGATCGGCGTGCGGATTCGAATCAGCCGAGCAGCGCGAGTTCGGCCTCCGAGAAGCCGGCGGCACGGCGCGCCGCCAGGTTGAACGGGCCGCGCGGGCGCGGCGCGGCATGGCGCGACGCCAGCTCGGCATAGGTCGCGACCGGGTCGAGGCCCCGCTGCGTGCACAGCCACCGGTACCAGTGGTTGCCGATCGCGACATGGCCGATCTCGTCGCGCAGGATCCGATCGATGATCGCGGCGCCGCCGGCATCGCCGGCCGCGAGCAGCTTGGTCTTGACGGCGGGCGACGCATCGAGCCCGCGCGCCTCGAGCGTGCGTGGCACCAGCGCCATGCGCGCCAGCACGTCGTCGCGGGTGCGCTCGGCCATCTCCCAGAGTGCGGCGTGCGCCGGGAAGTCGCCGTAGGCGGAACCGAGACCCTTGAGGTGGTCGCGCAGCAGGCTGAAGTGCAGCGCTTCCTCGGCGGCGACGCCGACCCAGTCGCGATAGAAGCGCTCCGGCAGGCCGGCGAAGCGCCAGACCGCGTCGAGCGCGAGATCGATCGCGTTCAGCTCGATGTGGGCGATCGCGTGGATCAGCGCGGCGCGGCCTTCGCGGCTGCGGATGCTGCGCTGGCGGATCTGCGCATGCGGGACCAGCAGCGGCCGGGCCGGTCGGCCGGGAATGCCGCGCGGCTCGTCGAGCGGGGCTGCCGCATCGACCGGCAGATCGGCTCGCAGTGCGAGCGCGCCGGCCGCCTTGCGATCGGCATCGCATTCGAGCAGCAGGGCCAGCGCCTCGGTGCGCATCGTCGCGGTCATCGCGTCGATTTTCACCGAACGCCGGCTCGCGGGGCATGACCGCGCGGCACTGCGGCCCCCTGACTCGCCGGCCACGGCCGCGGGTCTGCACGACACGAACCTAGAATGAAACGCATCCCTTCACGACCTCGACCGCATGGCCGTCTACCGACTCGACGACGACACGCCCCGCATCGCCGCATCGGCGTGGGTCGCCGACAGCGCGCAGGTGATGGGCAACGTCGAGCTGCAGGACGATGCGAACGTCTGGTTCGCGGCGGTGCTGCGCGGCGACACCGAGCTGCTGACGATCGGTCACGGCTCGAACGTGCAGGACGGCAGCGTCGTCCATTCCGACTTCGGCTATCCGATGACCCTCGGTGCGAACGTCACGGTCGGCCATCAGGTGATGCTGCACGGCTGCACGATCGGCGACGGCTCGCTGATCGGCATCCAGTCGGTGGTGCTGAACGGCGCGCGCATCGGCCGGCATTGCCTGGTCGGCGCGGGCTCGCTGGTCACCGAAGGCAAGGAGTTTCCCGACGGCTCGCTGATCGTCGGCCGGCCGGCCAAGGTCGTGCGGGCGTTGAGCGCGGCGCAGATCGAGGAGATCGGCCGGATCGCCGCGCACTACGTCGCCAACGCCCGGCGCTTCGCCGCCGGCTTCGTGCGGATCAGCTGACGAAGCGCAGGCGGACGCTGCCGAGCGCGCCGAAGTCGGCCTCGTAGTCGCCCGCGCCGGGCACCGCGACCGCACCGGTGCAGCTGCCGGTCGTCACGATCTCGCCGCCGCGCAGCCCGTGCGGATGGAGCGCCGGCAGGTTGGCGAGCAGCACCACCGCACCGACCGGGTCGCCATCGAGGATCGGCTGCGCGTTGCCGGTGGCGATCTCGGTCGTCTTCGTGCCGTCATGCCAGCGCAGCACGATCGGCTGTTCGGCAAAGCGCACGTCGCGCCATGCAGCGGTCGCCGCGCCGACGACGTAGGCGCCGTTGTTCAGCGCATCGGCCAGCTCCATCAGCACCGGCGAGCCTTGCGGCAGACGCGAGTCGACGATCTCGACACCGAGGCGCACCGCACCGATCGCCTTCTCGACATCGGCGCGCGTATAGCCGCCGGCCCGCGTCGGCAGATCGGCGCTCAGCTCGAACGCGAACTCGCACTCGAGGCGTGGCCGGACGAACTGGCTGCGCGTGAAGCTCGCCTCGCCGGACGGCCGCAGCCACGGGCCGAGCAGCGGCCCGGCCAGCGGCGAGGTCACGCCCATCGCGCGCTGCTGGTCGGCGGTCAGGCCCGAGACCTTCCAGCCGCGGACGCGGCCGAGATCGGTCGAGACCGCGCATTGCAGGCGCATCGCCTGGCCGAGGTCGGCCGGCACCCAGTTCGGGGCGACCGGCTCGAGGCAGCGGGCATTGCGCCGTGCCTCCCGCAACGCGCTGCGCGCGGCTTCGAAATCGGTATGGTTCATCGGTGGTTATGCAGCTCGGCAAGGCGCCGTCTTCGGGCACGGCAGGATAATTATCGGACCGCGCAGCGCCGTTCGGCACCTGTCAGCGCGGATCCCCATCGACAAGGAATCGCGCTTGAGCGAACTGCACAAATTCATCTTCGACGGCGAGCCGGTGCGCGGCATGCTGGTGCGCCTCACCGACAGCTGGCAGGAGGTGCTGGCGCGGCGCGCGAAGGCCGACGAGCCGTTTGCCGAGCCGGTGCGGACGCTGCTCGGCGAGATGGCCGCCGCCGCGGTGCTGATGCAGGCCAACATCAAGTTCGATGGCGCACTCAACCTGCAGATCTACGGCGACGGTCCGCTCAAGCTGGCGGTCGCCGAAGTCCAGCCGGCGCTCGACTTCCGCGTCACTGCGAAGGTGGTCGGCGCTGTCGGTGAAGGCGACCGGTTGGCGTCGCTGGTCAATCGGCGCGGGCAGGGCCGCTGCGCGATCACGCTCGACCCGAAGGAGCGGCTGCCCGGGCAGCAGCCCTACCAGGGCGTGGTGCCCCTGTTCGACGACCAGCGCCAGCCGCTCATGAAGCTCAGCGACGTGCTGCAGCACTACATGCTGCAAAGCGAGCAGCTGGACACCACGCTGG
>Ga0207648_10006878_pt1 | contig 11278 bp, 12 predicted proteins | sample KBSMisM32_FD_184310 | JGI IMG/M metagenome (GOLD analysis project Ga0207648, IMG submission 184310) | Miscanthus rhizosphere microbial communities from Kellogg Biological Station, Michigan, USA - KBS Miscanthus M3-2 (SPAdes) (version 2) | ecosystem: Host-associated > Plants > Roots >... | reverse complement strand
GCGCCGCCGAAGAGCACCATCAACCAGATCACGACCGCGTTGATGATGCTCAGCATGACGGCGGCGCTGCCGAGATCCTTGGCGCGCTTCGCGAGCACGTGCTTCTCGAGCGACACGCGGTCGGTCAGCGCCTCGATCGCGGAGTTGATGAGTTCCACGATCAATACGAGCAGCACGCTGGCGACCATCAAGGCCTTGCCGACCGCGTCGATGTGCATCGACAAAGCGAGCGGGATCAGCGCGAGTGCCAGCACGACTTCCAGCCGGAATGAATCTTCGTGCTTGAGCGCCGCCGCAAAACCGTCGAGCGCGTAGAAAAGCGCGTTCCAGATGCGTTGGATGCCGGCCTTGCTTTTATACGGGCTACTCATGAGCGGTCCGTAAAAAGTGAGGCGGTGCGCGATCGTCATTGGACATGCGTTTTTCCCCCTGCTTTGCTGTTCGCGCCGGCTCCGATTACAGAACAGGCGATGGGCGGTTTCAGGCCGCCGCCGGCCGCCACTTGAGATCGAGTTCGCGCGCGGCCTTGACGTCGTCGAGCCGGCGCACCGGCGTCGTGTGCGGCGCCGCTTTCACGAGATCGGGCTGCTCGCGCGCTTCGCGCAGGATTTCCGCCATCGCCTGCACGAACGCATCGAGCGTCTGCTTCGATTCGGTTTCGGTGGGCTCGATCAAGAGGCACTCGGGCACGAGTAACGGGAAATACGTCGTCGGCGCGTGAAAGCCCTTGTCGAGCAGGCGCTTCGCGAAGTCCATCGCGGTAACGCCCGTGTCGTCCTTGAGCTTTTTCAGCGTCACGATGAATTCATGGCTGGCGCGCCGCATCGGGAACGCGATGTCGAAGCCCGCCTTCTTCAATTCCACCATCAGGTAGTTCGCATTTAGCGTCGCGTATTCGGCGACCCGCTGCATGCCCTGGCTGCCCAACAGGCGCGCGTAGATATAAGCGCGCAACAGCACGCCCGCATTGCCGAGATGCGCCGACAGGCGCCCGATCGATTGCGGCACGTCCTGCTCGCCGAGCAATATATAGCTCTTTTTCTTCAGCGCGACCATCGGCACTGGCAGATACGGCAACAGGCGCGTGGCGACGCCGACCGGGCCGGCGCCGGGGCCGCCGCCGCCATGCGGCGTCGAAAACGTCTTGTGCAGATTGATGTGGATGACGTCGAACCCCATGTCGCCCGGTTTGACTTTGCCGAGTATCGCATTGAGGTTGGCGCCGTCGTAATACAGGAGCCCGCCCGCATCGTGCACGATTTTCCTGATGTCGATGATCGAGCGCTCGAACACGCCGAGCGTCGACGGATTGGTCAGCATCAACCCCGCGGTGTGGGGGCCGACTGCCGCGGCGAGCGCGGCGAGTTCGACGTTGCCCTCGCGATCGGTCGGAATCTCCCTGACTGTGTAGCCGCACATGACGGCGGACGCCGGATTGGTGCCGTGCGCCGCGTTCGGCACCAGGATTTCGGTGCGCGCGGTATCGCCTCGCGCGACGTGGTACGCGCGGATCATCGCCACGCCGGCGAATTCGCCCTGCGCGCCGGCCATCGGCGCCAGGCTGACACCCGCCATGCCCGTCACGTCCATGAGCATTTCCTGCAGTTCGAACATGCACGCGAGAAAGCCCTGCCCGGTAGCGGTCGGGGCGGATGGATGGCGCGCGAGAAACTGCGGCAGCATGGCGAGCGCGTTGCACGCGCGCGGATTGTATTTCATCGTGCACGAGCCGAGCGGATAAAAGTGGGTGTCGATCGAAAAGTTGCGGCGCGACAGGTTCGTGTAATGGCGCACCGCGTCGAGCTCGGAAACCTGCGGCAACAGCGGCGGCGTGGCGCGGCGCAGCGCTACCGGAATCGACGCGGGCTGACTGGCGATGGGCGGCATCTGCACGGCGTTGCGCCGCTCGCGCTGCGACAATTCGAATATCAGCATGGCGCGCCTTGCGTTAGCTTGCGGCAACCGACATGGTCTTGCCGTCGACGCGCCGCACCGGCACCTGCGACACGTCGACGCCGTCGAGACAGTACACGTTCACGCCGTAATGGTCGGGCGCGGCGCGCTTGCGGTGAAACGTGTAGATGCCGCACGCGCCGCAGAAATAATGTCGGGCGACCCCTGTGTTCCACCGGTAGAGCACGAGCTTGTCTTCGCCCTTCAAGATCTTCAGGCCCGATTCGTGCACTTTGTACATGACGGCGTTCTTCTTCACGCACAACGTACAGTCGCACATCGTGAAGTCGTCGAGGGTACCCGTCACTTCGAACTCCACGCTGCCGCAATGACAGGAGCCCTTGAACGTTCCGCTCGGAAAAACCATGTTCCGGCCGCCCGCGTCTTGCGCTATTTCAATGCGGCCAGCGCCGCTTCGTAATCGGGTTCGTTCTTGATTTCCGGCACGAGCTGCGAGTACTTGACCTTGTTGTTCTCGTCGAGCACGACCACTGCGCGCGCAGTGACGCCCTTCAGCGGGCCATCGGCGACGTCGACGCCGTACTTCGCATGGAAATCGCGGCCGCGCATCGTCGAGAGCGAGGTGACGTTGTTGATGCCTTCGGCTTCGCAGAAGCGCTTCATCGCGAACGGCAGATCAGCGGATATCACGAGCACAACCGTGTTGGCGAGGCTGCCGGCTTTCTCGTTGAATTTGCGCGTCGAGGTCTGGCATACCGGCGTATCGAGGCTGGGTACGATGTTGAGCACTTTCTTCTTGCCCGCGTAATCCTTGAGACTCACGTCTTTCAAGTCCTTGCCGGTCAGGGTGAAGTCCGGCGCGGCATCGCCCGCCTTCGGAAAGTTGCCAGCGACATTGACGGGGTTGCCGCCGAGAGTAACGGTAGACATAAAAATTCTCCTTGGTTGAATTGGTCTTAAAGAGTTAAGCGCGCACGGCGCCGAGAGCAGGTCGGCCGAGTATGCTTTTCAGAGTGGCGGCGTAACGCGTCAGGTCGTCGTCGCGCTTGGTTTCGGTCGCGCACACAAGCATCGCGTTGCCGAGTTCGGGATAGTCCTGCGTCATAGCGAGGCCGCCCAGTATGCCTTGCGCCTGTAGCGCCTGCAACACGCCGGCGACCGGTGCGTCAAACTGCACGACGAATTCGTGGAATACGGTCCCGCTGAACGCACGTGTCACACCGGGCAACGCGCAAAGTTTTTCGGCCAGCGCAGCGGCATTGGCATTTGAAGATTCAGCGACACGCGCGAGCCCCGCTGGCCCTACGAGCGCGAGATAGATCGTCGCGGCAGTGACGGCGAGTCCCTGATTCGTGCAAATGTTGGAAGTCGCTTTCGAGCGGCGGATATGCTGCTCGCGCGCCTGCAGGGTCAGCGTGTAGCCGGGCTTGCCGTCGGCGTCGAGCGTGCGGCCGACGATGCGGCCGGGCATTTGCCGCACGTACGCGTTGCGGCACGCCATGAAGCCGAAGTAGGGGCCGCCCGCGGCGAGCGGCACGCCGAGCGGCTGGCCTTCGCCGACTGCGATGTCGGCGCCGCCGTCCGCCCATTCGCCGGGTGGTTTCAATAGCGCGAGCGAAGTCGGATTGACGACCGCGATCGTCAGCATACGGTTGCGTCTCGCCCATGCCGTGAGCTCGTCGACCGGCTCGAGCACGCCGAAATAATTGGGCTGCGGCACGACGAGCGCGGCGTAATCCTGACCGGCGAATTTTTCGAGCGCTGCCGGAATCACGTGGCCGCATTCGGTGCAGTACGGCACCTCGATGAGTTCGATGCTCTGGTCGTTGACGATCGTACGCGTGACCGCGCGATACACCGGATGCACCGTCGCCGGCACCAGCACGCGCTTGGATGACTTGTGCGCGCGCACCGCCATCAACACCGCCTCGGCCAGCGCTGACGCGCCGTCGTAAAGGCTCGCATTGGTCACGTCCATCGCGGTCAGCGACGTCATCATCGACTGATACTCGTAGAGCAATTGCAGCGTGCCCTGGCTGGCCTCGGCCTGATACGGCGTGTACGACGAATAAAATTCGCCACGCGTCGCAATCTGCCAGACGGCGGCCGGAATGTGGTGCTCGTACGCGCCGGCGCCGATGAAATTCAACCAGCGGCCGTCCTGCTCGGCACGCTCGTGCATGAGGCGCGTGACTTCCATTTCGCTCAAGCCCGACGGCACGCCTGACAGTGCAGTGTCACGCAATGACGCGGGGATCTCATCGAAGAGATCGTCGATCTTTGCGACGCCGATCGCAGCAAGCATCGCGCGAACGTCGTCCTCGGTGTGCGGTATGAACGGCATGAATCAGTGCGCGTCGGCGTCCGCGATCGCCTGATAAGCGGCGGCATCGAGCAACCCGCCGAGCTCGTTCGGGTCCGCCGGCTTCAACTTGAACATCCACGCGCCATAGGCGTCCTGGTTGATTTTTTCCGGCGCATCCGCGAGGTCCGCATTGGCCCCGACGACTTCGCCGGTCACCGGCGCGAACACATCGGCGGCCGCCTTGACCGATTCGACGACCGCGCATTCCTCGCCCTGCTTCAGTTTGCGCCCGATCGCGGGCAGCTCGACGAACACGAGGTCGCCCAGCAATTCCTGCGCGTGGTGCGTGATGCCCACCGTGACGGTGCCGTCGGCTTCCTGCTTGATCCATTCATGCGATTTCGTGTATTTGAGTTCGGCGGGTGTCGTCATGGTTATGCTCCGGGGTTTGATCGCGGCAGGTTTACTTCAACTAAGGCGGGGGAGGATTTTATCCCGAAAGGGCCGGCGTTTCGTTGCGTTTGTCATGCGATGAGCACCTTGCCGTGGCGCACGAACGGCGGCTTGACGACGCGCGCGCGCAGCAGTTTGTCGCGGACCGCCACCTGCACTTCATCGCCCGCGCGCACCGCCAGCGGCACGCGCGCGAGCGCCAGCGAGCGCTCGAGCGTCGGCCCGAAGCCGCCGCTCGTGATTTCGCCGTCGCCATGCGCGGTGGTTATTTTCTGGTGATTGCGCATGACGCCCTTGTCGAGTAGCACGAGCCCGAGCGCATGCCGCGTAGCCTGCGCGTCCTGCAATGCGCGCTTGCCGATGAAATCCCGCGGCGCTTTCAAGTCAACCGTCCACGCGAGACCCGTTTCGAGCGGCGTGGTGGTCTCGTCCATGTCCTGGCCATACAAATTCATGCCGGCTTCGAGGCGCAGCGTATCGCGCGCGCCCAGACCCGCGGGGGTGACGCCTTGCTCATGCAGACGGCGCCATAACGCGACGCCCTCGACCGCCGGCAGGACGATTTCAAAGCCGTCTTCGCCTGTGTAGCCGGTACGTGCGAGCATGAGATCGCCGACGTGCGCCGCGCTGAAATAAACGAGCTGCTCGCCGGCTGCCTGTGTCCCGGGCAACGCCGCGTAGACTTTGGCGCGTGCCTGCGGACCCTGCACTGCAATGATCGCCAGGTCCCGGCGCGGTGTGATAACGAGTTGCGGCGCACGCTCGTCGCGCCGCGCCATGAGCCACGCGCAATCCTTGCCGGCGGTGCCGGCGTTGACGACGAGCCGGAACCAGTCTTCCGCAAAAAAATAGACAATGAGGTCGTCGAGTACCCCGCCCGCGGGATTGAGCAGGCACGAGTACAACGCCTTGCCGGTGTCGCGGAGCCGGTGCACGTTGTTGGCGAGCACGTAGGCGAGAAATTCACGGCTGCCCGCGCCGCGCACGTCGATCGCCAGCATATGCGACACGTCAAACATGCCCGCGGCCCTGCGCACGGCATGATGCTCTTCGATTTGCGAGCCGTAGTGCAGCGGCATGTCCCAGCCGCCGAAGTCCACCATGCGCGCGTTGAGCTCGCGGTGCAATGCGTTGAGCGGCGTGGTCTTCAGCGTCGATGCGGTCACGGGCACGGTTCCAATAAAAAAAGGGTGAGGCCGACCAGTCGGCTTCACCCCTCTGTCCGGGTACCTGAGAGATTGCAAAACGCGTTACGCGTTCCGCGTGCCCCTTCGGTGGAAGAGCCCGCTGGCGGGCCCCGCGCTCTCCAGAGTTGCCTCGTGCGCAGCAGTACTCAAGGAGTGATCCTACGCCTGAGCGATTCCGGGTGGTTGCGCCTTCGGCGGCACCGCAAACGCGGCACGCTCTCCTGTTGCGACGTGGGACCCGTCAAGGCCCCGCAGCGACGACACTATACTGCACCGCCGCCGGCGCGGGCAAGTTAGCGCGCGGGCGCGGCAATCAAGTCGAGCCGGAATCCGGCCGCGCCCAGATCGCCGGTATCGAGATCGAGGCGGATCGTGACTTCGGCATTCGGCGCAATTCCCGCGCGCGGATCTTTGCCCGCCACCAGATACTCGGCAGGCATGAAGATCCGGCGCGCGACCGTGTGTTCCTTCGTGTTGGTCAGCACGACGTCGAGCGCGGGATAGCCCAGGGCAGTCGTCGCGTGACTGCGCAGCGTCGCGGTCAAGGCGACCAGTCCCGGATTGTTCGGATCGGGCGCCTGCATATCGGATGCTTCGATGCTGATCTGACGCGGCCGCTGCGGCAGCGCGACCGTGCAATGCAGTAGCTCGCACATCCTGTTCAGTTGCGGACGTGCTTCGGGCAGGCTGGCCGCGATGTCGCTGCGATAAAAATAGGCGGCCTGCGCGGCGAGGCCGCACAGCATCAGCGCGACACCGATGCCCCACCCGACGTTGCGGCGGCGGGACGGCGCGGGATCGAACGCGGGACGCTCGTCCGGCGGCGGCTCGACCGCCACCGGGGATAGAGTAAAAGTCGCTTCATCGACGGCAGGTGCGGGCACCTCATGGGGCGGTGCTTCCATCACCACTTCGGTCGCTGCCACGGGCTCGGGCGCGCTCGTCTCTGGCGCAGTCGTGGGCGGCGGTGCGGCTTCCGGCGGCGCTTCGGGCAAAGTCGCGAGGGTCTTGAAGCCGTCGAACACCTGCGCGCAACGGCCACACCGCACCATGCCGTGCTGTGCCTGCAATTGCGGCGGCGTAACGCGGAACGTGGTGGCACAACTCGGGCACTGGGTGACGATGCTCATGAAAGTCGCACTCTACCGTTTGCTGCCGCTGATCAGCACCCAGCCGTCGTCGTGCTCGAGTGGTGCCAAGTCAAACGCGGTGCGATATGCATCCTCTACCTCGCGCGCCTGGTGCTCGAGCACGCCTGACAACAGAATATGACCGCCGCGGCGCGTAAGCCGCGCGAGCAGCGGCGCCAGCAGTGTGAGCGGATTGGCGAGAATATTGGCAAGCACGATGTCGGCGGGCTCCGGGGCGTCGCGTTCGGCGGCGACAAACGCCATGTGCACCTGATTTTGCATTGCATTATGGCGCGCCGCAAGCAACGCCAGCGGATCGATGTCGACGCCGGTGGCACGTGCGGCGCCGAGCTTTAGCGCGGCGATGCCGAGGATGCCCGAGCCGCACCCGTAGTCGAGCACGGATTCGCCGCCGCGCAAATTGGTGTCCAGCCACTTCATGCACAGCCGGGTCGTCGCATGCGTGCCGGTGCCGAACGCCAGACCGGGATCGATCACCAGATTGATGGCGGCGGGATCGGGCGCCGCATGCCACGTCGGCACCACCCATAGGCGCGACGACACGCGCACTGGTTGAAACTGATTTTGCGTCGCGCGCACCCAATCCTGATCGGCGACCTGCTTGACGTCGACGACTACTGCCGAATCGAGGCCCGCAGCATGCAGCGCGGCGATGACGCTGGCGATGTTTTGGCCTTCCTCGAACAACGCGCTCACGCGCGATGCTGCCCATTCGCCGACGGCGGGTTCGCCCGGCTCGCCGAACAACGCGTGCTCGTCCGCTGTGCCGGCAGCGGCATCGGTCACATCGACTGAAATCGCGCCACACTCTAGCAGCACGTCGGACAGTGCCTCGACGCCGGCGGCGTCCACCGTGAAGCTGACCGCAAGCCAGGCCATTCAGGCGCCGGCAGCGACGCGGGAAACTTCGCGCGCCGGTGCTGCGGTGTGCGGGAAATCGGCTGTGTCCATCGCTCTGCCCGTCGGTGCAAACGCGCGGCTATTTCGCCTTGGCGAGTTTCTGCTCGAGATAGTGAATGCTGGTGCCGCCGCGCAAAAATGCCGCGTCGCGCATCAATTCCGCGTGCAGCGGCAAATTCGTCTGGATGCCCTCGACCACCGCCTCCGACAGCGCAATGCCCATGCGCGCAATTGCCTGCTCGCGGGTGTCGCCGTACGCGATCAGTTTGCCGATCAATGAGTCGTAGTTGGGCGGCACGAAATAATTGTTGTAAACGTGCGAATCGACGCGGATGCCCGGTCCGCCGGGCATGTGCCACGACGTGATGCGTCCGGGCGACGGCGTGAATTTGTACGGATCCTCGGCGTTGATGCGGCATTCGATTGCGTGGCCCTTGAACACGATGTCGCGCTGCTTGACCGGCATGCGCTCGCCCGCGGCAATGCGAATCTGCGCCTGCACGATGTCGACGCCGGTGATCATTTCCGTGACCGGATGCTCGACCTGCAGCCGCGTGTTCATCTCGATGAAATAGAACTCGTCGTTTTCGTACAAGAACTCGAAGGTGCCGGCGCCTTCGTAGCCGATCTTGCGGCACGCTTCGGCGCAGCGCTCGCCGACGCGGATGCGGCCGCGCATCGGCAGGTGCGGCGCCGGCGCTTCTTCGATGATTTTCTGGTGCCGCCGCTGCATCGAGCAGTCGCGGTCGCCCAGATACACCGCGTTGCGGAAGCGGTCGGCCAGTACCTGCACTTCGATATGCCGCGGCGCCTCGAGGAATTTTTCCATGTAGACCATCGGATTGCCGAATGCGGCCTGCGCTTCGCCGCGCGTCATCGACACCGCGTTGAGCAAGGCCGCTTCGGTATGCACCACCCGCATGCCGCGACCGCCGCCCCCACCCGCCGCTTTGATGATGATCGGATAACCGACCGTGCGGGCGATCTTCACGATTTCTTCCGGCGCGTCGGGCAATGCGCCTTCGCTGCCGGGCACGCACGGGATGCCGGCCTTGCGCATCGCGACCTTGGCGCTGACTTTGTCGCCCATCAGCCGGATCGTCTCGGCCTTGGGCCCGATGAAGACGAAGCCGCTTTTTTCGACGCGCTCGGCAAAATCGGCGTTCTCGGACAGAAACCCGTAGCCCGGGTGGATGGCCTCGGCGTCGGTCACTTCGGCCGCGCTGATGATCGCGGGGATATTGAGATAGCTTAAGGCCGACGGCGGCGGTCCAATGCATACCGATTCGTCCGCGAGCTTGACGTATTTGGCTTCTGCGTCCGCTTCCGAATGCACGGCCACCGTCTTGATGCCGAGCTCGCGGCAGGCGCGCTGGATGCGCAGCGCAATTTCGCCCCGGTTGGCGATCAGAATCTTTTCAAACACCGGTTAGCGCTCGTCCGTTGCCGCGCCGCCACGGCGGCCGGCGCCGACCGGGATGCGCGCGGTCGGATTTGCAGTGACGGCTAGGTTGGCTCCATCCCGCAATCGCATCACCCGATCACCATCAGCGGATGACCGTATTCGACGGGCTGCCCGTTCTCGACCAGGATCGCCTTGATGACGCCCGACCGGTCTGCTTCGATCTCGTTCAAGAGCTTCATGGCTTCGATAATGCACACCGTGTCGCCTTCGTTGACGGTCTGTCCCACCTCGACGAAAGCCTTGGCGCCAGGCGTAGGAGCACGATAGTAAGTGCCAACCATGGGCGACTTCAATACGTGCCCTTCAGGCGCTGCCGCGACTGGTTCGCCAGTGACCGCCGGAGCGCCCGGAGCTGCCGGCGCGGACGTCGCCGGCGCGGCGACGTGCGTAACGCTCGCGGTCGCGGGTGCATTGGTGGAATTGTTGCGGCTGATGCGGACTTTTTCTTCGCCCTCGGTTATTTCGAGTTCGGCGATTCCCGATTCCTCGACGAGATCGATCAGCTTTTTCAGTTTACGCAGGTCCATATTCAGCCTCCCGCTGAGTGTTGCAGTGCATAGTCGAGCGCGAGTTCGTAACCCTTGGCGCCGAGTCCGCTGATGACGCCGGCTGCGAGGTCGGTTACATACGAGTGGCGGCGAAATTCCTCGCGCCGGTACACGTTGGACAGATGCACTTCGATGAACGGAATCCGCACGGCGGCCAATGCATCGCGCAACGCCACACTCGTGTGCGTGAAGGCCGCCGGATTGATGATGATGAAGTCGACCGCTTCGTTGCGTGCCTGCTGGATCCGGCTGACGAGGTCGCCCTCGATGTTGGTCTGGTAAACGGTAAGTGCGACGCCCGCGGCAGCCGCACGCTTGGCGAGTTTTTTGTTGATGGCATCCAGCGTCGTCGATCCGTACTGCTCTGGCTCACGCTCGCCCAGGAGATTAAGGTTGGGCCCATGCAAGACGAGGATGTTGGCGGGTGCGGGCATAGAGGGGTGGTAGTTGCGGAGTGTAATGCCTCGGTAGAGCGAAACTGTGAAATTTTCCACACTTCATTACGCGAGTTGTCGGTATTTTGCAGCAGATCGCCGCATTTTGTCCAACTTTGGGTGCGGTTGCGCCCAGTTTGGCTTACGCAGCCCGGCCACACGCGGCCCACGGCTGAAGCCGCTTCGGCGGCCGCGCCGTTAAGTGAGTGGCGCCTTGGTCGATGGCGTCAATTTTACCGGAGTTGGCGGGGGTCTAAATGAAAGTTCCTGTATTTGGCTGTTTCGCCGAATTTAGGCGAACTTGAAGGCACCTTGGAGATTTTACAGAAGCGGTTTAATCGCCGCTTCGAGCTTTTCGGTCGTTAAAACGCCTACTTTAGAGAGTTTCACCTGGCCGGCGCGATCCAGAATCAGCGTAAACGGCAGGACGGTCGCCCGGTCGCCTAACTCGCGCGTCCAATCCATGGTTTCCATGCCGCCGACCACCAGCGGGTAATTGATGCCCATTTCCTTCGCATACGGCACGACCCGCTGCTTCTGATCGATCGCGACACCGACAAACTGCACGCCGTCCGCGCGATAACGTTCCTGGAACTTGATGAAACCGGGAATTTCCTCGCGGCACGGCGCGCACCACGTCGCCCAGAAGTTGACTACGAGCACCTTGCCGCGCCATTGCTCGAAGCGCTGAGGCTTGTCGTCGAGTCCCATGAGTTCGGCGGCCAGGACCATGCGGCCCGTGGCAACTGGGTCGGGCGGCGCATCGGCTGCCTGCCACTGGTAAACCAGGAACCCCGCGCCGGCGAAGATGATGGCGACGCCGCCCGCGAGCAGCGCCTGCCAGCGGCGCGTCATTGCAAGGCCAGATCGAGCGTTGCCGCGAATTTATCTGCGGGCTGGAAACCCACCACGCGCAGATCG
>Ga0207648_10006877_pt1 | contig 11279 bp, 7 predicted proteins | sample KBSMisM32_FD_184310 | JGI IMG/M metagenome (GOLD analysis project Ga0207648, IMG submission 184310) | Miscanthus rhizosphere microbial communities from Kellogg Biological Station, Michigan, USA - KBS Miscanthus M3-2 (SPAdes) (version 2) | ecosystem: Host-associated > Plants > Roots > Rhizosphere... | reverse complement strand
TCACCTACTTCACCGACCGCGACGGCAAGTTCCAGCTGTGCGCGCTGGCCGAGAGCAGCTTCGACCCGCTGGCACGCACGACCAAGTTCATGCTGACCGAGGAAGCGCACCACATGTTCGTCGGCGAGAGCGGCATCAGCCGCGTGATCCAGCGCACCTGCGCGGCGATGAACGAGCTCAAGACCGACGACGTGGCCAAGCTGCGCGCAGCCGGCGTGATCGACCTGCCGACGATCCAGCGCTACCTGAACTTCCACTTCAGCGTCACGATCGACCTCTTTGGCGCGGACGAGTCCAGCAACGCCGCGACCTTCTACTCCACCGGGCTGAAGGGCCGCTACGAGGAAGGCAAGCGTGCCGACGACCATGTGCTCAAGGGCGGCAGCTACAAGGTGCTGCATGTGCAGGGCGGCCAGCTGGCCGAGCGCGAGGTGCCGATGCTCAATGCGCTGAACGAGGTGCTGCGCGACGACTACATCAAGGACTCGGTGGGCGGCGTCGAGCGCTGGAACAAGGTGATCGAGAAGGCCGGCATCCCGTTGCGGCTGAAGGTGCCGCACAAGGCCTTCCACCGCAACATCGGCGCGCTGGCGGGCGTGAAAGTCGCGCCCGACGGGCGCGTGCTCAGCGAGGCCGAATGGAACGCGAAGGTCGGCGAATGGCTGCCCACCGACGCCGACCGCGCGTTCGTCGGCTCGCTGATGGGCCGGGTGGTCGAGCCGGGCAAGTTCGCCAACTGGATCGCCCCGCCGGTGATGGGCATCAACCGCCAGCCGGTGGACTTCGAGTACGTGCGCTTCAATTGAACTGAAGGGCGGCGGCGACAGACTTGGCGATTGGACACGGCAATGGACATGGCGACCACGGTCATCAAGCAGCATCTGATCGACCCGGAGATCTGCATCCGCTGCAACACCTGCGAGGCGATCTGCCCGGTGCAGGCGATCACGCACGATGCGCGCAACTACGTGGTCGATGCGGCCAAGTGCAACCTGTGCATGGCCTGCATCTCGCCGTGCCCGACCGGCTCGATCGACAACTGGCGCACGGTGCCGCTGGTGCGCGCCTACCGCGTGGACGAGCAGTTCGGCTGGGACGTGCTGCCGGACGAGCTGAGCCCGGAGCAACTGGCCGCCGAGGGGGTCGCTCCGGATGCGGCGGCCGCGCTCGAGGCGCTCCAGGCCCAGGACGCACAGTCGCTGCCGGAATCGTCCGCAAGCGAGGCCGTCTTCAACAGCGCGCAGTACGGCGCGGTGCTGCCGCCGTGGTCGGCTGCGCATGCGTACACCAACCTGTACGGGCCGAAGGCGAGCGACAAGTCGATCACCGCCACGGTGGTCGGCAATGTACGCGTCACCGAGGTCGGGCGCAGCGCCGGCCACGACTACGACACGCACCACATCGTGCTGGACTTCGGCGCGCTGCCGTTCCCGGTGCTCGAGGGGCAGTCGATCGGCGTGGTGCCGCCGGGAGTGGACGCCGCGGGCCGCGCGCACCATCCGCGCCAGTACTCGATCGCGAGCCCGCGCAACGGCGAGCGCGCGGGCTACAACAATATCTCGCTGACGATCAAGCGGGTGCTGGAAGACCACCAGGGCCGCCCGGTGCGCGGGGTGGCCAGCAACTACATGTGCGACCTGGCGGTGGGCGACACGGTGCAGGTGATCGGCCCGTTCGGGGCGAGCTTCCTGATGCCGAATCATCCGCGCAGCCACATCGTGATGATCTGCACCGGCACGGGCAGCGCGCCGATGCGCGCGATGACCGAGTGGCGCCGGCGGCTGCGCGCATCGGGCAAGTTCGACGGCGGCAAGCTGATGCTGTTCTTCGGCGCGCGTACGCAGCAGGAGCTGCCGTACTTCGGCCCGCTGCAGAACCTGCCGAAGGACTTCATCGACATCAACTTCGCGTTCTCGCGCACCGCCGGACAGCCCAAGCGCTATGTGCAGGACGCGATGCGCGAGCGCGCCGCCGACCTGGCCGCGCTGCTGAAAGACCCGAACACGTTCTTCTATGTCTGCGGCCTCAAGAGCATGGAGGAGGGCGTCGTGCTGGCGCTGCGCGATGTCGCGCAGCAGGCCGGACTGGATTGGGAGACGGTCGGTGCGGCATTGAAGAAGCAGGGGCGGCTGCACCTCGAGACCTACTGAGCGCTGGCGGCGCGGCGCAACGGGCACCCGGATGAGCGCTGCGCCCGACGCGATCGCACAGCGGCTCGACCGCCTACCGTGGTCGCGCTGGCATGCGCGCGTGGTGCTCGCGCTCGGCGTTGCCTGGGTGCTGGACGGTCTGGAGGTGACGCTGGTCGGCTCGATTGGCGCGGTGCTCGAACGCACCGACACGCTGGCGTTGAGCGCGTTGCAGATCGGCGGCGCAGGCTCGCTGTACATCGCCGGTGCGATCCTCGGGGCGCTCTGGTTCGGCCGCCTGACCGATCGCCTCGGCCGCCGGCGCCTGTTCCTCGTGACCCTGTCGGTCTATGCGGTGGCGACCTTCGCGACCGCGTTCGCGACCGACTTCGTGGTGTTCGGCCTCTGCCGCTTCGTCACCGGCATGGGCATCGGCGGTGAATACGCGGCGATCAACTCGGCGATCGACGAGCTGATCCCGGCGCGGCTGCGCGGGCGCGTCAACCTCGGCATCAACGGCAGCTTCTGGATCGGCGCCGCGCTCGGCGCCGGCGTCAGCCTGGTGCTGCTCGACCCGCGCGTGCTCGGCCCGGTATGGGGCTGGCGTGCCTGCTTCGCGCTCGGCGCGCTGCTCGCGCTCGCGGTGGGCCTGGTGCGGCGCCATGTGCCCGAGAGCCCGCGCTGGCTGCGCATGCACGGCCGCACCGCCGAGGCGCTGCGCATCGTCGACGCGATCGAGGCGCAGGTCGTCGCGCAGCACGGCCGACTGCCGCCGCTGACCGGCATCGCGGTGCCCGCCGGCACGCCCGACCACCGGCTGTGGCAGATGCTGCACGACCTGCTGCACCGCTATCGGCGGCGCAGCGTCGTGGCGCTCGCGCTGATGCTGTCGCAGGCGTTCTTCTACAACGCGATCTTCTTCACCTATGCGCTGGTGCTGACGCGCTTCCACGGCGTCGCGGAGAACCGGGTCGCGCTCTACATCTTCCCGTTCGCGCTCGGCAACGTGGCCGGGCCGCTGCTGCTCGGCCCCTTGTTCGACCGGGTCGGGCGGCGTCGCATGATCGCGCTGACCTACATCGTCTCGGGCATCGGGCTGGCGCTGACCGGCGCGGCGTTCATCGCCGGCTGGCTCGACGCGCTCGGCCAGGCGCTGTGCTGGTCGGCGGTGTTCTTCTTCGCGTCGGCCGCAGCCAGTTCTGCCTATCTGACCGTCAGCGAGGTCTTCCCGCTCGAGATGCGCGGCTTCGCGATCGCGGTCTTCTACGCGGTCGGGACCGGCGCCGGCGGCTTCGTCGCGCCGCTGCTGTTCGGCTGGCTGGTCGGCACCGGCAGCCGCGACGCGGTGGCCGCCGGCTACGGCCTGGGCGCCCTGCTCGTGATCGCCGCCGGGCTGATAGCGCTGCGCCATGGCATCGACGCCGAGCGCAAGCCGCTCGAGGAGATCGCGCCGCCGCGGCACTGAGCGCGGGCTGCGTGCTTCAGCAGACTCAGTAGAGCACGCGGCATCGGATCGTGCCGGGGATCGAGCACAGCTCGTCGAACGCGATCTGCTCCGAGCGGCTGTCGACGTCGGTCACGACATAGCCGACCTCCTCGTTGGTGCGCAGGTATTGGGCCGCGATGTTGATGCCGGCGGCCGAGAAGCGCTCGTTGATGTGCGCCATCACGCCCGGCACGTTGCGGTGGATGTGCAGCACGCGCGAGCGGCCGGTGTGCTCGGGCAGGGTGACCTCGGGGAAGTTCACCGCCGACGCGGTCGAGCCGTTGTCGCTGTAGCGCGTCAGTTTGGCCGCGACCTCGACGCCGATGTTCTCTTGCGCCTCGGCGGTCGAGCCGCCGATGTGCGGCGTCAGGATCACGTTGTCGAAGCGCGCCAGCGGCGAGTCGAAATGCGCGTCGTTGCCCTGCGGTTCGACCGGGAACACGTCGATCGCGGCGCCGTGCAGGTGCTCGCGCTGCAGCGCGTCGGCGAGCGCGTCGATGTCGACGACCGTGCCGCGCGATGCGTTGATCAGGTGGCTGCCCGGCTTCATGCGCGCCAGTTCGGCAGCGCCGATCATCAGCTTCGTCGCCGGCGTCTCGGGGACATGCAGGCTGACCACGTCGGCCACCTCGAGCAGCGCACCCAGGCTGCCGAGCGGGCGCGCATTGCCCAGCGGCAGCTTCGCCTCGATATCGTGGAAAACCACCGTCATGCCGAGCTGCTCGGCCAGCACGCCGATCTGCGTGCCGATGTGGCCGTAGCCGACGATGCCCAGCGTCTTGCCACGCGCCTCGAACGAGCGCGCCGCGCTTTTGACCCAGCCGTTGCGGTGCAGCACCGCGTTCTTGTGCGGGATGCCGCGCAGCAGCATCACGATCTCGGCGAGCACGAGCTCGGCGACGCTGCGGGTGTTCGAGAACGGCGCATTGAACACCGGGATGCCGCGCCGCATCGCGTCGCCCAGGTCGACCTGGTTCGTGCCGATGCAGAAGCACCCGATCGCGACCAGCTTGGGCGCCTGCGCCAGCACCTCGGCCGTCAAGTGCGTGCGCGAACGGATGCCGACGAAATGCGCATCGGCGATCAGCGCTGTGAGCGCCGCGCCGGCGAGCGCCTTCGGCGAGGTCTCGATGGTCGTGTAGCCGTCGTCGCGCAGCGTGTCCAGGGCCGAGGGGTGGATCCCTTCGAGCAGCACGAACTTGAGCTTTTCCTTCGGGGTCGAGAGTCGTTGGGTCATGGCATTCCTCCGGTCTTGCAACAGCGTAGCCGTGCGGCGCCGGCATGCGCGCCGCCGGGTCATCGGGCGGTCGCGGCGCACCGGTGTCGTTTTTGCTGCCGACGCCTTGCGCGGCGCGGTTTCGGGGCCACATGCGGCTGAACCGTATCCTGCCGGCCGTGCCCGCCGATGTCGCTTTCAAGTCTGCTGTTCATTTCCGCCCTGCTGCATGCCTATGTCGGCTGGCGCGTCGCGCCGGCGCTCGCGGGCGGCCCGTGGCCCGCGGCGTTGTTCGTCGCGGCGGTCGCCGCGTCGGCGCTGCTGCTGCCGATGGGGCTGCTGGCGCGGCGCGTGCGAACCCAGCCGCTCGCCGATCGGCTGGCCTGGGCCGGGGCACTGGCGATGGGCCTGTTCTCGTCGCTGTTCGTGCTGACGGTGCTGCGCGACGCCGCCCTCGCGGTGGCCTGGGTCGCGTCGCTGCTGCTGCCGGTGCCTCTCACCGTGCTCGCCGCGCTCGGCAGCTGGAGCGCGGCCGCGGTGCCGCTGCTCGGCGGCGCGATCACGCTGTGGGGCTTCGCGAATGCGCGTCGCACCGCGGCGGTGGTGGCGGTCGATGTGCCGATCGCCGGGCTGCCGCCGGGGCTGCACGGCTTCACGATCGCCCAGATCAGCGATGTCCATGTCGGCCCGACGATCAAGCGGCCCTATCTGGACCGCATCGTCGAGGCGGTGAACCGGCTCGGCGCCGACATGGTCGCGGTGACCGGCGATCTGGTCGACGGCAGCGTTGCCGAGTTGAGCAGCCATGTCGCGCCGCTCGCGGCGCTGCGCTCGCGCCACGGCACCTTCTTCGTCACCGGCAACCACGAGTACTACTCGGGTGCGCCGGCCTGGGTCGCCGAACTGCGGCGCCTGGGCTTGCGCGTGTTGATCAACGAGCACGTGGTGCTGCGCCATGCCGGCGCCGAGCTGGTGGTCGCCGGCGTGACCGACTTCAGCGCGCACCATTTCGATCCGGCGCAGCGCAGCGACCCGCATGCAGCGCTCCATGGCGCGCCGGATTCGGCGCCGACGCGCGTGCTGCTCGCGCACCAGCCGCGCAGCGCCGAGGCCGCCGAGCGGGCCGGCTTCCAGTTGCAGCTGTCGGGGCACACGCATGGCGGGCAGTTCCTGCCGTGGAACCTTTTCGTGCGGCTGCAGCAGCCGTTCACCGCGGGCCTGCACCGATGGCGCGATCTGTGGGTCTACACCAGCCGCGGCACGGGCTACTGGGGGCCGCCGAAGCGCTTCGGCGCCCCGTCTGAAATCACGCGGCTGCGCCTGGTCGCAATGGCCCCATCGAGCGCGGTGCGGACGGCGAGCCCCGAAGGCCGACCCTTACAATCGACAGGCTTTGCACCCGGCGTGCCGCCGGGTGCGTCACAAGCCTGAGACCGGCCAACCCGCTCCAAGAGGATCCTCACCGTGTTCATTTCCGAAGCCTTTGCACAAGCCGCACCTGCCGCTGCCGCCGATTCGCCGTTCGGCAGCCTGGGCAGCATGCTGCCGCTGGTGCTGATGTTCGTCGTGCTGTACTTCGTGATGATCCGCCCGCAGATGAAGCGCCAGAAAGAAGCCAAGGCGATGATCGAGGCGCTCGCCAAGGGCGACGAGATCGTCACCAGCGGCGGCATGCTGGGCAAGATCAGCAAGATCGGCGAGAGCTACCTGACGCTCGAGGTTGCCAACGGCGTCGAGATCCAGGTGCAGCGCGGCGCCGTCGTGCAGGTGCTGCCCAAAGGCACCGTGAAGTAATTTCGGCGCACGCGCGAGCCGGCCGGCGCGGCGCGACAAGCGCAGGCAGCCGCCGAGGCTCGGGCGCCCGCCGCTGCGGGCCCACCCCGCGAGGAACCCCTGATGAATCGCTACCCCACCTGGAAATACGCGCTCCTCGTGATCGCCCTGCTCGTGGGCCTGGTCTATACCTTGCCGAACTTCTTCGGCGAGGCGCCGGCCGTGCAGGTCAGCAGCGGCAAGGCCACGCTCAAGCTCGACGCCGCGATGGCGCCGCGCGTCGAGCAGGTGCTGACACAGGCCGGGCTGAAGGCCGACTTCGTGCAGTTCGAGGGCAATTCGGTGAAGGCCCGCTTCGGCGATCTCGATGCGCAGCGCAAGGCCAAGGACGCGATCAACGCAGCGCTCAATCCGGATCCGTCGAACCCGAGCTACATCGTCGCGCTGAACCTGCTGTCGCGCTCGCCGGCCTGGCTGACGTCGATGCGCGCGCTGCCGATGTTCCTCGGGCTCGATCTGCGCGGCGGCGTCTATTTCCTGATGCAGGTCGACATGAAGTCGGCGCTGACCAAGAAGGCCGAAGCGCTGACCGGCGACATCCGCACGCTGCTGCGCGACAAGAACCTGCGCCACGCCGGCATCACGCGCGACGGCAACAACGTCGACGTGCGCTTTCGCGACCGCGAGACCCTGACCGCGGCGCGCGCGCTGCTGCAGGACCAACTGCCCGATCTGCAATGGGTCGAGACGCCGGACGGCACCGACACCAAGCTCGGCGGCAGCCTGAAGCCCGAAGCCGCGAAGAAGGTCCAGGACACCGCGATCACGCAGAACATCACGACCCTGCACAACCGCGTCAACGAGCTCGGCGTGGCCGAGCCCGTGATCCAGCAGCAGGGCCCCGACCGCGTCGTCGTTCAGCTGCCCGGCGTGCAGGACACCGCGAAGGCGAAAGACATCATCGGACGCACCGCGACTTTGGAGCTGCGCATGGTCGACGACAGCGCCGAGGCGATCGCCGCGGCGACCGGCGCGGGCCCGGTGCCGTTCGGTACCGAGCGCTACACCGACCGCGACGGTGGCCCGCTGATCGTGAAGCGCCAGGTGGTGCTCACCGGCGACAACCTGTCCGATGCGCAGCCCGGCTTCGACGGCCAGACGCACGAGCCGATCGTCAGCCTGACGGTCGACGCCAAGGGCGCGCGCATCATGAAGGACATCTCGCGCGACAACATCGGCAAGCGCATGGCAATCCTGCTGTTCGAGAAGGGCAAGGGCGAGGTCGTGACGGCGCCGGTGATCCGCGGCGAACTCGGCTCGCATTTCCAGATCTCCGGGCGCATGACCGCCGCCGAGTCGAACGACACCGCGCTCCTGCTTCGCGCCGGCTCGCTGGCCGCGCCGATGGACATCATCGAAGAGAAGACGATCGGCCCGAGCCTGGGCGCCGAGAACATCACGAAGGGCTTCCACAGCGTGGTGTTCGGCTTCGCCGCGATCGCGATCTTCATGTGCATCTACTACCAGCTGTTCGGCGTGATCTCGACGCTGGCGCTGGGCTTCAACCTGCTCCTGCTGCTGGCGGTGCTGTCGATGCTGCAGGCGACCCTGTCGCTGCCCGGCATCGCGGCGATCGCGCTGACGCTGGGCATGGCGATCGACTCGAACGTGCTGATCAACGAGCGCGTGCGCGAAGAGCTGCGCGGCGGCGCGTCGCCGCAGGTCGCGATCCACACCGGCTACGAGCGCGCCTTCGCGACCATCCTCGATTCGAACGTCACGACCCTGATCGCCGGCCTGGCGCTGCTCGCGTTCGGCTCCGGGCCGATCCGCGGTTTCGCGGTGGTGCATTGCCTGGGCATCCTGACGTCGATGTTCTCATCGGTGGTGTTCTCGCGCGGCCTGGTGAATCTCTGGTACGGCCGCCAGAAGAAGCTCAAGGGTGTGTCGATCGGCCAGGTCTGGAAGCCGCAGGCCGATCTGCCCGCGGTGAAGACCTGACTCGCTGCCGACGACCCGCCTCACAGCACAAGGATCCCCCATGGAGTTCTTCCGAATCCGGCGCGACATCCCGTTCATGCGGAATGCGCTGGTGTTCAATGTCATCTCGGCCGTCACCTTCCTCGCCGCGGTATTCTTTCTCGCGACGCGCGGGCTGCACTTCTCGATCGAGTTCACCGGCGGCATCAACATGCAGGTCAGCTATGCGCAGACCGCCGATGTCGAGAAGATCCGCAGCAACGTCGAGAAGCTGAACTTCGGCGAAGTGCAGGTGCAGAACTTCGGCAGTTCGCGCGATGTGATCATCCGGCTCCCGGTGGCCAAGGGCGTGAAGCAGACCGAGGTCGTCGCCAGCGTGTTCGACAGCCTGTGCAAGGCCGAGAGCGGCACCGTCAGCACGAAGGAAGTGCGCAGCGACAAGGGCGAGGTGTCGACGCGACCGGTGTGCTCGGCCGGCGCGGGTGAGCCGCTCACGCAGCAGAGCGTCGAGTTCGTCGGCCCGCAGGTCGGCAGCGAGCTGGCGATCAACGGCGCGTATGCGCTGGCGGCGGTCGTGATCGGCATCATGATCTACCTGGCGATCCGCTTCGAATGGAAGTTCGCGGTCGCGGCGATCATCGCCAACCTGCACGACGTGATCATCATCCTGGGGTTCTTCGCATTCTTCCAGTGGGAGTTCAACCTGACAGTGCTGGCGGCGGTGCTCGCGGTGCTGGGGTATTCGGTCAACGAGTCGGTCGTGATCTTCGACCGGATCCGCGAGGCGTTCCGGCGCTTTCGCAAGATGAACACGCACGAGGTCATCGACCACGCAATCACCAGCACGATGAGCCGCACGATCATCACGCACGGCTGCACGCAGGCGATGGTGCTGTCGATGCTCATCTTCGGCGGGCCGACCCTGCACGGCTTCGCGATTGCGCTGACGATCGGCATCCTGTTCGGCATCTATTCGTCGGTGTTCGTGGCCGCTGCGATCGCGATGTGGCTCGGCGTCAAGCGCGAAGACCTGGTCAAGGCCGGGCCCGCGAAAGAGCTCGATCCGGACGATCCGAATGCCGGGGCCGTGGTGTAGAGTCACCGGCTGATAGCTTCCCCAGGACACGACTCTGCCGCACATGCCGATCCCTTCGAACCCGACGGCATTGGCCCAGCAGGCAAGGCGGGCCCACGTGGAGGGCCTGCTCTCCAGGTTGCCGGCAGCGGTCGATGCGATCGAGCAGGGAGCCCGCGTTTTGGCGACCCAGTCGGCAGAGCGCACGGTCGCGGCGCAGCGCCGCGACCTCGTACCGGAGTTGCACAAGGCTGCGCCGCTGTGGCTGCAGGGCATGACCTCGATGCTGCGCGGCTCGCGTGTGGCCGGCATCATCTCGGCGAGCCATCCCGGCGACCTGCCGCCGCCGTCGAGCCGCGGCGGCAAGCTCAGCCTCGTCGACGACGACACGATCGAGCACGAGATCATCACTTCGCGGCTGGCGCTGTCGATGATGGACCGCGCCTCGTGGGAGTTCACCGACCTGCGTTCGCGCATGAACATGCTCGAGAAGCGCGCAGAGCTCGACACCAACGACGTGCTGCGTCCGCACGTGTTCGCACGCATCATCACGGCGTCCTGGAAGGCGGCCGGTCTCAGCCTCGACACGTGGCGCCATCTGCAGAGCGTGCTGCACGACGAGTTCGCGCATTTCACCGAAGAAGGCATCCACGAGACCAACCGCTTCCTGCTTGAAAACCGGGTCATGCCGGAGGTCGACCTGCGGCCGTTCATCCGGCGCTCGCGCAATCTGGCGAGCGGCTCGGGCATCGTAGGCGTCGGTGGTGGTACGCCGTCGCGCAGCGGTGGTTTCGTCCAGTCGGGCGGTCAGGGCGGGCCGGGCGCCGAGGTCGGCGAAGAGACGCGCATGATGACGCGTGCATCCGGGCTGGCGCGTGGTGCCGACCATTCCGAGGCTGTGCTCGGGCGCCTGAATCGCCTGATCGGCCGACAGCTTCCCGGCTTCGGCGCGACGCAGCGCGACCAACCGGCGGCGCCCGCTTCGCCGGCGCTGTCGCATGCGATCAGCGATGCGCAGCAGGGCATCGCGCGCCGGCTCGCGTCGGCCGGCGACCGCACGGTACCGGGTGCGATCGTCAGCACGCCGGCATTGCTCGAGGAACTGAACCAGCGCAAGCAGGCACTGAAGCAGGCCGCGACGACGCCGGTGGAGCGCGCGACGATCGAGATCGTCGCGCTGCTGTTCCAGAGCATCTTGACCGAGGAGCGCATCCCGACGTCCGTGCGGGTCTGGTTCGCGCGGCTGCAGATGCCGGTGCTGCGGGTCGCGGTCAGCGAGCCCGATTTCTTCGCGACCATCGACCACCCGGCGCGGCGGCTGATCGACCGCATGGGCTCGTGCGTGATGGGCTTCGACGCCAACAGCCGCGCGGTCGGCGACATTCTCGAGAAAGAGATCAAGCGCGTCGTGCAGGTCGTCGAGGCCTATCCGGACACCGGCCGGCGTGTCTTCCAGACCGTGCTGGTCGAGTTCGAGAAGTTCCTCGAGCACTATTTCAAGAACGAGAACGAGGCGTCGCGCAAGGGCGTGTCGCTGGCGCAGCAGGTCGAGCAGCGCGAGACGCTGGCGATCCAGTACACGATCGAGCTGCGCAAGATGCTCAACGAGATGCCGGTGCA
>Ga0207648_10006875_pt1 | contig 11280 bp, 11 predicted proteins | sample KBSMisM32_FD_184310 | JGI IMG/M metagenome (GOLD analysis project Ga0207648, IMG submission 184310) | Miscanthus rhizosphere microbial communities from Kellogg Biological Station, Michigan, USA - KBS Miscanthus M3-2 (SPAdes) (version 2) | ecosystem: Host-associated > Plants > Roots >... | reverse complement strand
AAAAAATTTTTTTAATACCACCAAAGGCCCTGTATTGGCAGGGCTTTTTTATTTTGTATTATCAGTTAGTTCACAAACTTCAAAGCATCGATGAAGATTCGTTGCGTCGCATTACGTTCATCGTTCGGATTAAGAATCGAACAATGCTTAAAAATGTATTTGTATATTCTTGCTTAGTTTTGTAAAAAAATAGGATATGCAGGATACTATTGTGAATAAGGTTGCAGAAAGTGGCATCATTACTTTAAACCTGGAAGACTTTTATCCAAAAGAAGATATTGTTGTGTTTGATCTGAAGGAATTTTTATTCATGGGTCTTATTCTTAAAGAGAAAGATTTCAGGGCTGCACTGCAGGCAACTGACTGGAAACAATACCTTGGTAAAAACGTTGCTGTTACCTGTAGTGCTGATGCTATTATTCCTGTATGGGCTTACATGCTGGTGGCAAGCTACCTGCAGCCCTTTGCAGGGGAGATTGTTTTTGGAAATAAAGAAATGCTTATCTCTTCTCTTATAGATAAAAACATAGAAAAAATAAATGCGGCAAACTATACAGATAGCCGCGTAGTAATAAAAGGTTGCGGCGATATTCAAATACCAGCATCTGCTTATATGACCATTACCAGTAAATTAAGGCCATATGTAAGGAGCATTATGTACGGAGAACCCTGCAGCACTGTACCTGTTTATAAAAAGAAATAGAATAATTTTATTGAGGATTGCTGATCTGTGATCAGGAAGTACAAGTGAGTGACACAACCGGCGATGCCACAAAGAATAATGCCGGTAAACAAAAAATATTCTTTTATTTAAACCAGCCTCTTTTTTTAAACATGATGATCATTAAAATAGGAATGATGATCATGAGCGCTACAGCAACATAAAAACCTGTTTGCTGGTGCGTAAGAGGAATTACTTCGAAGTTCATACCAAAGATGCCGCCAATAACGGTTGCAGGCGCAAGAAGGCATGTAACAATGGCCATAACTTTCATTACTTCATTAAGCCGCAGGTTTACTTTGTTCATATACAGATCCTGCAGGGTCATCATCATGTCGCGGTAATTTTCAACAAGATCACTGGCCTGTACAATATGGTCGTACACATCTTTGAAATATTTGATAGTGCGCTCTTCAAGCAAATCGCTATCGCTGCGCAAAAAACCATTGATCATATCTCTAACCGGCGCTATATTTCGTTTTAGCACGATCAATTCTTTGCGCAGGTTGTTGATGCGTGCCAGTGACCGCGTATTGCCATACCTTATAATTTCTTCTTCAAGCTGTTCAATTCTTTCACCAAGTTTTTCAAGAACAATATAATAATGGTCAACAATAAGATCTATCATGGAGTAACAGAGATAATCAGCATTGCTTTGCCTTATTTTGGTATTTGCAATTCGCAGCTTCTCCCGCAGCATGTCAAATACATCCCGTTCTTTATCTTCCTGGAAACTTAACACGAAATTTTTTCCAAGCACGATACTTATCTGTTCTGACTCTACTGTACCGGATCTATCATCAAAGTAGAGCATATTCATCAGCGAAAACAATATGCCATCCATCTCATCCATTTTGGGGCGCTGCCCAATACTCAAAATATCTTCAACCAGCAAAAAGTGCACACCAAAACGATTACAGATCATTTCTACATCACTCTTGCGAAGGCCATCAATATTTATCCAGGTTATATTGCTGTTGTCTTTAAAATTATAACAGGCGGCCACATTATCAAATTCATATTCTTTCAGGTAATCGTTCCTGTAATCGTACACGTAAACATTTATTTCTTTCGCCTCTTCCCTTTTAGGAATAACAGTAGGGTTTACCCTAAAAATCTCTTTCGTTCTTTTGGTATTAAAGAACGGAAGAATGATCTGAAGATATTTTTTTGGTTCCATTATTATTTTGCGTGCATCCTGTTTCATGAAATTATTTTAAAACATTTACATGTTGTAAGTTTTTTTATCCCTGCTGGGAGTGCAACTATTTTGCTTTCGTTGCGTCGCACTCTTGTACTTATTGGTTTTGCATCAGCAAAAATGAATCTGCAACTTCAATAAGTCAATTTTTTTGCCACAAAATAAGTTCGTAAAAAAGAACAGGAGGGGAAATAAAAAACTACGGCAGAATACAAAGTATTCTGCCGTAGCCCCAGAAATTTATAAAGAATATTAGTTTTTACTAAAGTAGAGCAATGTACTGCTGTTGTTGCTGTCAAAGATTTGTTTACTATACAGTAAAATATCATTATTGGTTAATGCTTCATATTTACCCAGTTCGGTATTCATCAAATTTGCGTCGCCCAGCAATTCATAGTATGCAAGGCTGTTGGCCCGGCTCATAACACTCATGTCTTCAAAAGTGATGATACTTTCTGTTTTATTCTTTACTTTTTGCAATTCAAGATCGCTTATGCCGTCTTCTTTAAGTTTACTCAGTTCTTCTTCCACAGCAGCTTCAGCAGCGGCAGCCTTCGTTCCTTTTACCAGCTTGCCTTCTATTGCAACTATACCCGCATCACTGCTTCCAAACTGGTAACATTCAATATTGCTGAATATTTTTTTTTCTTTTACCAGGCTTTGATAAAGTCTCGACGAAGCGCCACCCCCCAGTATTTCTGTTATAAGTTCTGCTGCATAGTATCCTTTATCCAACCGGTCGGCCATGTGCCATGTTTTATAAAAAGCGTCTAATGGCACATCACCCGCTACCTCAAGCCTGCGGGCCGCTGTTTGTTTGGGTTCCCGGGGTATTTGCCTGTTGTATTTTTCACCCATTGGAATATCGCCAAACCATTTTTCAGCAAGTCTTTTTACTTCTTCTGTTTTTATATTTCCGGCTACCACAAGTATCGCATTGACAGGCCGGTAATGTTTAAAGAAAAAGTTTTTTACATCATTCAGTTGTACATTTTCAACATGGCTTAATTCTTTGCCTATTGTCATCCACCTGTATGGATGAACTGTATAAGCAAGCTCCCGCATCTTATGCCATGCATCTCCATAAGGTTGGTTAATATAATGCTCTTTAAATTCTTCGCAAACAACTTTGCGCTGCACATCCAAACTTTTGTTGCTAAAGGCAAGACTAAGCATCCTGTCACTTTCAAGCCAGAAAGCCGTCTCTATATTTTGTGCCGGAAGCTGGCAGTAATAATTTGTAAGATCATTGGTAGTATAAGCATTGTTCTCGCCACCGGCTCTTTGCAGTGGTTCATCATAATCGGGAATATGAATGCTGCCACCAAACATAAGATGCTCAAACAAATGTGCAAAGCCTGTTTTCTCAGGGTTCTCGTCTCTTGCACCTACATCATACATTACATTTACAACTGCCATGGGTGTGGATGTGTCTTCATGTACCAGTACCCTTAAACCATTATCAAGAACAAACCTGTTGTATTGAATCATATTATTTTAAAATTCAGAAGTTGCAATTTAATTAATCGCTTCCTTACAAAAAGTATAAAATGTTTCCTGTTCAATAAAGTTCAGAACCCAGAAGTGAGTGACACAACAAACGATCCATAACGGCACTAAGCCGACAACACAAACAATAAAAATTTTTAAACGAAATTGGCGAGGCTATTCAATTTTCAAAATATGCTTTTGACCTTAAGCGTAATTACCTTCAGCTCTCCTTTGCGGCTGATGAGAATTTTAATTTTAGCACCTGCGTTTTGTAAAAGGGCCTTATAAGTTTGAATGTTACCCGATAAATTATTATCAACGCCCAGCACAATATCACCTTCCATAAAACCGGCTTCTTCAGCAGGAGATTTTTTCATAATATCCGTTACAGTAATGGCTCCATCCACGAGGTACATCCCCAGGCCGGAGTAAGAATAATCAAATGAATCGGTATAGCGCTTATTGGGACGGATATAAATTTGCTGTTCAGGATAATTAAGAATAATATTAAATCTTCTCATGATATCGTTCCCGATAAGGCCTCCAAGAACAGGATAAGAAGTAATATTAAATTCATCATCAAAAATATAAACAGGCACATTACGGAAACGGTAAGGTCCCACACGCACTTCTTTCACAACAGTTAGGGTCATTGACTTTTTGCCACCTAATCCTTCGGCTTCAGTGGCGTATTGTTTTCTTTTAGATTTTAATAAAGCACTGTCCTGTACAAGATCTTCATTCAAAAGCATGCACAATCCTGCACCGGTATCAAAATAAAATTTTCCTGTAACGGTTGTATTATCTCTTACAGTTGCCTGCTGCATAGGTAAGGTTGTAAACTGGGGACGCAACAGGTAACCTCCACGGGGATATTTAATTGTTCCGGGCGTATAAACGTCAAAATGCATTTTTTCATAATCTATAGCAACAATATACCTTCTCAAAAAACTATAGCCAACAATACCGTCAATCCTTATACCGTAAGAGCTGGTAAGAATATCATAATCATTAATATGAAAGTCAAGATTGTTAACGGTTAAACCATTCATGTGCAGGGAATGGTTGTAGGTAAACTCTACCTGTTTAATGCCCGCAATGCCACGAACGGTTTTATCGCTTAGTTTTTTTTCAACGCCAAGGTAACTGGCTGTGGTAGAGTCAAGTGATATACCGCCGCTGCCCGTATCAAGAACAAAGTTCAGCGTGTCTTTAAACTCATCCAGTGTTGCCTTTAATATTACAATACCGCCGGTAAGCATCGTAAAAGGAACAGTAGCTACATGACTTGAAGGAGGCGGAACAAATTCTTCCTGCGCCGATAATTTACAGGATGAAAGGATAAAAAAAATTATATAGCCTGCTGTATTAATATGTATTGAACTTTTGTTGCGTCGCACACTTCAGCTTTTGGGTTTACAATCATCAGAGATAATCAGAGACATAATGAAGATACGCAGTGCTGCATACAATGCAAAACCTTTAATACCCTTATTTTACTGTTCATAATTTAAACTTCCTTTTTTCTGAGGTTATGTAGCCGTAATTTTGCTCATCTTATCAAACAAATGAATATGCATCTTTCAGAGCTGTATCAAAAGGCATTGAACTTTGAATTTCTTAAAGTGGAGGAAGCCGTTGAACTTTTTCATAAAGCACCGCTTGCAGATCTTATGTTTGTTGCAAATGAATTACGGAGGAAACAGGTGCCACATGAAAAAGTAACCTGGCAAATAGACCGTAATGTAAATACAACAAATGTATGTATAGCCAACTGTAAGTTTTGTAATTTCTACCGCATACCCGGCCACCCCGAAGCATACATTACAGAAATGGATACTTATCGCAAAAAGATAAAAGAAACTTTTCGTTATGGTGGAGATCAGTTACTGTTACAGGGTGGTCATCATCCCCAGCTGGGTCTCGATTTTTATACTAAAACATTCCGCCAGCTAAAACAGGAATTTCCCACACTTAAACTCCATGCATTAGGACCACCGGAGGTTGCACATATATGCAAGCTGGAAAAAATGAGCCATCATGATGTATTGGTTGCATTAAAAGAAGCAGGTCTTGATTCATTGCCAGGCGCTGGCGCAGAAATTTTAATTGATCGTGTGCGTAGGTTAATAAGCAAAGGAAAGTGTGGTGCAGATGAGTGGCTTGCCATAATGCATGAAGCGCATAAACTAAACATTACAACAAGTGCCACTATGATGTTTGGTCATGTTGAAACAATTGAAGAAAGATTTATTCATCTTGCACGCATAAGAGAAGTACAATCAAAAAAACCAGAAAATGCAAAAGGCTTTCTTGCATTTATTCCATGGACATTCCAGGATGTTGACACCTTGCTTGCACGCATTCGCGGTGTACACAACCTCACCACTCCGGATGAATATATCCGTATGATTGCCCTGAGTCGTATTATGCTGCCCAATGTAAAAAATATACAGGCAAGCTGGCTCACTGTTGGTAAACAAACAGCAGAAATTTGTTTGCATGCCGGCGCCAATGATTTTGGAAGCATCATGATTGAAGAAAATGTAGTAAGTGCTGCCGGCGCACCGCACCGCTTTACTTATAAGTCAATACAGGAAGCAATACGTGAAGCTGGATTTGAGCCGCAGTTGCGTAATCAACAGTATGAGTGGCGGGAAATTCCTGAAGAGATAGAAGAACAGGTAGTGAACTATTGATCTCTGACTTCTGTTCGTTCATAGCTTCATTGATAACCGAACGATGAACGGACTGCGACGCAACACCGCTGCCATGAAGAGCAATAGCCTGGATCATAAAAATCCAAAACAATAAACCTTTATTTTTGCCCTCACCAAAATCAACAATATGAAATTACTGGAAGGAAAAGTTGCCATTGTAACCGGCGCTGCCCGTGGCATAGGCGCAGGTATTGCGTTAAAATTCGCGGAGCATGGGGCGCATATTGCATTTACTTATGTAAGTGACAGCAGTGCGGAAAAAGCGGCCACGCTTGAAAAAGAATTGCTTGCTTTTGGCGTAAAGGTAAAAGCATATAAAAGCAATGCTGCAGATTTTGCACAATGCGAAAGTTTTGTAACCGACGTTATAAAAGAATTCGGAACAGTTGATGTGTGTGTAAACAATGCCGGCATTAGTAAAGACAGCCTGTTGCTTCGCCTGAGTGCCGAGCAATGGGATGAAACAATGAACATAAACCTGAAGAGCGTATTTAATATGACCAAACAGGTAATACGACCCATGATGAAAGCAAAAAAGGGTAGCATTGTAAACATGAGCTCTATTATAGGTGTGCGTGGAAACGCAGGCCAGTCAAGCTATGCAGCCAGTAAGGCTGGCATTATAGGGTTAACAAAATCTGTTGCGCACGAATTGGGAAGCCGCAACATACGCTGCAATGCTATTGCACCCGGGTTTGTTGAAACCGATATGACGCATTATCTAAAAGATGGAGCAGCAGGCGATGATTTTATCAAAAAGATTCCGTTGGGCCGCTATGGAAAAACAGAAGAAATTGCAAATACATCTTTGTTTCTTGCGAGTGATATGAGCTCCTATATTACAGGGCAAGTGTTAAGTGTTTGCGGAGGCATGAATATCTGATCTTGAATACGGCAATCCAGTATTAATTTTTTTGTGAGCCCGGCGGCAGTGCTGTTGGCATCACCTGTTGCGTCGCACACTTTTGATACTGAACAACAAGCAGCAAAAAAGTCATTCTAATTTCATCTTTTTGTTAAACCCCGCTCAACGTTTTTTCTTTTCGCCATAAGACCTTTTCTTTGCAGTATAAATGATCAGGAAAAAAATTATAGCACTGTTATGCATTATGGTACTGTCAACACAAATGTTGCCGGTACAGCAGATCGGCTCTATACTTTTCGGTAACCAGATCAACGAAGAAATTCCTCATTCTGTTGAAGCAGGAAAGGACGGGTGCCCTAAACTGCTTCTTAAAAGCGATCCTTTTCTTCATAACCTATCAGCAGATATCTATTCTATAGCAGGTGCAGCATACGAGTATGCACATTTTGCATCATTGCTTCCGCACAATCATGCAGGAGAGGTACAAACTCCTCCTCCCAATATTGTATAAATAAATATTGCCTGCCAGTTTTTGTTTGCTGCTTCCATTGCGGCAATCATTGCTATTTTATTTATACAATCAAAATCTTTTATGCATGAAAAAAATATTTAAAAGTGCGGGAGCAGATATTTCTGCTTCTGTAGTTGTTTTCCTTGTTGCACTTCCCTTATGTCTTGGTATAGCACTTGGTTCAGGTGCGCCGCTTTTTTCAGGCATTATTGCAGGCATTGTTGGGGGTATCGTTATCGGCTCTTTAAGTGGATCACAATTAAGCGTAAGTGGTCCGGCCGCCGGCTTAACAGCAATTGTTGCCGCTGCAATTTTAAAACTGCCTTCTTATGAAACATTTCTTTTGGCTGTTGTTTTATCAGGCTTAATACAACTGACCCTCGGCTATATAAAAGCAGGTGTGTTTGGCGATTATGTTCCTTCCAGCGCTATTAAAGGAATGCTTACTGCTATAGGAATTATTTTAATTCTAAAACAGGTACCTCATCTTGTGGGCTACGACGCAGACTTCCAGGGCGATTATACTTTTCTTCAAACAGACAGTAAAAATACTTTTAGTGAAATTTTTATAGCCGTTGCCAGAATTACACCACTTGCTGTTATTATTGGGATTGCTTCCATATTGATACAGGTTTTATGGGAAAAGATCTTACAAAAAAAATGGAAGGTTTTCCAATTGATTCCCGCTCCGCTTGTTGTTGTGCTTGCCGGTATTTTAATACATGAGCTTGCAAAAGCAAAGGGATTTTCTCTCTCGCAGGATCAAATGGTAAACCTTCCTGTAGCAGCAAATGCCAAAGAATTTTTTACTTTTTTTACTTTGCCTGACTGGGGCGGTTTTGGCAATCCTATAGTTTGGAGTACTGCTGTAACACTTGCAATTGTTGCAAGTCTCGAAACTCTTTTAAATATTGAAGCTGCAGATGATCTTGATCCTTACCAGCGGGTAACACCAACCAACAGGGAATTAAAAGCACAGGGTATTGGTAATATCGTCTCAGGATTAATTGGCGGGTTACCGGTTACTTCTGTGGTTGTGCGCACATCTGCAAACGTACAGGCCGGTGCAAGAACAAAATTATCCGCTATCGTGCATGGTATATTGCTGCTGCTAAGTGTGGCATTTATTCCATTACTGCTCCGGTTAATTCCTCTTTCCGCACTTGCAGGAATTTTGATTTACACGGGTTATAAGCTTGCAAAACCATCTATTTTTAAAAGCTTTTATAAAAAGGGGTTTGATCAGTTCATCCCTTTTGTGGTAACCGTTATCGCAATTATTTTTACAGACCTGCTGATCGGCATTATAATAGGAATTACCGTTGCGTTGTTTTTCGTTTTACGCAGCAATTTCAAAACAGCGTTATTTGTAGTTAACGATCACAACAGGTACCTGTTTCGTCTTAGAAAAGACGTTTCTTTTTTAAACAAGCCGATCTTAAAGTCAAAGCTGGAAGAAGTAAATGCAAATGCATTTGTGCTTATTGATCTTACAAGAGCAGATTTTATCGATAAAGACGTAATTGAAGTGATCAACGATTTTATGAAACATGCGCCGCTGAAAAATATAAAAGTTGAAATAAGAAAAAGCAGGATTAAAAAAGATCACCAGCATGTAAAACCGGCAATAGCTGCCGTGTATTAATTTTTTTGAATTTATTTTTGATACCGGCGGCAGAATCTTTGGCATCGTCCCTTGCGTCGCAATCACTTTATCTTTGGAGCTATGTTCTGCAATAAATCATACATATTGCGGTAAAAGAATTGATTGAAAAAAATAATCTTGAAGTGTGCGACGCAACAGGCGATGCTATGAAAACCAAAGCCGGCGCCATAAAAAATTTTTAAATACTTCTGAATAAAAAAATATTATGACAGTTTACGAAAAACTTTTACTGGAAAATAAAGCATGGGCACAGGAAAAAATTGCAGATGATCCTGAATATTTTGATCGCCTTGCACATATACAAACACCGCAGTTCTTATGGATCGGGTGCAGCGACAGCCGCGTACCTGCCAATGAAATTACCGGAACACAACCCGGCGAAATATTTGTGCACCGCAATATTGCAAACATGGTAGTGAACACGGACACAAACCTGTTGAGTGTACTTGAATACGCCGTTGCACATCTTAAGGTAAAGCATGTAATTGTCTGCGGACATTACGGATGTGGAGGCATAAAAGCATCAATGAGTAACCACGATTTTAAACAGGTATTAAATATGTGGCTACGGAATATAAAAGACGTATATCGCCTGCACCGGCCGGAACTTGATAACATTAAGGATGAAGAACAACGTGCGGACCGTTTATGCGAACTGAATGTAAAAGAGCAGGTGATGAATCTTGCAAAGACTTCTATTATTCAAAGAGCATGGGCACACGAGCAGCGGCCACATTTGCATGGCTGGGTATATGGTTTAAAAGATGGTATTATTAATCCGGTGTTTGAAATGGAACCAGGCACGCATATCGACCCGGTATATGAATATGATGATCTTTAATTGATTTTGATTAAGATCAGAATTTAAGATTTCTCTTTTTGATATATGCATGCCAAAGAATAAACGCAGCAATGGTTCTGTAAGGCTTCCATGTATCAGCAATCAATAATATTTCTTCTTTGGAAGTGAGAGGCGCAAGGCCTTTCACTTCTTTTATGCTTTTTATTAAAGCAATATCTCCTGCAGGAAAACAATCACAGCGGTGCAGCGCCATCATCATAAAAACATCAACGGTCCAGTCTCCAATACCTTTTATTTTTTTTAATTCCGTACGCAGGGATTCATCAGGCAGATCATTTAGTTGTTCAATAGATAATTCATTATTTATAATTGCTGTTGCAAGATGTTTTGCATACTTTATTTTCTGCCTGCTGAAATAACATGCTTTCATTTCTTCATCACTAAGCTGCATGATTTTTTCCGGGGTAATATGTCCAATCTTTGCTTCAAGTTTTAGAAATGCAGCTTTAGCAGAAGCAAGTGAGACCTGTTGCTCAAGAATGATGTGTATAAGAGTTGCAAAAGAAGCAACGCGGCTCCACAGTGGAGGATAATCATATTGTTTAATAACCTTCTTAAGATGCTTATCTTTTCTTGCTAGTTTATCGCACAGTAAAATAAAATTATCTTTGGTAAAACACTCCATGTAAATCCGTATTTAATTTAAACGCTGTAATCAATCACAAGATGAAAAAAATTTTAATACTGCTGCTGATAATTATATCAGCAAAAAACTATGCGCAGGAAAGCTATAGCATAACAATGAATGGTATCGGCAATTTTAAACTGGGTATGAAAAAAGCGGATGCTGAAAAATTATTGGACCAGGAAATAAAACTGCATAATCTTTTGAAAGAAGATTGGGTGTATGATACAATTGCATGTTCATATAAAGACCTGCAGCTTTCTCTTGTATTCGACCGGCAATCTCTTGATGATAAAAAATATGATATCATATTAAGAGAAGTGATGAGTAACAGCACCAACATAAAAACACCATCCGGGATTACGATTGGTGACGACAAACTTAAGATCATCAATACTTACGAGGCATACACAATATGGATCATACCAGACTATGAAAATAATTATACAACAAGGAGCAAAACATTGTCAAGTATATGGGTACACGGAGATGAAAGTGGTAATGTAATTATCTTTCACATGAACATGAATAAGGTACAATCTGTAAGTGTTACTTACAATGAGAACTACGATTAACCTGTTTTTACTTTGCTTTTAAAATGCTGTATAAATTCTTTTG
>Ga0207648_10006872_pt1 | contig 11280 bp, 11 predicted proteins | sample KBSMisM32_FD_184310 | JGI IMG/M metagenome (GOLD analysis project Ga0207648, IMG submission 184310) | Miscanthus rhizosphere microbial communities from Kellogg Biological Station, Michigan, USA - KBS Miscanthus M3-2 (SPAdes) (version 2) | ecosystem: Host-associated > Plants > Roots >... | reverse complement strand
CGCGATTCCGTGCCGGAGCATTTCCGCGCTCTCAAGGCCCTGGTGGTCGACGATATCGATTTCAATCTGGAAGTGATGAGCCGGCACCTGAAGGCCTTCCATATCCAAGCCGCGACCGCGCGGGACGGATTCGCAGCCCTGGCGGAATTGGAGCGGGCCTGGCATTACGGCCAACCCTACGACATCGTCTTTTTGGATCAGATGATGCCCGGCCTTTCGGGTGACGCGCTGGTCAAGCGCATCCGCGCCACGCCGTCCCTGGCCGAGACCAGGCTGGTGGTGGTTTCTTCCGCCGGCCGCGGTGCCATTCGCGAGCTCAATGTGCGCATCGACGGGCTGCTGGAAAAGCCTGTGCGCCATCAAGAGCTGCTGGATGTCTTGGCCAATATGTTTGCCGGACCCAGCGAGGAAGAGGCCCCTGCCGCGAACAAAGGCGCCGGCTTGGCGCTCGCGGCGCAAGCCGTCCCGTTGCGCGTTCTTTTGGCGGAAGACAACAAGGTCAACCAGCAATATGCCTGCGTCCTTCTCAGCACGGCGGGTCACCACGTAACCGTGGCGGAGAACGGCCATCAAGCGGTGGACGCTCTGCGCGCAGCCGATTTCGACGTCGTGCTGATGGACATACAGATGCCGGAACTTGATGGCGTTCAGGCCACGCGCCAAATTCGCGGCCTGCCGGCTCCCAAAAACGGCATTCCCATCATTGCCATGACCGCCCACGCCATGGCCGGCGCCCGGGAGGAATATCTTGCGGCGGGCATGGATGATTACGTCTCCAAGCCGTTCCAGCCGGACACGGTGCTGTCAAAACTTTTGCAACTGGGCGGCGCGCCCAGGAAGGATGCAGCGACGTCCGAAGAGGGCGCGTTCGATATTCTGGATCAAGCCACGCTCGCAGATCTGAAGGCGTTGATGTCGGACGACAATATGCGGGACTTCGTGACGCTATGCCTGCGGGGCGCCGAGGGACATGCCGCGCAGATCGAGGCTTGTTTGGCCGCTCGCGATCCCAAAGGCGTGGCGCGGGAAGCCCACATGCTGATAAGTGTCGCCGGGAATATGGGCGCCATGCGGCTGAGCGAGTCGGCCCGAAAGGTCGAGAGTGCTGCGAGCCATCCCGCCTCTCTCCCGGCCGCGATCACGCGGCTGAAAGCATGCCTGGATGTCTCTCTGCCGCTGGTGGAGCAGGAGATCGCCAAGCTGGACCCCGAAGAAAGCCGAAAAATCACGGCCTGATCCGGCGTTTTGCCTGCGCACCGCCTATTACCGGCATCGCCGAAGCCCAGCAATGTGATTAAAATGGTTCAGGCTCGAAAAGAGGTGAACCATGGTTCGCAAGCTGACCCTCAAGGACCTGATCGAGCGTTTGGAAACTCCCGGTTGGCGGCTTGTCACCGATGACGACGACAAGGCCAAGGCCGATACCAGCACGCTGAAAGATGTCCTGGAAACGACTCACCGGCGAAGGGACACCGGCGCCCTCATCAAGCAGGTTGAGACTACGGTGGAATTGGACATGATTCAAATCCAGCAGCTTTGGCAGCACCTGGGACTGCCGACCGTCTGACATTTCCAATTCGGCTGCCGCGCGTTTACCATAACTGGCCGCGGCCCGCGGATTTTTTTGTGCAATTGTGATTCGCGCGAAGCGCCGCGTCTTGGATGGGCGGCGCCGGCGTGCTATCGATCATAAAAAAAGGGAGTCGGGGGGCCCTGAGCATGCACATTAAAGCATCCGCATCCTTACGAAAAATTCTTCGCATCGCGCCTTGGGTGGCGCTGGGACCTTTCACCGGCCTGTTGGGTTGGCGCATGGAGCGCAGTCTTCAAGCCAAGAACCGGCTGCTTGCGGTGCTTTATGGCGTGGCGATCGTCAGCACCTCGGCGATGCTGGTGTCGGGATTCGGACAATCGCTTGGCGCCTGGCTGAAATAAGGCCGTCTTCAATCCCGCTGCGCTTCAAGGCAAGGTGCTGGGCTTTCCCTGTTGCTTGGCGCGAATCCGCAAGCAATAGCCGAACAGGCTCGCCCATAAGATCAGGGCGACGATATAAACCACGAAGGTTTCGGCACTGGCATGGGAGTAGATATAGGCCGTGAGGAGCGCGAACAAACCACCGGGCAGCAGGATCGGCTTGAGGTTGCGCAGCAATTTTCCCTCGTCGATGGGTTCGGACAATCACACGGGTGACAGGATCAGCTACGCATCCTCAGGCAAGATCCATAAAGAATATCGACCAGCTTGTTCTGGCAGGCCGCCAAATGATCGGCTTCCAGCTGATCGATCTCACTTTGATAGGAAATGGCGAGGCTCGGCTTGCGCCGCTCGGCCAAGCAATGACCGCTCGAATTCGAGGCCCGCACCATCAACAGGCGGAAGTCCTCGCTGAGATGCGGCCGTAGCGCGCGATAATGGAATTCCTTGGCAAGGCGGCGCCGGTATTGCTCGTTGTCCAGGTGCCGCTGGACGGCCAGCACAATGGAAGTCCGCGCATCGGCGATCAGGAGTGTCAGTTGCTTGGGATGCAGCGATAAAAAGATCGCGCCGGAAATGCTCTGCCTGTTCGAAACGGCGCCGTGAATATAGTCCGTGTCCAATCTCTCATAGACGCCTCTCTGAAGCTGATAATCGATCAAGCTCCGGATGGAGTCATAGGCGTCAGCACCCATGGCCGGAATTTCCAATGCTTCGCCGTGCGACAAACGCTTCGCCGTCATTCCGCTATACCGCTGGGCCCCCAATGCGGGGGCAACCTTCTTGTAGGACCATAGCCAACGCAACTGTTTTGTTGGCTTTTCGCACTCTGTGCGACGGCCGCCCACGGCTTTTGGTCTTGTGCGAAAGCAGGCTTGCAAGCGAATGCACCCTGCCTATTGGATGATCGCCTGTGACCACCCCTACAGCTTGAAAGACAACAACCCTGGCCCACACAGGTTCAAGACCTCAAGAGAGCCAAAAGCAGCAAGCCGGCCGCGGACAGGCAAATTGCCAGGAACACCATCCAAAAGCCAAAACTTCCCGCCCCCAGAAATCGCGCGATCCTGGCTTCGAAAGCCTGAGATAGGTTTTCCAACGTGAAATTCGGGTTGGCGTCCGACTGGGGGTTCGAGACCGGTTCGTTCGACATAATCCTCGCCATTACGGCGCAGGTGGGGTGCGCCATCCTCACAACCAAGAATTATTCCGGGCCCCCGCCCTTCAGCGTGCCCTACCCCAATCAAGGTTAAGCAAAGGGCGGGCCAAATTTGTTAGCCTTTGGAGATAAAGGAGTTTTGAGGGCCCGCCGCGGACTTTGCTGATGAATTGTCAATGACGGCTACAGGTCGCGAGCGTAACCAACATGTGGGAAGGGACTATTCCTAGGCTCAAGCTTCGGCAAAGATTCAACCGGGGATCATCACCGCAGGGGCAGGTGAGTGCCGCTCATACGAGATTTTCTGGATAGAATCCTGCACAGGCCGGAGGCGCCGGAGCCCCGTCTATCGCGGCGCGCCTGTCCGACCTGCAATGGGCAGATGCGGTACATCCCGGTGTGGTACGGGACACGGGTTTGTAATCGCGTGTGCGATGACTGCGGCTATATCGATCCGGTTGCGGTGAAGATGCGCAATCCGCAGCCGTTCATAGACGAAGACTGAAGTGGCGACGCAAATCAATAAGGCCCCGCAAGGGGGCCTTATTGATTTGGCGGACAGAGAGGGATTGCGAAAAACATGCTTGGCATGTTTTTCGTCCTCGGCTCTGCCTCGGATCGCTCGTTTCGCTCGCGCCCAAAATTGCCTGTCGGCAATTTTGTCGAACAAGGGTCCGTAATACCGATCCCTATCCGCCATAAAAAAGGGCCCACAAGGGGCCCTTTTTAATGGCGGACAGAGAGGGATTCGAACCCTCGAACGGCTATTAACCGTTACACACTTTCCAGGCGTGCGCCTTCAACCACTCGGCCATCTGTCCATGCCAGGGAAGAGGGGAGATACACGTCGCGGGCCACCGCCGCAAGACCCGGTTAAGCCATTCCGGCGCCGTCTTTTCGCCCGCTCAATCCGTCTCGGACGGGAGCACGGCGACATCGCGCCTGGCGGTGACAATGGAAACGGTATAGCCCGCCACCACATCGAACAGGCACATCAAGGTGATCAGGAAAAAGCTGGTGGTGGCGAAGCCCTTAACGGCCAGAAATTCCGTCACGGCTGCAAGCAGAGTCAAGGTCGACAGGGCATGATTGAGCATCTCCCGCCGGCTGATCCGCGTCGCTTTGATGATCTCGATGAACAGCAGGCCTAGCGCCGCCGTCACCAGCATGTCGCCCAAGGAAATTTTCCAGGCATCGCCTGACAGCAACGTCAGCAGGAAATTCTGCTCCAACAGGCCGTCTGATTTGTGGCCAAACAAGCCGCCGCCGAAAATCAAGGCATTGTAGACAGCCACCGCGATCAGCATTTTGGGAAAGGCGCGCAACATCGAATCCTTTCTCGCCCAACCGGGCCCACATCAAAGCTCGCTTATATCGGCCCGGCCGCCATGGCGCCGTTGAAGCCAGCGCACGCCCAGCAGGTCCTGCACGCTCACCAGCAAGCGGCCGATATTGGTGTATTTGGAAGACCCGGTTTGGCGCGGGCGGTGATTGACTGGAACAAAGGCGACCTTGCCGCCTTCGCGTTGCACCAGCGCGATCAGGTAACGGTGGATGTGATCGAAGTAGGGCAGATCCAGAAACGTCGATCGCCGGAACGCCTTCAACCCGCAGCCGGTATCGGAGGCGCCGTCACCCAGCAGCGCGCTGCGAAAGCCATTGCCCACACGCGAGGCCCAGCGGCGGCTCGCGCTGTCGCGGCGCCGCACGCGCACGCCGGAGACCATGGCGCTTTCGGGATCGGCTCTCAGCGCGGAAAGCAGTTTGGGAATGTCGGCGGGATCATTCTGGCCGTCGCCATCCAGGGTGACGATGATGTCGCCTTTGGCCGCGATCACGCCGCTGCGAATGCCCCGGCTCTGGCCCAGATTGCGGGGATGGCGCAGCACCCGAAGCGCGGGGATCTCGCGCTTGAGGTCGGTGAGGGCTTTGGTGGTGCCGTCCGTCGACCCGTCATCGATGAAAAGGATTTCATGGCCGGGCTCATGCGTGACCCCGCCGTGAACAAGCGCTTCCAGCTCAAGAGCTGGGACATCAAGCCGCCCGGCGGCACGAGCGCGGGCGACGAGGCGCAGTACCTCAACATCACCATCCTCCTCTCGGAGCGCGCCCAGTGAGAGGCCGCCCGCTGGCGCTGGCCTGGGTGGGGGCGGCGGTCGTCCTCGTGCTCCTCATCGGGGTGGCGCTGACCCAGTGGCGGGCGCTGGTCAGCCGCGGCCAGCGCGCGACCACCGAGCGCGTGCTCCTCGCCAACGAGATCCGGTCGAAGGAGGAGGAGATCGTCGCCTTCATGCGCGCCAACGTGGGCCTGCTCCAGGAAATGCAGTGGACGTCGGCGGGCGGCGACCCGGCCGCGTTTCTCACCCGGCTGGCCGACCTCGCGCGCGAGAAGCGGACCAAGGTCATCGGCATCGGCCCCCTCGAGCGGTCCACCACCGCCCAGTTCAACAAGTCGTGGCACACCATCCAGATCGTGGGGCCCTACCGCGAGCTGCGCGATCTCGCCGGACGCGTCGAGGCGGAGAAGGGCATTCTCGAGGACGTGACCGTGACCGCGGTCAAGGACGCGGGCCGCGCGGGCGGGTCGCGCGCGGACGACATCGAGGCGCGCTTCAAGATGACCGCGCTCGAGCTGACCCCGGACGCGCGCAAGGTGTTCGAGCGCGCGATGGCGGCCAGTGGCGGGCGGGCGGGGGGCCCCGCCGCTCCCTCGCTGGCGCTGCCGCTGCCGGCCGCGCCCGCGGAGGTGGGAAGCGATGCGCGTGATCCCTTCGCCACCACCACCGCGATGCGGCGTCCCACGCCGTCGGGCCCCGGCGTCGCGCCCCCGCGCCCCGCCGCGGGACCGGGAGCCGAGCCGGGCCAGGTCGGGCTCGAGCTCAAGGGCGTGGTGGCGTTTCCGGGCGGCTTTCTCGCCATCGTGAACAATCAGATCGTCAAGACCGGCGACATGGTCCTGGGGCACCGCGTGGAGCGGATCGCCGAGGACGCGGTCGTCTTTCGCGAACCGGGCGGCGGCACCCGACGGGTGACCCTTCCCGGACTGTCAGATGGCCCCCCGGGCGGGCCGAGGAGGTGAGGGACGCCATGCCGGTGCGCATCCGTCGACTCGTGGGACCCTTCGTTGTCGCCCTGCTCGCGCTGCCCGCCGCCGCGCTCGCCCAGGGGGCGTGCGCGGACCGGCTGCCGCCGGAGCGCATCACGCTCAGCCTGCGCGATGCCAATGTCCAGACCACGCTGCGCCTGCTCGCCCAGCAGTACCGCATCAACATGATCGTCACCGACGAGGTGAAGGGCACGATCACGTTCGACTTCTACCAGGTACCCGCGCGCGACATCTTCCAGTCGGTGATCGACGCCGCCTATCTCCAGTGCGTGGAGGTCGCCGGCGTGCTGCGCGTGTCGAGCTTCACCCGTCTCCGCGAGGAGGACAACGCGCGGCGGGACGCGGCGGCGAAGCGGGGCGAGCAGGAGGCGACCGCGGCCAAGAAGCAGGTGGAGGCCGAACGCGACCGGGACGACTTCGAGAAAGTGAAGGCGCGCGGCGCGGTCAGGGAAAAGACCATTCGCCTGTCCTACGCCAACGCGGAGGAGGTGGCCAAGACCATCCAGGGTATCCTCGGCCTGCCGCCCGAGGGCGCGCAGCCGCCGCAGGCGCCCATTCCCAGCGCCTATCTGCCCCCGCCCCCGATCAACATACCGTCCACTCCCCTCCCTCCTCCGAGCTCGCCCTTTTCCCCCGCGGTGGTCTCGCTCCCCGCGGAGGCCCTGGCGCAGGGGCTCACCGTGCGGGCCTACAAGCCCACCAATTCGGTGTTCATCCGCTACTACGCGAACGACCTCGAGCGGATCGAGAGGCTCATCAAGGAGCAGCTCGATATCCCGCTGCCCCAGGTGCAGATCGCCGCCACCATGGTCATCACCACCCAGAACGCGCTGGAACAGATCGGCGTGCAGTGGGGCGGCGCGGTCATCGGGAAGACGGCCGAAGGCCGCGGCCCGGCGGTGGTGGGCTCCGGGTTCGCCACCCCTCGCAGCGGCACCGGAGGCACCGGCGTGGTGGGCGGACCCTTCTCGCCGAACACCAACTTCACCGGCTCCGATCTCCTGCCGGTGTCGCCCTCCACCGGGCTGCCCATCGGCCAGAACCTCGTCAACTTGCCCACCTCGTTCCTGCCCACGATTTCCAGCCCCGCCATGGGCGTGCTCTTCGGGCTGGTGGGCGCGAACTACAACGTCAGCCTCGCCATCCAGGCCCTCGAGGTGCAGGGGAAGGCCCGGAAGATCTCGGAGCCCAAGGTCGTCACGGTGGAGAACGCCACCGCCGAGATCTCTCGAGGCTTCGAGGTGCCGTTCACGAGCACCCCTACCGCGGACGTCTCCAACGTCCAGTTCAAGGAGGCGGTGCTGCGGTTGCGGGTCACTCCCAACGTGATCTACGAGAACGGGGTGACCAGGATCCGCATGAAGATCCGCGTGGAGAACGACGAGCCGGACTTCACCCGGGCCGTCGGAGGCACAGGGAATCCGCCAATCTTCAAGCGGCATAGCGAGACCGAAGTGGTCGTGACCGAGGGCGAGAAGCTCGTGATCGGCGGCGTCACGCTCGACAACTCGGCCCGGACCACTCGCGGGGTGCCGCTGCTGAGCAAGATCCCCATCGTGGGCTGGCTGTTCAAGTCGCGCGAGGTCGCGTCCGACGGCGAGGAGCTCGTGATCGTCATCACCCCCTCCGTGATCTCCGCCGGCAAGACGGCGGGGAGGTAGCGCCATGTACGAGGCATTCTTCAGCCTCGACGACTCGCCGTTCGTTCTCACGCCCGACCCGCGGTTCTTGCTTCGCTCGAAGAGCCACCACGAGATCCTCACCACCCTTCTCTACGGGATCACCAGCCAGAAAGGGCTCATGGCCCTCATCGGCGACGTGGGGACCGGGAAGACCACGCTCTGCCGGGCGCTCCTCCGCGAGCTGCCCGGCGAGGTGCAGAGCGCGCTGGTCCTCAACCCGCACCTCTCGGACGTGGAGCTGGTGGGGACCATCCTCGACGACCTCGGCATCGAGCGGCGCGGGACCACCAAGGGCGAGCTGATGACCACGCTCAACCAGCATCTCCTCGCCGCGGGGGCGGAGGGCAAGACGGTGGTGGTCGTGCTCGACGAGGCCCAGCAGATGACCGACGAGGCCCTCGAGCAGATCCGCATCCTCTCCACGCTGGAGACGGCCACCCGGAAGCTCCTCCAGATCGTGCTCGCGGGGCAGCCGGAGCTGGAGGAAAAGCTCCGGCGTCGTGAGCTGCGGCAGCTCGACCAGCGCATCGGCATCCGCTGCTACCTCGAGCCCCTGAGCCGGAAGGACACCTATCGCTATATCGAGCACCGGCTGCGCATCGCCGGGCTCCCCGGCTCGGTGCCCTTCACCCGCTCCGCGATGGCGCGCATCTTCGACTACAGCGGGGGCGTGCCCCGGGTCATCAACCTCGTGTGCGACCGGGCCCTCATGGCCGGCTTCGGCGCGCGCGCGCGCGAGATCACGCCCGCCATCGTGCGCACGGCGGCGCGGAACCTCGAGGGACGGAGCGGGGGCCGCCCTCGCCGGGCGCGGGCGCCCGAGTGGCCCGTGCTCCGGCGGCTCGCGACGGCGGCGGGACTCACCGGGCTCGTGGTCCTTGGCGGCGCCGCGGTGGGCTCCCAGCTCGCGGGCGGGTCGCTGCCGTGGCGGCTGGGCGCCTCGGACTCCAGCGGGTCGGCCCCGCCGTCTCCAGCCTCTCCCGTTGCCCTCACCGCGCTGACCCCGGTAGCCTCCGCGCCGGCAGTCCCTCTCCTCTCCGCGCCGGCCTCACCCCTCCCGGCTCCGCCGGAGGTGACGGCGCCCGCGGAGCCGGCGCGCAGCCTCCTTGCGCGGCTGCTCCGCCTCTGGGGCGTGAGCGACGATCTGGGCGCCGCCGCCATGGCCGCGTGGCCGGCGGACCCCGCCGGACGGCTCGACATCGCGGCGGTGGCCGCGCGCTACCATCTCACCGCCACCGTGCTCCCCGACGTCTCCGTGAATGACCTCCGCGCGGTGGGCCTCCCCGCGCTCGTCGAGCTCAACGAGCGCGGCGCCGCGCGCCCGTATCTCGTGCGCCGGCTCGAGCGGGACGCCGCCACCCTCGTGGCGCCGACGGGGGAGGAGCTCCGGGTGCCGCTCGAGCGACTCGAGGCCGCGTGGACGCGGTCGGCGTGGATGCTCTGGCGGAACGTCGATCTCTTGCCCGTCGATCCCGCCGAGGCGATGACGCCCACCGTGGTGGCCACGGTGGGGCTGCGGCTCGCCAAGCTTGGCCACCTCACGGGCTCGCTGCCCGTCACCGCGGACGCGCGCCTCCAGGCGGCGGTGCGCGGCTTCCAGCGCGCGGCCGGTCTCCGGGAGGACGGCATCGTGGGACCCCGCACGACCCTGGCCCTCGCCCGCGCGACGACGGCGCGATTCGGGCCCAGCCTTACCGATGGACGGCCGCCCGGATGAGGCGCCGCGCGTGAGCCGGCTCTTCGACAGACTCGCGGGCCTCGACCGGGGCCGCGCGCGCCCGCTGGGAATGGGCGGGATCTCGATTCCCGCGCCCTCTCGCGGACTTAGAGGGTCATGGCGTCTGGTCGGCTCTTTGGTTATCCTACTGTGTATGGTCGCGGTTCTGGCTGCAGTGTCCGCTCGTCCCCTGAAACCGGTGACCGTCCCGATCGCATCCGTCAGCCTCCCGCCCCTTGCCCCCCTCGTCGAGACGCCCCCCGAGCCGCCGCGCGCGGCGGCATCGCCGTTGCTCGCTCAGGGGCTTGAAGCGGCGCAGCGCGGCGAGCTGGCCGACGCCGAGGGCTATTTTCGCCGGGCGGTGGAGCAGGACGCGGGGGACGCGGAGGCGTGGAACAGCCTCGGCGTGGTGCTCGTTCGGCAGGGCGAGCCGGCGCGAGGCGTGGAGGCGCTCCGGAAGGCCCTGCGATTGCAGCCCTCGCACGTGGAGGCGCATCGCAATCTCGGGGTGGCCCTCGACCGGCAGGGCCGGACGGGCGAGGCCGCGCATCACTACCGCACCTTCCTCTCGCTGGCCACCGACGCCCATCCGGGCCGCGGTGACGTGCGCCGCCGGCTGCTCGAGCTCGGCTCGGGTCGCACCGGCGTATGAGCGTCGCCCCCGAGCGCCGGGGCTGGGTGACGCTGGGCCAGATGCTGGTCCAGGACGGCATCCTCACCGACGAGCAAGTGTCCGCCGCGCTCGAGCGGCAGCGGAAGAGCAAGGACCGGCTGGGCCAGATCCTCATCGAGATGCGCCTCATCGACGAGGAGGTCCTGCTCAAGTATCTCGGCGCTCAGTTCCGCAAGGAGCCGATCACCCGCCAGGATCTGGCCGCCCTCGACCTCGAGGTGGTGAAGCTCATTCCCGAGGAGGTCGCGCGCCAGCATCGCGTGATCGCGGCGGAGCGCAACGGGCGCCGCCTCATCGTGGCCACCGCCGACCCGCTCAACGTGGTGGCCATCGACGACCTCCGCCGCGCCACCGGGCTGGACATCGACTTCCGCATCGGCCCCGGCAGCGCCATCCAGGAGGCCATCGAGCGTACCTACCGCCGGATGATCTCCACCGAGGGCATCGACGAGGCGCTCCGCCAGGACCTGGGCCTCTCGGTGGGGCTCGCCACCGCCGCCGAGGAAGCGGTGGACATCAAGCAGCTCCGCACCCAGGCCGACGACCCGCCGGTGGTCAAGGTCGTGAACTACGTGCTGGGCCGGGCCGCCAGCGACACCGCCTCCGACATCCACGTGGAGCCCCACGAGGATCGCACGCGCGTCCGCTATCGCGTGGACGGGCTCCTGTTCGATCTCCTGGAGATCCCGCGCTCGCTGCACCTCGCGGTGGTGTCGCGGCTCAAGATCATCTCCCGGCTCGACATCGCGGAGCGCCGGCTGCCCCAGGACGGCAGCTTCGCCTCCAAGATCCATGGCCGCGAGATCGACTTTCGCGTCTCGACCTTGCCCACCATCTACGGCGAGAAGGTCGTGCTCCGGCTGCTGGAGAAGGAAGCGGTGGTCCAGCACTACACGCTGGAGAACCTGGGCTTCGAGCCCGACCAGCTCGAATACTTCATGAAAGGCATCCGGCGGCCGTGGGGCATGG
>Ga0207648_10006868_pt1 | contig 11283 bp, 11 predicted proteins | sample KBSMisM32_FD_184310 | JGI IMG/M metagenome (GOLD analysis project Ga0207648, IMG submission 184310) | Miscanthus rhizosphere microbial communities from Kellogg Biological Station, Michigan, USA - KBS Miscanthus M3-2 (SPAdes) (version 2) | ecosystem: Host-associated > Plants > Roots >... | reverse complement strand
GCAGGTCTCGCCTTTTTCTTGTTCGCCGCCTTTGTCTTTTTCTTGGCGGCCTTCTTTTTACCTGCCGTCCGTTTAGCTAGCTTCTTTTTTTTTGATGATTTCTTCTTCTTCTTTTTCTTTCCGCCTTTTTTCGCTTTTTTCTTCGCCATTCTCAATCTCCTTGATGGTAGTTGAACAAACAGAGCCCGGCTGACTGCTCCGGACTATCCAACCGCCGGCGGCTCAACGCCATCGGCATGCTGAATCTGATTCGCCTTCACATCATGATAAAGAATATCCGCATCGAGACGTATACCACCTTCCCACGTTACCGTCGCGGTCTCGGGATCGACCGCCACCTTCTCGAACTCGCGCACGTCGCGCCAAAGCTGGAAAGCGCCGATCTCGAGCAGGTTGCCGAGGAACACGCGGCCCTCCAGCCCGTCTTCGAAGCGAAGCCACAGCTTGTAGTCTTCTTCTGCCTTGCACGCCGTGATTCTCATCGTATCGAACTCCTCAAGCATGTTGCTCCCCCTCGTTAGTACTTGTTGCTTGCGCGCTACTCCCAATTCAACGCGCCCCCGGTCTGGTACTCGATCACTCGCGTCTCGAAGAAGTTGCGCTCCTTCTTGAGGTCGATCATCTCGCTCATCCACGGGAACGGATTGCTCGCCCCCGGGTAGAGCACGTCCAGGCCGATCTGCTGGCAGCGGCGGTTGGCGATGAAGCGCAAGTATTCCTTGAACATCGGCGCGTTCAGGCCCAGGACGCCGCGCGGCATCGTGTCCTCGGCATACCGGTATTCCAGCTCGACCGCGCGGCGGAACAGCCCGTTCAGCTCCTCGCGGAACTGCGGCGTCCACAGGTGCGGGTTCTCGAGCTTGATGGTGTTGACCAGGTCGATGCCGAAATTGCAGTGCATCGACTCGTCGCGCAGGATGTACATGTACTGCTCGGCGGCGCCGGTCATCTTGTTCTGCCGGCCCAGCGCCAGGATCTGGGCGAAGCCGACGTAGAAGAACAGGCCCTCCATCAGGCAGGAGAACACGATCAGGCTCTTCAGCAGCTCCTGGTCGGATTGCGGCGTGCCGGTCTTGAAGTGCGGGTCGGTCAGGGTGTCGATGAACGGCACCAGGAACTCGTCCTTCTCGCGGATCGACGGGATCTCGTGGTACGCGTTGAAGATCTCGGACTCCGGCAGGTCGAGGCTCTCGACGATGTACTGGTAAGCGTGGGTATGGATCGCCTCCTCGAAGGCCTGGCGCAGCAGGTACTGCCGGCACTCCGGGGCGGTGATGTGCCGGTAGGTGCCGAGCACGATGTTGTTCGCCGCCAGGGAATCCGCGGTGACGAAGAAACCGAGGTTGCGCTTGACGATGCGGCGCTCGTCCTCGGTCAGGCCGGCCGGGTCCTTCCACAGCTGGATGTCCCGGCTCATGTTGATTTCCTGCGGCATCCAGTGGTTGGCGCAGGCGGCGATGTACTTCTCCCAGGCCCACTTGTACTTGAAGGGCACCAGCTGGTTGACGTCGGCCTTGGAGTTGATGACCCTCTTGTCCTCGACCGAGACGCGGCGCAGGTCGCCCAGCGCGGGGCGCTCCGCCCGGCCGGGAGGCGGGGCAATCTCGGGTGCTGCGTTCTCGAAGCTGAGCATGACGTCTAGGCGTCCTTGTTGGTTCGCAGCGCCTGAGCCAGCAGCATCGTGCGCAGGCTCGGCTCGTTGGCGGATTGAAGCGGCTTGAACTCCGGCCGGTACTCGCGGGCGAGCTCGCGGATCACCGCGGCGCGCTGCGCTTCCGTGGAAAACGACATCTCGTGCGTGGCGACGTACAGGTTCCACTCGGTGCCGACGATCGACACCCACTCGCGGTACTTCGGGTGCTGCTTGATGAGGTCCGGCGCAGACAGGTCGGCCGCCGGGCAGAAATCGAGCGCCCGCCAGGTCAGCAGCCGCCAGCCCGGGGCCATCACCGCGTAGACCCCGGAGATCTTCGGCGCCGACCACAGCGGCAGCATGTGGGGGCCGGCGAAGCTGCGGCTGCCGAGGGTGATCACGTGCGCGCCCCGGCGTTCACTGACATGCCTCGCAGTCGGGCTTGTCGATCGAGCAGAACTTGGCCGCCTCCACCGCTTCGGCCGTCGTGGCCTCGCCCCCGCTCGACACCGCGTTGAGCGCCCCTGCCTTGGAGGTCGACTTCTCGGCGTGGGTCGCGCCCATCGCCCGCAGGTAGTAGGTGGTCTTCAGGCCGCGGATCCAGGCGAGCTTGTAGGTCTCGTCCAGCTTCTTGCCCGAGGCGCCCGCCATATAGATGTTGAGCGACTGCGACTGGTCGATCCACTTCTGGCGCCGCGCCGCGCACTCCACCAGCCACTTGGGCTCGACCTCGAACGCGGTGGCGTAGAGCCGCCGCAGGTCGGCCGGCGCGCGGTCGATGCGCGCGAGGTTGCCGTCGAAGTACTTGAGGTCGGCGATCATCACCTCGTCCCACAGCCCGGCGCGCTTGAGATCCCCCACCAGGTAGTCGTTCACCACGGTGAACTCGCCCGACAGGTTCGATTTGACGAACAGGTTCTGGTAGGTGGGCTCGATCGAGGCCGACACGCCGACGATGTTGGCGATGGTGGCGGTGGGCGCGATCGCCAGGCAGTTGGAGTTGCGCATGCCGTGCTTCTTGATGCGGCCGCGCAGCCCTTCCCAGTCGAGCGCCGCCGAGCGGTCGAGCTCGACATAGCCGCCGCGCTCGGCCGACAGGATGTCGAGCGTGTCCTGCGGCAGGATGCCGCGGTCCCAGAGCGAGCCGTGGAACGAGGCGTAGCGCCCGCGCTCCTCCGCCAGCTCGGTCGATGCCCAGTACGCGGCGTAAGCCACCATCTCCATCGAGCGGTCCGCGAAATCCACCGCCTCCTGCGAGGCGTAGGCGACGCGCATCTTGTGCAGGCAGTCCTGGAATCCCATGATCCCGAGGCCCACCGGACGGTGACGCAGGTTGCTGTTTCTCGCCTTGTCGACAGCGTAGTAGTTGATGTCGATGACGTTGTCCAGCATCCGCATCGCCGTGGAAATTGTTCTTTTTATTTTTGAGAAATCCAGGCCGTAGTCGTCGCCCTGCGCGGTCAGGTGCGCGACCAGGTTGATCGAGCCGAGATTGCACACCGCGATCTCGTCGCCCGAGGTGTTGAGGGTGATCTCGGTGCACAGGTTCGAGCTGTGGACCACGCCGGCGTGCTGCTGCGGGCTGCGCAGGTTGCAGGGATCCTTGAACGTGATCCAGGGATGCCCGGTCTCGAACAGCATCGACAGCATCTTTCGCCACAGCTGCAGCGCCGGCACCTTCTTGTGCAGCTTGAGATCGCCGCGCGCCGCCCTGTCCTCGTAGCGCAGGTAGGCTTCCTCGAAGCTCTTGCCGAACTTGTCGTGCAGGTCGCGCACGTCGGAGGGGCTGAACAGCGTCCAGTCCGCGCCCTGCATCACCCGCTTCATGAACAGGTCGGGGATCCAGTTGGCGGTGTTCATGTCGTGCGTGCGCCGCCGGTCGTCGCCGGTGTTCTTGCGCAGCTCGAGGAACTCCTCGATGTCGAGGTGCCAGACCTCGAGGTAGGAGCACACCGCGCCCTTGCGCTTGCCGCCCTGGTTCACCGCGACCGCGGTGTCGTTCACCACCTTGAGGAACGGTACGACCCCTTGCGACTTGCCGTTGGTGCCCTTGATGTGCGAGCCGAGCGCGCGCACCGGGGTCCAGTCGTTGCCCAGGCCGCCGGCGTACTTGGCGAGCAGCGCGTTTTCCTTGATCGCGTCGTAGATGCCGGTGAGGTCGTCCGACACCGTGGTCAGGTAGCAGCTCGAGAGCTGCGAGCGCAGCGTGCCGGAGTTGAACAGCGTCGGCGTCGAGCTCATGAAATCGAAGCTCGACAAGGCGTCGTAGAACTCGATGGCGCGCGCTTCCCGGTTCTTCTCCTGCAGCGCCAGGCCCATGGCCACGCGCATGAAGAACGCCTGCGGCAGCTCGATGCGCTTGCCGGCGCTGTGCAGGAAGTAGCGGTCGTACAGCGTCTGCAGGCCGAGGTAGCCGAACTGCAGGTCGCGCCGGGCCTTCAGGGCTTTCCCCAGACGATTCAAATCAAACTTGCCCAGCTCCGGATCGAGCAGCTCGGCGGCGATACCCTGCTCGATGAACTGGGGGAAGTACGCGGCGTAGCGCGTCTCCATCTCGGCCTGGCTCGCCTCCTCGCCCAGCACTTCCAGGCGGATGGTGTCGAGCAGCAGGCGGGCGGTGACGAAGCTGTAGGCCGGGTCCTTCTCGATCAGCGCGCGCGCGGCGAGCACCGAGGACTTGCGGACTTCCGCCATCGGCACGCCGTCGTACAGGTCGCGCAGCGTGGCCTCGAGGATCGCGTCGGGCTTGGCGTCGGCCAGGCCTTCGCACGCCGACTCGACCAGGCGCTCCAGGCGGTTGCGGTCGAGCGGCTTGCGCTCGCCGTTTTCCGTCACCTGGATGCCGGTCTCGGTCTTTTTCGCCGCCCGCTCGGCGGCGCGGGCCTTGGCGCGCTCTTCGCGGTACAGCACGTACGAGCGGGCGACGTCGTGCTCGCCCGAGCGCATCAGCGCCAGCTCGACCTGGTCCTGGATATCTTCTATATGAAAGGTCCCGCCCTGCGGCTGGCGGCGCAGCAGCGCGTTGACCACGGTGTCGGTCAGGTCGGCGACCACGGTGCGGATCCGGGCCGAGGCGGCGCCCTGCGAGCCGCTGACGGCCAGGAACGCCTTGGTCATCGCCACGGAAATCTTGCCGGGCTCGAATCCGACCACCGCGCCGTTGCGGCGGATGATCTTGTAGTCGGCGTACGGGCTGCGCGCCGGCGTACCCGACTCAGGAAGGGCGGCGCCCAGCGTGGAGACGGCGACGGCGTTTTCCTGAGTGGTCTGCATATCTGTCTCTCCCGTGTGTTGCGTGGTTCCGGGACCGTCTGCCGCGTTGTTGGTGCGGTTCTGGACGACCGTTACTAAATCTAGTTCTGCTTACTGCGTTTTACACAACCTGTGGTGCACCATACGCGCGAAAAAAAATCTTTGCAACCTCGAGCTACTAAATGTAGTGGAAAGCACGACTGGAAAGCCTAGATATGGGAAGGTTATCGCGGCGCACAACAACATGTGGGCGTAGCTTCCGCGCCACAACTACATCTAGTGTGAATTAATTACTGCTGAGCCAGGCCGGCGAGCAGGCGCGCCCAATCGAACTGCGCGCCGGGATCGGTCTTGCGTCCCGGTGCCACTTCGCTGTGCGCGGCGATGTCGCGGATCGGCAGGGTGTGCTGCAGGCGGCGGATCAGGGAAATCAAGGAAGCGTACTGCGCGGGCTCGAACGGCGCTTCATCCGTTCCTTCGAGCTCGATGCCGACCGAGAAGTCGTTGCAGCGCTCGCGGCCGCGCCAGGAGCTCACGCCGGCATGCCACGCGCGGCGCTCGGGCGGAACGAACTGGATCACCGAGCCGTCGCGCCGGACCAGAAAGTGAGCCGACACTTTCAATCCGCAGATTTCCTGGAAATAGGGATGCGCTTGCGGGTCGAGGCAGTTGGTGAACAGGCGCTCGATCGCCTCGCCGCCGTATTCGCCCGGCGGCAGGCTGATCGAGTGCAGGACGACTAGGGAGATCTCGGTGCCGGGCGGGCGCTCATCCTGGTTCGGCGAATCAACGATTTTCATCTTTGATGCTGAGACGCTGCATCCGGTAGCGCAATTGGCGGAAGGTAATCCCCAACAGCCGGGCGGCGGCGGTGCGATTGAAGCCGGTCTTGCCGAGCGCCTGCAGGATGGCCTCGCGCTCGAGGCGGTCGAGGTAAGTGGGCAGCGCCTCGCCGCTCGCCGGCGGCGGCGCGGGGGCTCCCGGCTCGGTCTCCTCGGTGTCCTCCTCGGGGGAGATGCGGTGCAGGGCGAGCTCCTCCGGCCCGAGCTCCTGCCCCTGGCCCGACAGCGCCAGCGCCCGCTCCATGATGTTCTCCAGCTCGCGCACGTTGCCGGGGAAGTCGTAGGCCATGAGCTGGGCGAGCGCAGCCTCTGACAGGCGCGGCGCCGGAACGCCGTTCTGCGCCGCCAGGCGCTGCAGGATATGCGTTGCGATGAGCGGGATGTCCTCGCGGCATTCGCGCAGCGGCGGCATGGTGAGCTCGACCACGTTCAGGCGGTAGTAGAGGTCGCGCCGGAAGCGCCCGGCCTCGACCATGCCGGCCAGGCTCTGGTTGGTCGCGCAGATGATGCGCGCGTCGGCCGGCTCTTCCTGGGTGGAGCCCACCTTGCGCACGCGGCGCTCCTGGATCGCGCGCAGCAGCAGCACCTGGGTGTGCAGCGGCAGATCGGCGACCTCGTCGAGGAACAGCGTGCCGCCGTGCGCGGCCTGGAAAAAGCCGTCGCGGTCCTCGTTCGCGCCAGTGAACGCGCCCTTGCGGTAGCCGAACAGCTCGCTCTCCACCAGCGTCTCCGGGATCGCGCCGCAGTTCACCGGCACGAACGGCTGGCCGCGGCGCGCGCCGTTCTCGTGGATCAGGCGCGCGGCGGTCTCCTTGCCGCTGCCCGACTCGCCGTTGATCTGCACCGGCGCCTGGGTGCGGGCGAGCTTGGCGATCAGCGCGCGCACCTGCGCCAAAGGCGCGCTGGCGCCCAGCAGCTGGCGTCCTGCGCCGTCCGCAGGTTCGGCGCGGTCGGGCAGCGACAGCGCCGACTTGACCAGCGCGCGCAGCTGCTCCAGGCCGACCGGCTTCGACACGTAGTCGAAGGCGCCGGCCTTGAGCGCGGCCACCGCGTTCTCGGCGCTGCCGAAGGCGGTGATCACCGCCACCGGCAGGTCGGCGCCCATGCCGGAAATGTGGCGCACCAGCTCGAGGCCTTCGCCGTCGGGCAGCCGCATGTCGGTGAGGCACAAGTCGTAGCGCTCGCTCTTCAGCCGCTCCTTCGCCTCGGCGATCGAGCCCACGCTGTCGACGCCGAGACCCATCTTGGCGAGGGTGAGCTCGAGCAGCTCGCGGATATCCGGCTCGTCGTCCACCACCAGGACCTGCGCGCCGCGCGCGGGCATGCGCCGTTCGGTTTTCTTCATGCGGCGGGCGCCTGGCGGCAGCGGATGCGGAAATGCGCCCCCGGCAGGTCGTTCACGTAGTCGAGCGTGGCGCGGTTGGCCGCCGCCAGCTCGCGTGCGAGGTACAGGCCGAGGCCGGTGCCCTTGGCCTCGGTCGTGAAGAACGGCTCGAACAGCTGGCCCTGGATCGCGGCCGGCACCCCCGGGCCGTTGTCGATGACCGAGAGCTCGACGCGGTCGGCGTAGCCGTCGAGCACGATGCGCACGCTCTTCGGCTCGGGCCGCGCGTAGCGCACCGCGTTGCGCAGCAGGTTCCACATCACCTGGTGCAGGTGCTCGCGGTCGAACTCGATCCACGATTCGCGCCGCGTCTCGAGCTCGAAGCGCTCGGCCGGCACGTTCTCGTTGGCGACGAACTCATCCAGGAAGCCCGCGAGCCACGGCTGCAGGCGCAGCGGCGCGGCGCTCACCCGGTCACGCCGGTTGAGCTGCAGCACGTCCGACACCAGCCGGTCGAGGCGCTTCGAGTTGTCGTGAATGATGCGCGTCAGGCGATCGCGGTCCTCGGCGCGCTTCTCCTCGTTCAGCAGCTCGGCGGCATGGCTGATGGCGGCGAGCGGGTTGCGGATCTCGTGCGCGATGTTGGCGGTGAGGCGGCCGAGGGCCGCGAGCTTGAGCTGCTGCGCCTGCTCGCGCGCGCGCGTCGTGTCCTCGACCAGCAGTACCGACAGCTCCGCGCCCACCCGGCTGTCGAGCGGGCGCAGGCGAAGGTCGCGGCCGCCCACCTGGATGTCGCCGGTGACGTCGGGCGAGCCGGCATGGCCCGGGACCAGATGCGACAGCTTCGCGCCGAGCACCTGCCCGCCGCCGAGGAGCTGCTGCGCCTGCGGATTGTGCTGCACCACCCGGCCGGCGCGGTCGACCACCAGCACGCCGTCGTGCATGTCCTCGATCACCAGCTGGTTGACGCGCGTCTGGGTGGCGAGCTGCCGGCCGCGCTGGCGCGCGAGGCGCTCGTTCGCCGCCACCCGCGTGGCGAGCCAGCTGGTCACCCCGGCGGTGGCGAAGAAAGCGATCGCGAGCAGGCCCGGCTGGATGAAGCTCGCCGTGGGATTGTCGTGCTCCAGCACCCAGTAGACCTGCTCGAGCAGCATCGCGATCGTGGCGAGCGCGGCATACAGGAAGGCGAGGCGGCGCGGCGCAACGATCGACGCCGCGGTGAGCGAGATCAGCAGCATCACGCCCAGGCCGCTGCGCATGCCGCCGCTCGCCCACATGAGCAGCGTGATGGCGATGATGTCGAGGAACGCCTGCGCCGAGAGCTGCAGCTCGAACTTGTCGGGCAGGTCGCGCAGCACGACGTGCAGCGCGATGCCGCAGAAGAGATAGCCCGCGGCGAAATAGCGGAACGCCGCCAGGCTGTGCAAGCCGAGGGCGAAGGAGTCGCCGTAGAGCAGCGTGGTGCCGAGGAAGATCCCCGCCAGCACCATGCGGTACAGGTTGAAGTAGCGCAGCGAGGTCCAGAACGACTGCGGGATGCGCTCCTCGGGCGGGAGCGCGAACTCGGGGTATGGCAGCGGCGCGCGCACCGAGGCCTCCATCAGCCCTTCCCCGCGCCCAGGCGCGCGTGCTCCTCGCCGCAGTACAGCAGCCCATCGGCCTGGCGCGCCTCCGAGCGCGGCAGGTGCACGCCACAGCGCGCGCAGCGCACGAGGTCTTGTTGAAGGGGCTGCTGTTCCGAAACCTCGCCCGATCGCGACGCGCGCAAGGCCCTGCGCACCAGCCAGACGGCGAGCACGACAAGCAGGATCAGCACGAGGAGCTTGCCCATCCGACGATTATCTACCGAAGGGAAAATGAGGCGGGAAAGTGGTCGGGGCGACTGGATTTGAACCAGCGACACCTGCGTCCCGAACGCAGTACTCTACCAGGCTGAGCTACGCCCCGACGGCGGGAGACCGAGCTGCGACTTCGCGGGTGACCGCGAAGGACGCCAATTCTAGCAAGGATTGTTTGTAGTCCGACGCCTCCAGGGACTGGATGGCGCGCTCCGCAATCTCCACTTCCTTGTGCGCGGCGGCCCGCGCGTAGTCGAGCGCGCCGCAGGCGCGGATCGCCTCCAATACCTGAGTGAAATCGCCGCGCCCCCCCTCGGCCACGGCCTTGCGCACCAGGGCGGCCTGCTCCCGCGAGCCGCAGCGCATGGTGTAGATCAGCGGCAGGGTGGACTTGCCCTCGGCCAGGTCGTCGCCGAGGTTCTTGCCCAGGTCGCCGCTGTAGTCGAGGACGTCGTCGATCACCTGGAACGCGGTGCCGACGTGGCGTCCGTACTCGGCGAACGGCTCCTCGAGCCCGGGCCGGCCGGCCAGCACCGCGCCGAGCCGCGCCGCCGCCTCGAACAGCTTGGCCGTCTTGCGGCGGATGACTTCGAGGTAGCGCGCCTCGTCGACGTCCGGATCATGGGTGCCCATGAGCTGCAGCACCTCGCCGCCGGCGATGGTGTTGGTGGCTTCGGCGAGCACCTCCATCACGCGCATGTCGCCGATGCCGACCATCATCTGGAAGGCACGCGAGTAGAGGAAATCACCCACCAGGACCGCCGCCGCGTTGCCGAAGGCCGCGTTCGCGGTCTGACGTCCGCGGCGCAGGTCGGAAGCATCCACCACGTCGTCGTGCAGCAGGGTGGCGGTGTGGATGAACTCGATGACCGCGGCGAGCTCGTAGCGGCGCTCGCCGCGGTAGCCGAGCGCGCCGCTGGCGAGCAGGAGCAGCGCCGGCCGCAGGCGCTTGCCGCCCGCGGACACCAGGTACTCGGCCACCTGCCGGACCAGCGCGACGTCGGAGTCGAGACGGGTGCGGATCAGCGCGTCCACGCGCTGCAGATCGCCGGCCACAGGGGCCAGCGTGGACAGCAAACTCATGATTACCTTATAATTCCGGGTCTTTGCTTAAGCAAGCCCGTTCAGAAGAGAACCCAAATGTACGCAGTGATCAAGTCAGGCGGCAAGCAGTATCGCGTCGAATCCGGCGCGCAAGTACGCGTTGAATCGCTGGTGGCCGACGTCGGCGCCGCGGTCGCGTTCGAAGAAGTCCTGCTCGTCGGCAACGGCGACCAGGTGAAGGTCGGCGCCCCGCTGGTCTCGGGCGCGAAGGTCAAGGCGACCGTCGTGTCGCACGGACGCGGCGACAAGGTGACGATCTTCAAGATGCGCCGGCGCAAGCACTTCCAGAAACACCAGGGACATCGGCAGAACTACACCGAAGTCCGCATCGACGAAATCACGAGCTAACCCATGGCACACAAAAAAGCAGGCGGCAGCTCACGCAACGGCCGCGACTCGCAGGCGAAGCGCCTCGGTGTGAAGGTGTACGGCGGCGAGACGGTGAACGCCGGTCAGATCCTGGTGCGCCAGCGCGGCACGCGCGTGCATCCCGGCACCAACGTAGGCATCGGCCGCGACCACACGCTGTATGCGCGCGTCGACGGCCAGGTGAAGTACGCGGTGCGCGGCGCGGACAACAAGAACACCGTGAGCGTCACCGCGGAGAAGACTCCGGCATAGCCGGTCGCCACTCGACCGAAAGCCCTATCGCAGTCCGGTAGGGCTTTTTCATTTCTAGCCCATGAAATTCATCGACGAAGCGAAAATCGAGGTGCACGCCGGCAAGGGCGGGGACGGCGCTGCGACCTTTCGCCGCGAGAAGTACATCCGCTACGGCGGGCCGAACGGCGGCGACGGCGGCCGCGGCGGCAGCATCTGGGCGCGCGCCGACCGCAACGTCAACACGCTGGTCGACTATCGCTTCGCGCGCATCCACCGCGCCGAGAACGGCGTGCGCGGCGGCAGCCAGGACTGCAACGGACGCGGCGGCGAAGACCTCGAGCTGTGCGTGCCGGTCGGCACCGTGATCCGCGACGAGGAGTCCGCCGCGCTGGTCGCGGACCTCGCCACCGACGGCGAGCGTGCCCTGCTTGCGCGAGGCGGCAAAGGCGGCCTCGGCAACGTCCACTTCAAGTCGAGCATCAACCGCGCGCCGCGGCAGTTCACCAAGGGCGAGGAGGGCGAAAGCCGCCACCTCGCGCTCGAGCTGCGCGTGCTGGCGGACGTCGGCCTGCTCGGCCTGCCCAACGCCGGCAAGTCGAGCCTGATCCGCGCGGTTTCCAGCGCGCGGCCGAAGGTCGCCGACTACCCCTTCACCACGCTCAACCCCTCGCTCGGCGTGGTGCGCGT
>Ga0207648_10006867_pt1 | contig 11283 bp, 10 predicted proteins | sample KBSMisM32_FD_184310 | JGI IMG/M metagenome (GOLD analysis project Ga0207648, IMG submission 184310) | Miscanthus rhizosphere microbial communities from Kellogg Biological Station, Michigan, USA - KBS Miscanthus M3-2 (SPAdes) (version 2) | ecosystem: Host-associated > Plants > Roots >... | reverse complement strand
GCCGACGGTGCAGCCGAGCAGCGCCCAGAGCAGGTTGACCGGTGTCCCGGCCGTGAGGAAGCCCTGCAGCAGCTGGTTCCAGAGATCGATCATGGCCGCAGGGTCAGATCCAGCCGGTCGAGGTCAACCCCGGGAGGTTGATGCCGAGCAGCTGCGAGAACATCCAGTACACCGGTGCGGCGATCGCGAAGCCGACCGCCGCATCGACCACCAGGGCGCGCAGGCCGAGGTCGAGCCGGTCTTCGGCCGACTTGAAGCCGCGCACCGCGAGCACGAAGCAGAGGGCGCAGCTGAGGATGAAGCCGAGGGTCGTGATCAGTGCGGCATTGAGCAGAACGCCGGCCGAGACCCAGGCGAAGCCGGGCCAGTGGCCCGTGGCCGCGCCCGACGGCTCGTCCATGTTGCGATAGCCGCCGGTGAGCGCCTCGCGGGTGAGGAAGATGCCGCAGAGCACCAGCATCGAGCCGACCACCCAGGGCAGGAAGTTCGGGCCGACGCCCGAATAGCCGGCCTCCGACGAGATGCCGATCGCCCCGAGCGCGATCCCCACGCCGACAACGAGCGTGCCGACGCCGATCGCGAGCTGGGGCGACACGCCTTTCAAATCATTCCCGACTTGTGCATCACGGCGCGCAGGCTCGCGAACTCGTCGTCGACGAACTTCTCGAAGTCGGCGCCGGTGAGGAGCGCCGGCGTCCAGTTGTTCTTCTCCAGCGCCTCGGCCCACGACTTGGTCTTGGTCGCCTTGACCAGCATGTCGATCAGCTCCTTGCGCTGCGCCGGGGTGATGCCGCTGGCGCCGTAGACGCCGCGCCAGTTGCCGATGACGACGTTGTAGCCCTGCTCCTTCATCGTCGGCACGTCGATGCCCTTCAGGCGAGTCTCCGACGTCACCGCGATCGCCTTCATCTTGCCCGTCGTGATGTATTCGGCGAACTCGCTGTAGCCGCTGCCGCCGACGGTGACGTTGCCGCCGAGGATGGCGGCGATCGCCTCGCCGCCGCCGCGAAACGCGACGTAGTTGATCTTGGAAGGATCAACGCCGACCTCGCGCGCCAGCATCGCGGCGGCGATGTGCTCGGTCGAGCCGCGCGAGCCGCCGCCCCACTTGACGCTTCCCGGGTCCTTCTTGAGCTGCTCGACGACGTCCTTCATCGACTTGAGCGGCGAGCCCGACGGCACGACGAAGACGTTGTATTCGCTCGTGACGCGCGCCAGCGGCGTCGCCTGCGTGAGCGAGACCGGCGGCTTGCCGGTGATGATGCCGCCCAGCATCACCGCGCCCATCGTCATCAGCGCGTTCGGATCGCCCTTGTTGCCGTTGACGAACTGCGCCAGGCCGATCGCGCCTGCCGCACCGCCCTTGTTGTCGTAGCTGACCGACGAGGCCACGCCGGCGTCCTGCAACGCCTTGCCGAGCGCACGGCCGGTCGTGTCCCAGCCGCCGCCCGGGTTGGCAGGGATCATCATCTTCAGGTTGGCCGCGGCGTGGGCCGGAAACGGCAGCGCACTCACGGCCGCCAGCGCGGCCAGGGATTTGATGAAAGCGTCTCGACGCATGGAGGTCTCCTTCACTGTGGTGTCCAGCAGCCCGCATCGTCGCCGATCAAGCTGTCAGTTGGCTGTCCGATCGCCTAGGGAAAATGCTAGCTCGACGCGCCCCGGGGCCGCCCCCGCATTGCCGCAGACTCGCCGCCATGAAGCTCCTGCTGATCGAAGACAACACCGCGATGCAGACCGCGTTGCAGCGCTCGTTCCAGCGCCGCGGCATCCAGGTCGTGACCTGCGACGACGGTGCCCGCGCGCTCGATCGCTGGCGCGCGAGCGTGCCCGACGTGGTCGTGCTCGATCTGAGCCTGCCCGGCCTGGACGGGCTGCAGGTGCTGGCCGCGGCGCGCGCTGAAGGCCTGGCCACGCCGGTGCTGATCCTGACCGCGCGCGGCACCGTCGGCGATCGCATCCTCGGGCTGAACACCGGTGCCGACGATTACCTGCCGAAGCCCTTCGATCTCGACGAACTCGAAGCCCGCATCCGGGCGCTGGCGCGCCGCGCCGCGCCCGAAAGCGGCGCGCGCGCCGAGCTTCCGTCGTTCTGCGGGCTGCGGGTCGACGGCGCGAGCGGCGCGGTCTACAGCCACGGCGACGCGCTCGATCTGGCGCCGCGCGAAGCCGCGCTGTTGCGGGCGCTGCTCGCGCAGCCCGGCAGCGCGGTCGCAAAGGAGCGGCTGTCGGAGCTCGTGTTCCCGGGGCAGGCGCAGGTCCAGGCCGAGGCGATCGAGGTCGTCGCCTACCGGCTGCGCAAGAAGATCGCCGGCACCGGGGCCGAGCTGGTCACCTTGCGCGGCCTGGGCTATCTTCTGAAGGCCGAGCCTTGAGGTTGCTCGCACGCCGCGCGGGCGCACCGCGGCGCCGCTCGATGCGCAGCCGCCTGCTGCTCGGCATCCTGTTGCCGGTGCTCGCGCTGGTCGCGCTCAATACCGCGAGCCTGTACCGGCAGGCGCTGAACTCGGCCGATGTCGCCTACGACCGCACGCTGCTGGCATCGGCCAAGTCGATCGGCGAGCTGCTCGACGTGACCGGCCAGGGCGACGAATTGCGACTGCAGTCGACCGTGGTCTACTCGACGCTCGAGCCGTTCGAGGCCGACAACCGCAGCCGCATGTTCTACAAGGTCAGCGGCTTCAAGGGCGAGCCGGTGTCGGGCTTCGCCGACCTGCCGGCGTGGCACGGCACGATCCCGGTCAAGGGCGCATATGCCGCGCTGGTCGATTTCTACAACGACACGTACCACGGCGAGCCGGTGCGGGTCGCGGTGCTGCTGCAGCCGGTGTCGGATGTCGAAGGCCGCGGCATCGCGACGATCCAGGTGGCCGAGACGCTGGAACTGCGCCAGACGCTCGCGCGCCAGATCCTGATCGACACGCTGTGGCGCCAGGCGGCGCTGCTCGCGGTGATCGCGCTGGTCGTGGCGATCGTCGTGCAGCGCGCCACGCAGCCGGTGCGCGAGCTCAGCGCGCACCTGAATGCGCGCAGCGCGAACGACCTCGCGCCGCTGCACGCGGCCGATGCACCGCGCGAGCTCGTGCCGCTGCTGGAGGCGACGAACCAGGTGATGGCGCGTCTCGCGCATCTGCTCGAGCACCAGAAGCGCTTCGTGCGCGATGCCTCGCACCAGCTGCGCACGCCGCTGGCGGTGCTGAAGACGCAGGTGCAGTCGGCGCTGCGCGGCGATGTCGAGCCGGTGCAGGCCTTGCAAGAAATCAACCACACGGTCGACGGCGCGACCGAGCTGGCGAACCAGATGCTGGCGCTGGCGAAAGTCGAGCAACTGCGCCAGCAGGGCGATGCGCCGGTCAGCGACTGGGCCGCAGTGACGCGCGCGGTCGCGCTCGATCTCGCGCCGCTGATCGCCGAGCACCGCTTCGATTTCGCGATCGACACCGTCGCCGCACCGGTGCGGGCGCATGCGTGGGCGCTGCGCGAGCTGGTGCGCAACCTGCTTCACAACGCGATCAAGCACACGCCCGACGGCGCCCGCCTGACGATCGCGATCGCACATGAGGGGCGGCAGGCCGCCCTGACGATCCGCGACGACGGCCCCGGCATCCCCGAAGAGCTGCGCCGGCGGCTGTTCCAGCCGTTCGCCGCCGGCCACGGCCACCACGACCCGGGCCTCGGCGCCGGGCTGGGCCTGGCGATCTGCCACGAGATCGTGGTGTCGCTGGGCGGCAGCATCGCGCTCGACAACCGCGTCGCGGATGGCCACGTCACCGGCCTGGACGCGACCGTGCGCCTGCCCATCGCCGACAATACGGGTTGATGGATTCGAATGCTTCCGCCGCCAAGGTGCGGCTCGACAAGTGGCTGTGGGCCGCGCGCTTCTATAAGACTCGCAGTCTCAGTGCCGACGAGATCGGCAAGGGGCGCGTGCAGGTCAACGGCCAGGTCGCCAAGCCCTCGCGCGAGGTCCGCGTCGGCGACCGGATCGAGCTGCGCCAGGGCCCGGTGGCGCGCACGATCGTCGTCAAGGGCGCGAGCGAGCAGCGCGGCCCGGCCACGGTCGCGCACACGCTGTTCGAAGAGACCGCCGACAGCATCGCGCAGCGCGAGAAGCAGGCGCTGGAGCGGCGCATGAACGCCGAGCCGTCGCTGGCCATCGAGCAGGGGCGCCCGACCAAGCGCGATCGGCGCCAGCTCGCCGACTGGAATCGCTGGAGCGCGTCGGCCGACCCGGAATAGCCCGGCGGTCAGCCTGCGCAGCCTCGGCCGCAGCGCAAACTTCGCGGCAAAGCCCTCTTGAACCTGAGGGCAATCGCCCCAGATGACCCGTAACCGAAAACCACCCCGAAACATGAGCACCACCGACCCCACGCCTTCGAACGCCGCCGCCAACGACCCGGCGGCCACCGCGCCCGCCCAGGAGGCCGCCGCGCCGAGCCCGGAGTCCAAGCTGCAGGAGCTCGAGGCCCGCCACGCCGAGGTCTCCGATGCCTACCTGCGCGCCAAGGCCGAGGCTGAGAACACCCGCCGCCGCGCCGACGATGAGATCGCCAAGGCGCGCAAGTACGCGGTCGAGGCGTTCGCCGACAGCCTGCTGCCTGTCAAGGACAGCCTCGAGGCCGCGATCGCGATCCCCGACGCGAAGCCCGAGCAGATGCTCGAGGGCGTGCACGCCACGCTGCGCCAGCTGGTGGCGGCGCTGGAGCGCAACAAGGTGCTCGAGATCAACCCGACGGCAGGTGCGAAGTTCGATCCCCACCAGCACCAGGCCATCAGCGTCGTGCCGGCGGCACAGGAGCCGAACACGGTGGTCGCGGTCTTGCAAAAGGGCTATCTGATTGCCGACCGCGTGCTGCGGCCGGCGCTGGTCACGGTGGCGGCGACGGCTTGAGCGGCCATGCACAGTCTGCGCACAGGCCCATGCACAGATTTCGCTTGAAAGCCCACACCTTATCCACACGTTAAGAACAACTCACCCCATTCTCAGGAGCACTCTCATGGCAAAAATCATCGGCATCGACCTTGGCACCACGAACTCGTGCGTGGCGATCATGGAAGGCAACACCACCAAGGTGATCGAGAACAGCGAAGGTGCGCGCACCACGCCGTCGATCGTGGCCTACCAGGACGACGGCGAGATCCTCGTCGGCGCGTCGGCCAAGCGCCAGGCCGTCACGAACCCGAAGAACACGCTGTACGCGGTGAAGCGCCTGATCGGCCGCAAGTTCACCGAGAAGGAAGTCCAGAAGGACATCGACCTGATGCCCTACAAGATCGTCGCGGCCGACAACGGCGATGCCTGGGTCGAGGTGCGCGGCAACAAGCTGGCGCCCCAGCAGGTCAGCGCCGAGATCCTGCGCAAGATGAAGAAGACCGCCGAAGACTACCTCGGCGAGACCGTCACCGAGGCTGTGATCACCGTGCCCGCGTACTTCAACGACGCGCAGCGCCAGGCCACCAAGGATGCCGGGCGCATCGCCGGCCTCGACGTGAAGCGCATCATCAACGAGCCGACCGCGGCCGCGCTCGCTTTCGGCCTCGACAAGAACGAGAAGGGTGACCGCAAGATCGCCGTCTACGACCTCGGCGGCGGCACCTTCGACATCTCGATCATCGAGATCGCCGATGTCGACGGCGAGAAGCAGTTCGAAGTGCTGTCGACCAACGGCGACACCTTCCTGGGCGGCGAAGACTTCGACCAGCGCATCATCGATTACATCGTCACCGAGTTCAAGAAGGAGCAAGGTGTCGACCTGACCAAGGACGTGCTCGCGCTGCAGCGCCTGAAAGAAGCCGCCGAGAAGGCCAAGATCGAGCTCTCGAGCAGCGCTCAGACCGACATCAACCTGCCCTACGTGACCGCCGATGCCTCGGGCCCGAAGCACCTGAACATCAAGCTCACGCGCGCCAAGCTCGAAGCCCTGGTCGAGGACCTGATCGAGCGCACGATCGCACCGTGCCGCACCGCGATCAAGGACGCCGGCGTGAACGTCAGCGCGATCAACGACGTGATCCTGGTGGGCGGCATGACGCGCATGCCCAAGGTCCAGGAGAAGGTCAAGGAGCTGTTCGGCAAGGAGCCGCGCAAGGACGTCAACCCCGATGAGGCGGTCGCGGTCGGTGCCGCGATCCAGGGCCAGGTGCTGGCCGGCGACCGCAAGGACGTGCTGCTGCTCGACGTGACGCCGCTGTCGCTGGGCATCGAGACCCTGGGCGGCGTGATGACGAAGATGATCAAGAAGAACACGACGATCCCGACCAAGTTCTCGCAGGTCTTCTCGACCGCCGAGGACAACCAGCCGGCCGTGACGATCAAGGTCTACCAGGGTGAGCGCGAGATGGCCTCGGGCAACAAGAGCCTGGGCGAGTTCAACCTCGAAGGCATCCCGCCATCGCAGCGCGGCATGCCGCAGATCGAGGTCAGCTTCGACATCGACGCGAACGGCATCCTGCACGTCGGCGCGAAGGACAAGGGCACCGGCAAGGAAAACAAGATCACGATCAAGGCCAACTCTGGGCTGACCGAGGCCGAGATCGAGCAGATGGTGAAAGACGCCGAGATCAACGCGGCCGAGGACAAGCGCAAGCTCGAGCTGATCCAGGCCCGCAACTCGGCCGACGCGATGGTACACAGCGTGCGCAAGAGCCTGTCCGAGCACGGCGACAAGCTCGAGGCCGGCGAGAAAGAGAAGGTCGAAGCCGCGCTGAAGGAGGCCGAGGAATCGCTGAAGAGCGAAGACAAGGCCGTGATCGAGGCCAAGACCGAGGCCTTGATGGCCGCGAGCCAGAAGCTCGGCGAGAAGATCTATGCCGAGACGCAGGCCGCGCAAGCCGCAGCCGGGGCAGGTGCCGCGGGGGCCGAGCAGGCGCCGCATGCCGAGGCCGCCTCTTCGTCGCAATCGGCCGACGACAACGTCGTCGACGCCGAGTTCAAGGAAGTCAAGAAGGGCTGAACGCCAGCCTCTGCCGGTCGCCGGTTTCGGGCGGAGCACGCGGCTCCGACTGAAACCGGCGTCGGTGTTTGAAGCCGCCAGAAAAGCGGAACTACCGGAGCCCTGAAATTGGCCAAGCGTGATTACTACGAGATCCTCGGCGTCGCCAAGAACGCCAGTGAGGACGACATCAAGAAGGCCTATCGCAAGCTGGCGATGAAGCATCACCCTGACCGCAACCAGGGCGACCATGCCAAGAAGTCGGAAGAGAAGTTCAAGGAGGCCAAGGAGGCCTACGAGATGCTGACCGACCCGCAGAAGCGCGCCGCCTACGACCAGTACGGCCACGCCGGCGTCGACCCCAACATGGGCCGCGGCGGCCCGGGGGCCGAAGGCTTCGGCGGCTTTGCCGAGGCCTTCGGCGACATCTTCGGCGACATCTTCGGTGGTGCCGGCGGCGGAGGCCAGCGCCGCGGTGCCGGCGGTCACCAGGTATTCCGCGGCAGCGACCTGAGCTACGCGATGGAGATCTCGCTCGAAGAGGCCGCGCACGGCAAGGAAACGCAGATCCGCATTCCGGCCTACGAGAGCTGCGACACCTGCAAGGGAAGCGGCGCCAAGCCGGGCACGAGCCCGAAGGTCTGCACCACCTGCAACGGCCAGGGCACGGTGCACATGCGGCAAGGCTTCTTCAGCATCCAGCAGACCTGCCCGCATTGCCACGGCACCGGCAAGATCATCCCCGAGCCGTGCATGACCTGCAGCGGCCAGGGCCGGATCAAGAAGAACAAGACGCTCGAGGTCAAGATCCCGGCCGGCATCAACGAGGGCATGCGCATCCGATCCAGCGGCAATGGCGAGCCCGGCACGAACGGCGGCCCGGCCGGCGACCTCTACATCGAGATCCGCATCAAGCAGCACGAGATTTTCGAGCGCGACGGCGATGATCTGCACTGCACGGTGCCGATCGGCCTGACCACCGCGGCGCTGGGCGGCGACATCGAGGTGCCCACCTTGGGCGGCAAGGCCGAGATCGAGCTGCCCGAAGGCACACAGCACGGCAAGACCTTCCGGCTGCGCGGCAAGGGCATCAAGGGCGTGCGCTCCAGCTACCCGGGCGATCTGTACTGCCACATCAGCGTCGAAACGCCGATCAAGCTGACCGAGCATCAGCGCAAGCTGCTGAAGGAACTCGACGACGCGTTCCGCAAGTCGGGCGACCGCCATTCGCCGAACGCGAAGACCTGGACCGATCGGGTCAAAGACCTGTTCAAGTGAGGCCGGCCGGCTCCGACGCGGAGCGCACCGCGCGGGGTTGGAACCCGCTGACCCTGGCGCTGCTCGCCGGGGTGTGGATCGCCGCGCTGCCGAACTGGCCGCTGTGGCAGGCGCTGCTGGCCTTGCCCGAGACCGCGTCGGTGCGCGGCGCTGTCTTCGTGGCCGGCTTCGGCGCGATGGTCGCGGCATTGACCGGCGCGCTGCTCGCGCTGTTCGCGTGGCGCGCGACGATCAAGCCGGCGATCGCGCTGCTGCTGCTGGCGGCCGCGGTCGGTGCGCATTTCATGGGCACCTACGGCGTCGTGATCGACACGACGATGATGACCAACGTGGAGCAGACCGACCCGCGCGAGGTGCGCGACCTGCTGAGCCTGCGGCTGCTCGGCACCGTTCTGCTGCTGGCCGGCGTCCCATTGCTCGCGCTGTGGCGCGTGCGTGTTGCGCGAACGCGCTGGCTCGCGCAGGCCGGGCGCAACCTGCTGGGCATCGGCGCCGCGCTGCTGCTGCTGCTGGCGCTGGTGTTCGCGCTGTTTGCCGACCTGTCGGCGACGATGCGCAACCACCGGTCGATGCGCTACCTGATCAATCCGGTGAACTCGCTGTATGCGCTCGGCGATCTCGCCGCGCAATCGAAGGCCAAGCCGGGCGGGCCACCCGCGCCGATCGGCCTTGATGCCCGGATCGCGCCGCGCGCGGCCGGGCAGCGGCCACCGATGCTGGTGCTCGTGATCGGCGAGACCGCGCGCGCCGATCACTTCGCGCTGAACGGCTACGCGCGGCCGACCAATCCCGAACTGGCCGCGCTCGATGTGATCAGCTTCCGCAACGTCAGCTCGTGCGGCACGAACACGGCCGCGTCGCTGCCTTGCATGTTCTCGCACCTCGGTCGGGTCGCGTTCGGTGCGCGCGAGCGCGATCACGAGAACCTGCTCGACCTCGTGCAGCGCGCCGGCCTGGCGGTGCTGTGGCTCGACAACCAGGCCGGCTGCAAGGGCCTGTGCGCGCGCGTGCCGAATGCCTTTGCGCGCGACGCGGTGGCCGGCGCGCCGGCACTGCCGGCGTCGCTCTGCGACGGCGAGGAATGCCTCGACGCTGCGCTGCTGCACGACCTGGATGCGCGCATCGCGGCGCTGCCGGCGGCGGCGCGCGAACGCGGCGTGCTGCTGGTGCTGCACCAGATGGGCAGCCACGGGCCGGCCTACGCCAAGCGCAGCCCGCCGGAGCGCAAGCCCTTCGGCCCCGAGTGCACGACCAACGTTCTGCAGCAATGCGACCACCAGGCGCTGATCAACGCCTACGACAACTCGATCGCCTACACCGACCATGTGCTGGCCCAGACCATCCATTGGTTGAAGCAACAGCAGTCGGGCTTCGACACGAGCTTGCTGTATGTCTCCGACCACGGCGAATCGCTGGGCGAGAACAACCTGTACCTGCACGGACTGCCGTACGCGGTCGCGCCGGTCGAGCAAAAGCATGTGCCGATGCTGCTGTGGTTCGGCGCGCGTGCGGCCGACGACGGGCAGGTTCGGGTCGACTGCCTGCGCGCGCAACGCGACGTGGCGCTGACGCACGACAATCTGTTCCATTCGGCGCTCGGCGTGCTCGGCATCACGGCGAGCGAATACAAGCGCCCGCTCGACGCCCTGGCGCCCTGCCGCGCCCCTTAGCGCCAGACGATCCTCGAGCCGACGAACCGTGCCATGTCAGCCCAAGCGGACTCGCTGAAGTCGATCTTCTTCGCCCTCGCGGCCAACCTCGCGATCGCCATCGCAAAGACGATCGGCGCGGTGTTCACCGGCTCGTCGTCGATGCTGGCCGAGGCGATCCACTCGTTCGCCGACTGCACCAACCAGGCACTGTTGCTGTGGGGCCTGAAGGAAGCCAAGCGCACCGCGTCGAGCGAGCATCCGCTCGGCCACGGCCGCGCGATCTATTTCTGGAGCTTCATCGTCGCGCTGATGCTGTTCAGCATGGGCGGGCTGTTCTCGATCTACGAAGGTGTGCACAAGCTGCAAAGCCATGAGCCGGTCAGGTACGTCTGGGTCGCGGTAGCCATCCTTGTGTTCGGCATCGTCGCCGAATCGGCTTCGCTCTGGGGCGCGCTGCGCGAGATCAACAAGGACCGCGGCGAGCTCAGCCTGTGGCAATGGTTTCGCAGCTCACGCCAGAGCGAGCTGCTGGTGATCTTCGGCGAGGACGTGGCTGCGCTCGGTGGCCTCGTGCTGGCGCTCGCGTTCATCTTGCTGTCGATGGTGACCGGCAACCCGGTATGGGATGCGTTCGGCTCGATCTGCATCGGCGTGCTGTTGGTGCTGGTGGCGCTGCTGGTCGGCATCGAGGTCAAGTCGCTGCTGGTCGGGCAAAGCGCCGAGCCGCGGATGCAACGGCGGCTGCACGCTCACATCGGTGCTCAACCCGAGGTCGTGCAGATCTACAGCCTGATCACGCAGCAGCTCGGCAGCGAGATCATGGTCGCCGTGAAGGCGCGCATGCAGCCGGCGGCCAGCGACGTCGCGCTGATCGAGTCGATCAACCGCGTCGAACGCGGGCTGCGTGCGGCATTCCCGCAGGTGCGCTGGATCTTCTTCGAGCCCGATCACGCCGATTGAGGCGGATCAGGCGAACAGGTCCCGCTGCCCATTGGCGGGCGCCAGCACCGGCCTGCGGAACTGCGTCAGGTCGAGCTCGACGCGATCGCGGTTCAGCCCAAGTCGGGCCGCGGCCTTCTCGAAGCGCTGCGCAAGCAAGCGCGCCCAGACGCCCTCGCCTTTCATGCGCCTGCCGAAGCTGGCGTCGTAGTCACGGCCGCCATGCATCTCGCGCACGCGCGCCATCACGCGTGCCGCCCGCTGCGGAAAATGCTGCTCGAGCCAGTTCTGGAACAGCGGGTTCACCTCCCAGGGCAGCCGCAGCACGACGCTGAAGGCCGAGCGCGCGCCCGCATCGGCGGCCGCCTCGAGAATGCGCTCCAGTTCCGGCTCGTTGATGAACGGAATGATCGGCGACACGCTCACGCCCACCGGCACGCCGGCCTCGGCGAGCGTCGCGATCGTGCGCAAGCGGCGCTGCG
>Ga0207648_10006861_pt1 | contig 11286 bp, 9 predicted proteins | sample KBSMisM32_FD_184310 | JGI IMG/M metagenome (GOLD analysis project Ga0207648, IMG submission 184310) | Miscanthus rhizosphere microbial communities from Kellogg Biological Station, Michigan, USA - KBS Miscanthus M3-2 (SPAdes) (version 2) | ecosystem: Host-associated > Plants > Roots > Rhizosphere... | reverse complement strand
GAACACGTGGGCGTGCCACCCGAGCAGGCAGCCGAAGCCTTGGCCAGTTTCCAGAACGTGCGGCGCCGGCTGGAGTTGTGCGGCGAGGCGGGCGGCGTGAAGGTCTACGACGACTTCGCGCACCACCCCACCGCCATCCACACCACCGTTGACGGACTGCGCCGCAAGGTGGGCGAAGAACGCATCCTGGCGGTGTTCGAGCCGCGCTCCAATACCATGAAGCTGGGCACGATGAAGGCGCAGCTGCCATGGTCGCTGGAAGAAGCCGACCTGGTGTTCTGCCATGCCGGCGGCCTGGGCTGGGACCCGGCCGACGCCCTGCGGCCCATGGGCGACAAGGCGCGCATCGGCAAGGACGTCGAGGAGCTGGTGCGCCAGGTGAAGTCGGCCGCCTCGGGGGCCTCGATCCCCAGGCCGCCTTCCAACGGCTGTACGGGTTCCTTGCGCGTCGCGGCTTCCCGCCCGACGTCGCACGGAGCGCAGCCCGCAGAGCGCTTGCGGCAGACGTCATCACGGACTGAACCTTGCCTCGGTCGGAACGTGGCCGTAATGTGTCGGAACCGTACCCATTCACCTACGAGAGGCACCATTCCGACCCAGTCACGAGCGAACGTCGACCGGATGAGCAACCGAGCCCAGTTCCAGACAGCAGCCCCGAGGAGGAGCGACTCCCCCTAGGGGCGGCACGACGCTGCTCCGTGTCCAGGCCTGACCGGTCCTCTCCCTGACACCCGCAGGGAGGCATCATGACCCCGGTGATCGTGGGCGTCGCCGCGTTGGCGGTCGGCGTCGTCGTCGGGTTCCTCGTCCGCGCCAACATGGCGAAGTCATCGGCCAACACCCTCGAAGCGCAGGCGCGCCAGAGGTCGATGGAGGCCGACAGCAAGGTCCTGGAGGCCAACCAGGAAGCTGCCGCGATCCTCCTCAGGTCCACGGAGGATGCGAAGTCGGAGGCGACGCAGATCCGTCGCGACGCCGAGGATGACGTGAAGTCTCGCCGTGACGAGATCGCGCGCCTCGAGCGCCGGATCTCCGAGTCCGAGGACGATCTCCGTGAGCGGACGCGCAAGCTGGACACCCGCACCACGGAGCTCGACGAGCGCGACGAGATGCTGCACGAGGTGCGGATGAAGCTCGAGCGTTCGGCCGATCAACATCGCACCCAACTCGAGCGGATCGCGGGCATGACCTCGTCGGAGGCCCGGGAGGAGCTGATCGCCCACGTCGTGGACGACGCGAAGCGTTCCGCGATGGCGCAGGTGCGCGAGATCGAGCAACGCGCGCGAGAGGACGGCGAGGAGCGGGCTCGCAAGATCCTGACGATCGCGATCCAGCGGGTCGCGTCGGAGCAGACCGCCGAGTCCACCGTCAGCGTCTTCGCGCTGCCGAGCGAGGACATGAAGGGCAGGATCATCGGGCGGGAAGGCCGCAACATCCGCGCCTTCGAGGCGACCACGGGCGTGAACATCATCATCGACGACACCCCCGAGGCGGTCGTGCTCAGCAGCTTCGACCCGGTGCGCCGGGAGTCGGCTCGCATGACCCTGGAGAAGCTCGTTCAGGACGGCCGCATCCACCCGGCGCGCATCGAGGAGGTGCACGAGCGGTCGACCGCCGAGATCGACGAGCGGATCCGCCGGGCCGGGGAGGACGCCGTCGCCGAGGTCGGCATCACCGACATCCATCCGGAGATGGTCAAGCTGCTCGGCCGGCTGCAGTACCGGACGAGCTACGGCCAGAACGTCTTGCGGCACCTCGTGGAATCCGCCCATATCGCCTCGGCGCTCGCGGCGGAGCTGGGACTCGACCCTGCGATCGCCAAGCGCGGGGCCTTCCTGCACGACATCGGGAAGGCCGTGACCCACGAGGTGGAGGGATCGCACGCGATCATCGGCGCGGAGATCGCGCGCCGGATGAAGGAGGACCCCGAGGTCGTGCACTGCATCGAGTCGCACCACGGGGAGGTCGAGCAGCGCACGATCCACGCGGTCCTCGCGCAGATCGCCGACTCGATCAGCGGCGGTCGCCCCGGCGCGCGTCGCGAGTCCCTCGAGACCTACGTGAAGCGGCTCGAACGTCTCGAGGAGATCTGCAGTGCGTTCGAGGGCGTCCAGAAGGTGTACGCCATGCAGGCCGGCCGCGAGGTTCGCGTGCTGGTGGAGCCGGACACCGTCGACGACATCCAGGCCCAGGTCATCGCACGGGACATCGCCAAGCAGGTCGAGGAGGAGCTGCAATACCCGGGGCAGATCCGCATCACGGTCGTCCGCGAGACGCGCTCGACCGAGTACGCCCGGTAGGCGCGCGCGTGAACTACCCTCGGTGGCGATGGAACGGTTCCTGATCCGCACCTTCGGGTGCCAGATGAACGAGCATGACTCCGAGCGGATCGGTGGGGTCCTGATGGCCGACGGCATGACGCCCACGGACGATCCCGGCGATGCCAGCGTGATCGTGCTGAACACGTGCGCGATCCGCGAGAACGCCGACAACAAGCTCTACGGCAACCTGGGTCACCTCAAACCCGTGAAAGACCGGAACCCCAGCCTGCGGATCGTGGTGGCGGGGTGTCTCGCCCAGAAGGACCAGGGCACCATCCAGCGCAAAGCTCCCTGGGTCGACGTGGTGGTCGGCACGCACGCGCTGCCGCAGCTGCTCGATCTCCTGAAGCGGTCGGACGCCGAGGGGCCGCAGATGGATGTTCGCGAATACACGGAGATCTTCCCCAGTGCCTTGCCCGCCGCTCGCGCGCAGGACTTCCGTGCGTGGGTGTCGATCGCCACCGGCTGCGACAACGCCTGCACGTTCTGCATCGTGCCGTTCGTGCGTGGCGTCCAGCGCTCGCGCGCGATCGGGGACGTGCTCGCCGAGGTGCAACGGCTCGCCGCGGACGGGGTAGTGGAGGTGACCCTGCTGGGGCAGAACGTGAACACCTACGGCCGCGACCTGTCGATCCCTGGTTCCGCCCGCGCGCCGCTGTTCGCCGAGCTCCTCCGGATGGTCGATCAGGTTGACGGTATCGAACGGATCCGCTTCACGTCGCCGCACCCGCACGACTTCACGCCTGACGTGATCGAGGCGATGGCGGACAGCGACAATGTGTGCGAGCACATCCACTTCCCGTTGCAGTCCGGCTCGGACCGGGTGCTCAAGTCGATGCGGCGTTCCTACCGGCGCGACCGCTACCTCGGGTGGCTCGATCGGATCAGAGCGGCGATCCCCGACATCGCGGTGTCCACCGACATCATCGTGGGGTTCCCGGGGGAGACCGAGGAGGACTTCACCGAGACCCTGGACGTCGTCGAGCGGGCGCGGTTCGATAGCGCCTATACGTTCCAGTACTCACCGCGTCCGGGCACCCGCGCCGCCACGATGCCGGACCAGGTGCCGAAGGAGATCGTGCAGGAGCGATTCGATCGGCTGGTGGCACTCCAAACGGAGATCACGGCCGAACGCAACCGCTCGCAGGTCGGCCGGGTGGTCGAGGTCCTCGTCGAGGGCGAGGGCAAGCGGGAGGGCTCGACCCAGGCCCGCACCCGAACCAACCGGATCGTGCATCTGCGCGAACCGCTCGATCCCGGCACGTTCGTGAAGGCGGAGATCACCGACGCTGGCGCGCACCACCTGTTCGGGCGGGTGGTTCCCGAACGACAGCCCATCGCGGTCTGATGTTGCGCGCCCTCGTCGGTCCGACCGCGAGCGGCAAGACCGAGGCCGGCCTGGCCCTCGCGCAGGCGCTCAGGGCCGACGTCGCGTCCTGCGACTCGATGCTCGTCTATCGAGGGATGGACATCGGGACGGCGAAACCCACAGCGGCGCAGCGCGCCTCGGTTCCGCATCATCTGCTCGACCTGGCCGATCCATCGGAGCGGTTCACCGTCGCGCGCTTCCAAGAGGAGGCGCGCGACGTCCTCGAGTCGAGCCGGTGCGTGCTCGTGGGCGGCTCGGGCCTCTATTTCCGAGCGGTGGTCGACGAGCTCCGGTTCCCACCGGAGGACCCTGCGGTACGCGCCGCCCTGGAGGCCGAGGCCGACGCGCTCGGCGCCGATCAGCTCTACGCGCGGCTCGCCGACATCGATCCGGTGGCAGCGGCTCGGATCGATCCCGCGAACGTCCGCAGGACGATCCGGGCGCTCGAGGTCTCGACCATCACCGGCGCGCCGTTCAGCGAGTTCGCGGCCGCGTGGGAGGTCTATGACGCGTCACGCGTGCGGGTCGCCGGCATCCGGCTGGACGGGGCCACCCTCGATGGACGCGTCCGGGCGCGCGTCGCCGAGATGCTCGCGGCCGGCTGGCTCGAGGAGGTGCGAGGTCTCGTCGCTCGGGGGTTCGGTGCCTGGTTGACCGCCAGCCAGGCGATCGGCTATGCGGAGCTCGCGGAACACCTCGAGGAGAAGCTTGCGCTCGACGAGGCGATGGAGCGCACCGTTCGGCGCACGAAGGAGCTCGCACGCCGGCAGATGGCTTGGTTCCGTCGGGATCCGCGTATCCGTTGGTTCGACGCCGACGATCGAGGTGCCCTCGGCGTGATCGACGAGGTCGGCGCGTACCTGGAGGCGGCGTGACGCGTCGCCTCAGCGTGAGCAAGTACCAGGCCAGCGGGAACGATTTCCTCCTCGTCGACGAGCTGGATGCTCCCATGGGGCCGGTCGAGGCGCCGAGCGTGTGCGATCGGTGGTTCGGCATCGGCGCCGACGGTCTGATCCGCGTGGGCCGCGGGCGGGCGGCACCCTTCTCGTTCGCCCTGACGAACGCCGACGGATCGGCGGCGGCGATGTCGGGCAACGGCATGCGGTGCCTCGGCGCGTGGCTCCGTGATCGCGGTCACGTCGCTCACGGCGCGTCCTTCGACGTCGAGACCCCGGCCGGGATCCGGCACGTGTGGCTGACGCTCGACGGCGCCACAGTCGGGATGGGGCAACCGAACTTCACGTTGGCCGCCATCCCGATGCGCGGACCCGCGTGGGAGACCTTCCAGCAGCAGCCGTTCGACGTCGGGGACGGGCGCACCCTCCACGCGACCGCTCTCAGCATGGGCAACCCACATCTCGTCCTGTTCACCGAAGAGGATCCCGAGCGGTATCACCTCGAGCACTTGGGGCCGGCCCTGGAGCACCACGAGCGCTTCCCGGAACGAACGAACGTCGAGTTCGCACGCGTGGCCGACGACGGCGGGATCGACGTCCGGGTCTGGGAACGCGGGGTCGGCGAGACCCTTGCCTGTGGCACCGGCGCGTGCGCGGTGGCGGTCGCCGCGAACGAGGCGGGCGCGGCCAAGGCGGAGGTCGTCGTGCGGTTCCGTGGGGGCCCGTTGCACGTCGAGCGCCGGCTGGACGGCGAGGTGCTGCTCGGCGGACCGGTCGAGCACGTCTTCGACGCCGAGGTCGACCTGGACGAGCTCGACGTATGACCGACCTGGCGGCTCGCCTAGCCGCTGACACGCTCGCACTCATCGACATCGCCTCGGAGAGCCGGAAGGAATCAGCGATCCTCGACGAGGTCCGGGCTCGGCTGCGTGGCGCGTCGCGTCTCCGCCTCGTCCAGGACGAGGACTCGGTGATCGCCGCGCTCCCGGAGCGTCGAGCGGGTGTCCCGCTCGTCCTGCTCGCGGGTCACGTCGACACCGTGCCGCTCGCGGGCGCTCGACGCCCGGGCAGCCTTGAGGGCGAGGTCGTGCACGGTCGCGGCGCGGCCGACATGAAGGGCGCGCTCGCCGTGATGCTTCGGCTCGCGACCGGCGGTGCCGGCGGCGCGGACGTCGACCTCGGCTACCTATTCTTCGGACGCGAGGAGATCTCGATCGCCGAGTCGGCCCTCTTGCCCGCGTTCGATCGCTGCCCCGAGCTCCGCGATGCCGCGTTGGCGATCGTCATGGAGCCGACGGCCAACGAGCTCGAGGTCGGCTGCAACGGCAATCTGAACGCGCTCGTTTCGGTTCGCGGTCGTGCCGCCCACAGCGCCCGGCCGTGGCTCGGCGAGAACGCGATCCACACCGCGATCGAAGCGTTGGCGCCGGTCGCGGATCTGCCCGCGCGCGACGTGGACGTCGAGGGGTTGACGTTCCGCGAGGTCATGTCGGTGACGAGGATCGACGGGGGCGTCGCGGCGAACGTGGTACCCGACCACGTCCGGGCACACGTCAACTTCCGCTACGCGCCGACGCGGTCCGCCATGGAAGCCGAGACCCGGGTGCGAGAGCTCCTCGATCACCCGCACGTGGAGCTCGAGCTGCTCGGGAACGCGCCGCCTGGGCCGGTTTGCCTCGCCAACCCGCTCGTGACGCGGCTGCGCGAGGTGGGGGACCTCCAGGTTGGGCCGAAGCAGGCGTGGACGCCCGTCGCGGAGTTCGGCATCGTCGGTGTGGACGCGGTGAACCTCGGACCGGGAGAGCCGCGGTACGCTCACAGCGACGACGAGCAGGTCAGCACGACCGCGCTCGTCACGGCGCACGCGATCGTGTCGGCGTTCCTCGCTGGCATGGAGGCCTAGATGGTTCATCTCTCACCATCCATGCGCGCGGTCGACCCGTACCCGTTCGAGGCGCTCGATCGCCGCAAGAAAGAGGCGGTGGACGCCGGCCGCACGCTGATCGACTTCGGTGTGGGTGATCCCCGCGAAGAGACACCCCCGCTGATCCGCGACGCGTTGCGTGATGCGGTCGGCCCGATCTCGTCGTATCCGCGCGCCGCCGGGCTGCCCGCCCTCCGACGGGCGATCCAGGCCTGGATCGCGCGGCGCTACGACGTCGCCATCGACGCCGAGACGCAGATCCTGCCGACCCTCGGTTCGAAGGAGCTGGTCTTCTCGCTCGCGAGCTTGGTCCTCGACCCCGACGCGGGCAAGGATCTCGTGTTGACCACCGCGCCGGGCTACCCGATCCCGGAACGGGGGGCGCGCTTCGCAGGCGCTGACGTCGCTCGCCTTCCGCTGCGCGAGGAGCGTGGCTTCCTCCCCGATCTCGATGCCATCACCGACGCGCAGTGGGAACGCGCGAGCGTGCTCTGGCTCAACTATCCGAACAACCCCACCGGCGCGATCGCACCGCCGTCGCTGTTCGCCGACGCCGCCGAACGGTGCCGCGCCCACGACGTCGTGCTGGCCTCCGACGAGGCTTACAGCGAGCTGTGGTTCGGCGAGGCGGCGCCGGCGAGCGCCCTCCAGGTCGGCGGCCTCACGAACGTGATCGCGCTCAACACACTCAGCAAGCGCTCGTCGATGACGGGCTATCGAAGTGGCTTCGTGGCGGGCGACCCGGACCTGATCGGCGCGTTGCTGCGTCTCCGCCCGGCGGTCGGCGTCACGCCGCAGGAGTTCGTCCAGCGCGCGAGCGTCGTGGCGTGGGGGGATGAGCGCCACGTCGAGGTGAACCGCGAGCGATACCGCGCCAAACGCGAGATCTTCCTCGAGCTCTTCACCCGGCACGGCATCCATGTAGCCGGAAGCGAGGGCACGTTCTACCTGTGGGTGGCGGTGCCGGACGGGCGTTCGTCGTTGACTTGGGCGGTCGAGCTGCTCGAGGCGGCGAACGTCGTGGTCGCGCCGGGCTCGTTCTTCGGGCCGGAGGGCGAGGGGTACGTCAGGATCGCGATGGTGCCGACGCTCGAGGAGTGCGAGCGGGCTGCGGCGGCGCTCGACCGGACGTTCGAGGGTGTGCCGGCGTGAAGGATCTCGCAGAACGGATCGGGACCTCGTGGCGAGCGGTCGAGTCCGACCCTGACGCATCGATCGATGCAGACGCCGTCGAAGCGACGATCAACCTGCTGGATCGAGGTGAGGTTCGGGTGGCCCAACCCGGCGCCGAGGGCGAGCCGTGGCACGTCAACCTCTGGGCCAAACAGGCGGTGCTGCTCTATTTCCGGATCCGGGGGCTCGAGACGGTCGACGTGGGCCCCTTCGAGTACCACGACAAGCTACCCCTGAAGCGCGGGTTCGCCGACGGTGGGGTCCGTGTCGTGCCACCGGCGACGGTTCGGTACGGCGCACACGTGGAGCCGGGCGCCGTCCTCATGCCGAGCTACGTGAACATCGGCGCCTACGTCGGCGCGGGGACCATGGTGGACACCTGGGCGACCGTCGGATCCTGCGCGCAGATCGGCGCGGGCGTCCATCTGGCCGGCGGGGTCGGGATCGGTGGCGTGCTGGAGCCGATCCAGGCGGCGCCCGTGGTGATCGAGGACGGCGCGTTCATCGGATCACGCTGCATCGTCGTCGAGGGCGTGCACGTCGGCGCGCGCGCGGTGCTCGGCGCCGGGGTCGTGCTGACGGCGAACACACCCGTGATCGATCCGCGAGGCGCCAAGCCGGTCGAGTTCCGCGGTCGGGTGCCGGCGGGCGCGATCGTCGTGCCGGGAACCCGCCCCAGAGGGTTCCCGGCCGGGACGTACGGCTTGCCGTGCGGTCTCATCATCGGCGAACGGACCGAGGCGACCGACGACAAGGTCGCGTTGAACGAGCTCCTGCGCGACGCGGGCTCGTCGATGGGCTGAGCGCGTGCCCGACCCTTCCGACACCCGGATCGTCGAATCACCGATCGCCGCGACGTGGCGCTCGGTCCAACACGAACGCGCCGTCCTCGTCGGGATCGGTCCGGGCATCGACGAGGGCGACCTGGACGAGCTCGCGGCCCTCGCGGACTCGGCCGGCGCCGAGCCGGTCGGCAGGATCGTGCAGAGCCGAAGCGAGCCCGATCCGCAGTACTGGATCGGCAAGGGCAAGGTCGACGAGCTCCATCAGCTCGTGCACGCGCGTGGCGCCGAGCTGGTCGTGTTCGACCAGGAGCTCACCCCCGGCCACCTGCGCGCGCTCGAGGCCCGACTGGGGGTGAAGGTCGTCGACCGTACGGCGCTGATCCTCGACATCTTCGCGCTGCACGCCCACACGCGTGAGGGCAAGGCGCAGGTCGAGCTTGCGCAGTTGAACTACCTGCTGCCGCGTCTGCGCGGCTGGGGTGAGGCGATGAGCCGGCTGGGCGGGGGGATCGGCACCCGCGGCCCCGGCGAGACGAAGCTCGAGTCCGACCGCCAGCACATCGGGCGCCGGATCGCCAAGCTGCGACGCGATGTCAAGGCGATGCAGCGCTCGCGCGACACGCAGCGCGCGAGCCGCCAGCGCTCCAACATCCCGCAGATCGCGATCGCCGGGTACACGAACGCCGGCAAGTCATCCTTGCTGCGGCGGCTCACCGGCGCGGACGTCATCGTGGCCGATCAGCTGTTCGCGACGCTGGACCCGACGACGCGTCGCATCGCCCTGCCGGGCGGCCGCGCCGCGACGATCTCCGACACCGTCGGGTTCGTGTCGAAGTTGCCCCATGACCTGGTCGAGGCGTTCCGCTCCACCCTCGAGGAGGTGACGCTGTCCGACATGGTGGTGCACGTCGCCGACGCCTCCTCGTCGGCGGTGGACGAGCAGATCGAGGCCGTCCGCCGCGTGCTCGATGAGATCGGCGCCGCCAACATGCCCGAGGTCCTCGCGCTCAACAAGATCGACCTGTTGCCGGGATCACGCCGCGCGCGGCTCGCCCTGCGATATCCGGGGTCGGTCGCGGTCTCCGCCGTCACCGGCGAGGGGCAGGAGGGTCTGCTCGAGGCGGTCGCCGCGACGGTGCCGACACCGCCGGTGGACGTACAGGCGCTCATCCCGTGGGACCGGGGCGACCTGGTGGCGATGCTCTACCGCGAGGCGGAGGTGCTGAGCGCCGATGCCGAACCCGAGGGCACGCGCGTGCATGCTCGGGTCGGATTGCGGGAGCTCGCGGCGATCCGCGCCTTCGCGACCGATGCGGTCCGTTCCGGCGAGGCGCACGTCCTCGAGGGCGACTAGGCCTTCGGGTACCCGATCGACCAGAGTTCCTTGCTGTCCCATGCCCCGACGATGACCGTGTCGGGGTTCTCGCCCCGCTCCGTAGCGAAGCGCTCGGCGAGCAGCTGGAAGCGCACGGTGAGCGGGATCTGCGCGAGGATCGAGGGCAGCACCGCCGGCTCGTACAGCCGCGTGACGCCGATCCCCTCCGTCTCGGCGGCGGCGCTGATGCCGGCGACCAAGCCGTCCTCGTCGCTCTGCAGGAGCGACACGATGTGGTCGTCCGCGTTGATCGGCACCGCCGAGCCGTGCAGGAAGAACTCCGCGTCGTAGCCCTCTGCCAGGACCCGGGAGGCCTCGCGGACCTTCAGGGCGCCCTCGCGGGCGGTCACGGCCGCATGCCCCGCGCCCACGATCTGCAGCGACCGAGCGGGGATCGGCACGCCTTCGGTGCCGGGAGCGGCGATCGCGTCACGCACGGCCTCGGGGACCGCCGCGAGCATGTCGGGCGTGATCGTGTCGGCACCCATCTCGGACGCGAGCATGCCCATCACCAAGACCGCCGACGTGTAGCTGACCGTGTAGGTCTCGGATGTCTCCTTCGGAACGGTCTCGATCATGTCGTTCATGCCGAGCCCCTCGCGGGAGATCATCACGGTCTGCAGCCCTGCGGTGAAGGCAAGTGCTCTGGCGGCCAAGGCGTAGGAGGTCTCACCGGTGTGCGTGAAGATGACCACGCCGTCGTGCGGGCCGACGATCGGCGCGTTCTTCACGAACTGCATGGACGACACGGCGTGCGCCGAACGACCGACGTCCTGCAGCATCGCGGCCCCCAGGTGCGCGGCGTGCTGACTCGTGCCGGTCCCGACCAGCCAGATCCGGCGGACACGGTGGAGCGCCTCGGCCGCCGCGTGGATCTGTTGCTTGATCGCGCCCGACACCAGCAGGCGCTCGAGCTCCTCGGGCTGGGAACGGATCTGCTGGGATAGCTGGGTCGGACCAGGTTGCGCCATCGAAGCTCCCTTGCACGCCGGACGTGGCTCGGGAGCCTAGCTGAACTCAGAGCTTGCGGAGTACGGCGACGACCTTGCCGGCGATGCGCCCGCCGATCATCTCGAAGGGAGACATGCCCGGGTTCTCGGGGATCAGCATCACCCGAGGCCCGTCGTGGCCGAGCCGCTTCACGGTCGCCTCGTCCTCGGCCGGACCGGGAAGCACCGCCGCGACGATGTCGCCGTCGGCGGCGGTCTCTTGGGATCGCACGACGACCATGTCGCCGTCGAGGATCCCTGCCTCGACCATCGAGTCGCCGGTGATGCGCAGCGCGAAGTGATCGCCGCTGCGCACGAAGTCCGCGGGCACCGCCACGTAGTCCTCGACCTGCTCGGTGGCGAGCACGGGCGCCCCGGCGGCGATCCGCCCGATCAGCGGAACGGATGTGCCGGTCGCCCTGGACCCGTCGGTGGCCAGGGTCATCGCGCGGGG
>Ga0207648_10006857_pt1 | contig 11289 bp, 8 predicted proteins | sample KBSMisM32_FD_184310 | JGI IMG/M metagenome (GOLD analysis project Ga0207648, IMG submission 184310) | Miscanthus rhizosphere microbial communities from Kellogg Biological Station, Michigan, USA - KBS Miscanthus M3-2 (SPAdes) (version 2) | ecosystem: Host-associated > Plants > Roots > Rhizosphere... | reverse complement strand
CAACGGCAAGCCGCGCAAGCTGGTGGTGACGGCCAGCCGCAATGGCTACTACTTCACGATCGATCGGCTGACCGGCGAGCGCCTGGTTACCAGCAAGTTCTCGGACACGGCCAACTGGGCCGACGGCCTCAACCCCAAGGGGCAGCCGAAACGCATCCCGGCCAAGGACCATCACGTGGGCGGCGCGCTCGTCTCGTCGAACAACAGCGGCGCCACCAACTGGCCGCCGCAGGCTTACAGTCCGGACACTGGTCTTCTCTACGTGCCGAGCGCCGAGGCCTACGCCATGTACTACCTCACCGAAACCGATCCGCGCGGTGCGATGGGGCTGGGCGGGAAAGACGAAGTGGGTGTGGCCACGATGGGCAGCTACATCACGGCGATCGACTACAAGACCGGGCGCACGGCGTGGCGTCACCGCTTCCAGACGGCGGCCGGCAACGCCGGGCGGGCGCCGGGTCTGCTGGTGACGGCGGGGAAGCTGCTCTTCGGCGGCGACATCTCCGGCAACTTCTTTGCGATGGATCCGGCCAACGGCTCGCTTCTGTGGCACACGCGCATCGGCGGCGTGTCGAACGCGCCGCAGACCTACAAGGTCGGCGGCAAGCAGCACGTGCTGGTGGCGGCGGGAGACAGCTTGTATTCCTTTGCCCTTTACTGAGGCTGCGGGTCTGAAGACCCGCAACTACGAACGAGAGCACTCATGCCCTACACACGACGTGAATTTGGACTTCTGACGCTCGCCGGGCTGGCGCTGCCGGCTCGCGCGCTCGCGGACACCATCCTCGGCGGCGTGCGGCTCGGGGTGCAGAGCTACTCGTTCCGCGAGCTGCCGCGGACGCCGGGCGGCGATGCCACGGCCGCGATCATCCAGGCCATGAAGGACACCGGCCTGAGCGAGACCGAACTGTGGGCGCCGCAGATCGAACCGGCGAGCACCGCCGGGCGCGGCGCGTCGGCGGACGAGCGTCAGAAGGCGCGCGAAGCGCTTCGCCGCTGGCGTCTGGAGACGCCGCTCGATCATTTCCGCGGCATCCGCAAACAGTTCGAGTCCGCGGGGCTGTCGATTGCCGCCTACAACTACAGCCCGGGTGCGGACTTCACCGACGAGGAGATCGATCGCGGGTTCGAGATGACGCGCGCGCTCGGTGCCACCTTCATCACCTCGTCCACCACGCTGGCGGTGGCGAAGCGCATCGCGCCGTTTGCCGCGAAGCACAAGATGAACGTGGCCGTGCACAACCACTCGAACACGAGCGATCCCAACGAGTTCGCCACGCCGGAAAGCTTTGCCGCGGCGATGAAGCTGTCGCCCCACTTCAAGATCAACCTCGACATCGGCCACTTCACCGCCGCCAACTACGACGCGGTGGCCTTTCTGCGCGAGCACCACGCGGACATCACCAACCTGCACCTCAAGGACCGCAAGAAGAACCAGGGTGACAACGTGCCGTGGGGGCAGGGCGACACGCCGATCACCCAGGTGCTGCAGCTGCTGAAGAAGGAGAAGTGGCCCGTGCGCGCCTACGTCGAGTACGAGCACCGCGGCACGGCCGGTGCGGTGAACGAAGTCAAGACCTGCTTCGATTACGTGAAGCGCGCCCTCGCATGACGGCCGGCACCCGCGCCGCGCTGTCGGCCCTGATGTTCCTGCAGTATTTCGTGTGGGGCGCATGGTCGGTGACGCTCGGCACCTGGCTCGGCCAGACGCTCGGCTTCTCGGGCGAGCAGATCGGCCTGGCCTCGGGCACGACCGCGCTCGCCGCGATCATCTCGCCGTTCTTCGTGGGGATGGTGGCCGATCGCTTCTTCGCGACCGAGAAGCTGCTGTGCGCGCTGCACGTAGCCGGCGCGGCGCTTCTCTTCTTCGCCTCGACCCGCAGCACGTTCGGGTCGTTCTACGGCGCGCTTTTGGCGTATGCGCTCTGCTTCATGCCGACGCTGGCGCTCAGCAACGCCATCTCGTTCCGGCAGATGCGCGACCCGGGACGTGAGTTTCCGCCGATCCGAGTGCTCGGGACGATCGGCTGGATCGTGGCTGGCCTCGCGATCGGGTTTCTCGGCCTCGAGGCCACCGCGGTGCCGATGCGCGTGGCAGCGGGCGCCTCGCTCGTGCTCGGTCTGTTCTCGCTGGCGCTGCCGCACACGCCGCCGCAGCGCGGCCGCCGTGCCACGCTCGCCGACGTGCTCGGCCTCGACGCGCTGAAGATGCTGCGCGAGCGCTCCTTCGCGGTGTTCGTGCTCGGCTCGTTCCTGATCTGCATTCCGCTGCAGTTCTACTACGCGTTCGCCAACCCGTTCTTCAACGAAATCGGCATGGTGAACGCGGCGGGCAAGATGACGCTTGGCCAGATGTCGGAGATCGGCTTCATGCTGGTGATGCCGTGGTTCTTCGCCCGGCTCGGCGTGAAGTGGATGCTGCTGGTGGGCATGGCCGCGTGGACCACGCGCTACCTGCTGTTCGCGCAGGGCAACACGGGCAGCCTCGCGTGGATGCTCTACCTCGGTATCCTGCTGCACGGCATCTGCTACGACTTCTTCTTCGTCACCGGCCAGATCTACGTGGACGAGCGGGCGCCGGCCGACCTGCGGTCGGCGGCGCAGGGGCTGATCGCCTTCGTCACGCTCGGCGTCGGGATGTTCATCGGGTCGTGGGCGTCGGGCCGGGTGGTGGACGCCTACGCCGTGGCCGGCGGGCACGACTGGGCCCGCATCTGGCTCGTCCCGGCCGCAGGCGCCTTGGCCGTTCTGCTGTTATTTGCCGCGCTTTTTCGCGTCCCGCAGGCCTCGAAGCCGGCGCAACATTAGCAACTCTTTAACATCCGCCCCGAGGTCTCGGACTAAGATCGACGAGTTCGAGGAACACCGGGGAGAACTGCGGACATGGGTGTTGGGAGACTGGCAATTGCGGGCCTCGGGGCCGCGCTGATCACACTGGCCGGCTGCTCGAGCCAGCCGGCGTCAGGCGCCGCTCCAGCCGGCGGCCGCGGCGGCCGCGCGAGCGGGCCGGGGGCAGTCCCAGTCACCACGGCGTCCGTCGTGCAGAAGTCGATGCCGGTGCAGATCACCGTCATCGGCTCGGCCGAGCCGGTGTCCACCGTGTCGATCCGGTCGCAGACCACCGGCCAGCTCATGTCCGTCAATTTCACCGAAGGCGACGAGGTCACCAAGGGGCAGCTGCTCTTCGCGATCGACCGGCGGCCGCTCGAAGCCGCGCTGGAGCAGGCGCAGGCGAACCTCGCGCGCGATGAAGCCTCGGCCGCCAACGCCGCCGCCACGACGAAGCGGTTTCAGGATCTGGCCGACCGCGGCATCGCCGCGCGCGCGGACCTCGACACGTCGAAGGCGTCGTTGAGCGCGCTCAACGCCACCGTGGCCGCCGACCGCGCCGCGATCGAGAACGCGAAGGTGCAGCTCGAATACGCGACGATCAACGCGCCCATCACCGGCCGCACCGGCGCGCTCCAGGTGCATGAAGGCAATCTCGTGCGAGCCAACGACAGTGCGGCGCTCGTCGTGATCAATCAGATCATGCCGATCCAAGTGGCGTTCTCGCTCCCCGAGGCGCGGCTCACCGAGCTCAAACGCTTCATGGCGCGCGGCGCGCTGCGCGTCCTCGCCAGCCCGCCCAACGACGACGCCCCGGCGGCCATCGGACACATCTCGTTCATCGACAACTCCGTGGATCCCCAGACCGGCACGATCAAGGTCAAGGGCACGTTTCCCAACGCCGATCGCCGTCTGTGGCCGGGGCAGTATGTGAACGTCACCGTGGAGCTGACGACGGAGAAGAACGCCACCGTGGTCTCGACGCAGGCGGTGCAGGCCGGTCAGCAGGGCCCCTTCGTGTTCGTTGTGAAGCCCGATCAGACGGTGGAACTGCGCAACGTGGTCGTCACGCGCACGGCCGCGGCCGAAACGGTGATCGCCAGCGGGCTCGAGCCGGGCGAGACCGTCGTGACCGACGGCCAGCTCCGCCTGGTGCCGGGTTCGAAGATCTCGGTCAAGGGACAGGACGCCCGCGATACCACGCGCTCCGGAGACTGAGGGACCCCATGAACCTGTCGGCGGTTTTCATCTCCCGTCCAGTCACGACGACGCTGCTGATCCTCGGCATCCTGGTGTTCGGCACCCTGTCGTATCAGGAACTACCGGTGGCGGACCTGCCGAGCGTGGACTTCCCGACCATCCGGGTGTCGGCGGCGCTGCCCGGCGCCAGCCCCGAAACGATGGCGTCGTCGGTGGCGCTGCCACTCGAAAAGCAGTTCGCCGCCATTCCCGGCCTCACCAGCATCAACTCGTCCAGCACCCAGGGCGGCACCGACATCACGCTCCAGTTCGACTTGAGCCGCAACATCGACGCCGCCGCGCAGGACGTGCAGTCGATGATCGGCCGCGCGTCACGGCAGCTGCCGCCGCAGATGCCGTCGCCGCCGTCGTATCAGAAGGTCAACCCCGCCGACCAGTCGATCTTCTTCATCATCCTGCGTTCGCCGACGCTGCCGCTCTCGACTCTCGACGAGATCGCGCAGTCCACCATCGGGCAGCGCATCTCGATGGTCAACGGTGTGGCACAGGTGAACGTGTTCGGCTCGCAGAAGTACGCGGTACGCATCGACGTCGACCCGCGCGAGCTGGCCACCCGCTCGATCGGCATCGACGAGGTGGCGTCGGCGGTGCAGAGCGCCAATTCGAATCTGCCGACCGGCACCATCTTCGGCGAGAAGACCTTCACGGTGCAGACCAACGGGCAGTTGATGCGCGCGTCCGCGTATGGGCCGACCATCATCGCCTATCGCGGCGGCAACCCGGTGCGGCTCGACGAGGTGGCGCACGTCTTCGACGGCGTGGAGAACGACAAGACGGCGAGCTGGCAGAACGGCGAGCGCTGCGTCTACCTGTCGATCATGAAGCAGCCCGGCACCAACGTGGTGCAGGTGGTGGACGCGATCAAGGCGCTGCTGCCGGCGATCATGGAGCAGCTCCCCGCGTCGGTGAACCTCGACATCCGCAGCGACCGGTCGATCACCATCAAGGAGTCGGTCCACGACGTCAAGCTGACGCTGCTCGTCACCGTGGGGCTGGTGATCCTGGTGATCTTCCTGTTCCTGCGGAACCTGTCGGCCACCATCATCCCCAGCCTGGCGCTGCCGGGCTCGCTGGTGGGCACCTTCTCGGTGATGTATCTGCTCGGCTACAGCCTCGACAACCTGTCGCTGATGGCGCTCACGCTGTCGGTGGGGTTCGTGGTGGACGACGCCATCGTGATGCTGGAGAACATCGTCCGGCACATGGAGATGGGCAAGCCGCCGATGCAGGCCGCCTACGACGGGTCGCGCGAGGTGGCGTTCACGATTCTCTCCATGACCCTGTCGCTCGTGGCGGTGTTCATCCCGGTGCTGTTCATGGGCGGCATCGTCGGGCGCCTGCTGCACGAGTTCGCGGTCACCATCGCCGCCGCCATTCTGGTGTCGGGTTTCGTGGCCATCAGCCTGACGCCGATGCTGTGCAGCCGCTTCCTCAGGCCGCCGCACGAGCACGGCGCCATCTACAACGCGTTCGAGCGCGTGTTCGACGCCTGGCGGCGGCTCTACGACATCACGCTGGCCGGGACGCTGCGGTTCCGCGCGGTGACCATGCTGGTGTCGATCGGGCTCCTCGGCGCCACGATCTACATGTTCGGCCTGGTCCCCAAGGGGTTCCTGCCGAGCGAGGACCAGGGGCGCTTCAACGTCAACACCGAAGGCGCGCAGGGCATCAGCTTCGACGAGATGGTGCGGCACCAGAAGCAGGTGTCCGACATCGTCCAGAACGATCCGAACGTGCTCGGGGCGAGCTCGAACGTCGGTCCGATCGGCAACAACGCCACCGGCGGTTCCAACCAGGGGCGCATGTTCGTGGAGCTGAAGCCGCGCGAGGAGCGGGCCGAGACCGTCGATCAGGTGATTGCGAAATTGCGGCCGGTGCTGGCGCAGATTCCGGGCATCCGCGTGTTCATGGTCAACCAGCCGCCGATCAACCTGGGCGGCGGCGGTGGCGGCCAGCGCGCGCTCTATCAGTTCACGATGCAGGACACCGACACCGCCGAGCTCTACAAGTGGGCGCCGGTGCTCGAAGCGAAGGTGCGCCAGATGCCAGGCTTCGAGGACGTGAACAGCGACCTGCTGCTGAACAACCCGCAGGTGCAGGTGGAGATGGACCGCGACAAGCTGTCCACGCTCGGCCTCACGGCGACGCAGGTGGAGAACGCGCTCTACAACGCCTACGGCACGCGCCAGGTGTCGCAGATCTACGCGCCGAACAACCAGTACCAGGTCATCCTGCGCGTGGATCCGAAGTTCCAGAACGATCCCGCGGCCATGTCGGCGCTCTACGTCCGGTCCAGCACGGGCCGCCTCATCCCGCTCGAGTCGGTCGCCCGCTTGCGGACCGACGTCGGCCCGACGCAGGTCAACCACTTCGGCCAGCTGCCGTCGGTGACGATCGGCTTCAACCTGCGCCCGGGGTTCGCCCTTGGCGACGCCGTGAACCAGATTCAGACGGCGGCCGCCGAGACACTGCCGTCGTCGGTCACGCTCGCGTTCCAGGGCACGGCGCAGGCCTTCCAGGATTCGTTCCGCGGCCTCGGCCTCGTGCTGCTGATGGCGATCATCGTCATCTACATCGTGCTCGGCGTGCTCTACGAGAGCTTCACGCACCCGCTGACGATTCTCTCGGGGCTCCCGGCCGCGGGTCTCGGCGCGCTGCTGACGCTGATGATCTTCAAAGTCGAGCTGAACCTCTATGCGTTCGTCGGCGTGATCATGCTCGTGGGGCTGGTGAAGAAGAACGGCATCATGATGGTGGACTTCGCCGTCGAGGCCCAGAAGCTCGGGAAGACACCGACCGAGGCGATCCACGAAGCCTGCCTGGTGCGGTTCCGTCCGATCATGATGACGACCATGGCGGCGCTCGTCGGCACGCTGCCGATTGCGATGGGGCTCGGCGCCGGCGCCGAATCGCGGCGGCCGCTCGGTCTGGCGGTGGTCGGCGGCCTCATCGTGTCGCAGCTGCTGACGCTCTACATCACGCCGGTTTACTACACCTACATCGAAGGGCTGCGCCTGCGCCTCGCGCGACGCCGGGAGCCGGCGACACGCCCCGCGCCCGTCGACGCGCATCCCGCGCCGGCACCCGCCGAGGGGATGGCCCGCACGCGCACCGTCTAACGCGGCTCGGACGACGGCGGGACGATGTCCTTGATCCGCATGTAGGTCACCACGTTGCCGTAGTGCTCGTTGTTGTGACCGTAGTTGAGCACCAGGAGGCTCATACGCAGCGACTGCGTACGGCGGCCGTTCTCCTGGGTGATCGTCAGCAGTTCCTGCCCCGAGGCCTCGGTGAGCGCGTCATACACGCCGTCGCAGTAGGCGAGCGCGTCGTTGACGGCCTTCACCAGCGCCGCTTTACTCGGGAGCTTCTCGAGGTCCTGACCGGCGGCGGGATTCTTCTCGCCTTTGGCCTGCGAGCACCACAGGTAGTTGTAGGTCGCGAGATGGCCGATCAGCTGCCCGAACGTGCGGACTTCGGGCTGCGTGCCCGGCCGCATGCCGTAGAGCTCCTCGGGCATCTTTTCGGCGGCGCGGGCGATGTAGTTGCGATTGCCCGTGTAGACGCCGCGCAGCCACGATGACATGGTGGGCGGCGTGGCCTGTGCCGACGCGGCGGTGGCGAACGCGACGGTCAGGACGATGACGGCCAGCGTTGGTCTCATGAGGCGGACTGTATCATCACGGTCGTGACGTTGAACGACGCCGATATCCGCAGACAGCCGGCCGCGCTTGCGGGCATCGTGGCCGATACCACCGCGATGTCCTTCACCATGATCTCGGAACCGAAGGTGGGGGCGCTGCTGGGCGCGCTCGCGGCCTCGAAGCCGGCCGGCCGTCTGCTCGAACTGGGCACCGGCACCGGGCATGGCACCGCGTGGCTGCTCGACGGCATGGATGCCGCCTCCACGCTCGACACCGTCGACACCGACGAGCGCGTGGTAGATGTGGCGCGTAAGCACCTCGGTGGCGACCCGCGCGTGCGGTTCCACGTGCAGGACGGCGCCGAGTTCCTGAACGCGTGCGACCCGGGGCAGTTCGATCTGATCTACGCGGACGCCTGGCCGGGGAAGTTCAGCCATCTCGATGCCGCGCTGGCGCTGCTGCGGCCCGGTGGCATCTACGTCATCGACGATTTGCTGCCACAGCCCAACTGGCCGGAGGGGCACGCGCCCAAAGTGCCGGCGCTCGTCGAGGACATCGAGCGCCGCGGCGAGTTCACCACCGTACGAATGGCGTGGGCGTCTGGACTGATGCTAGTCGTCAGGCGGACCTGAAGGTCCGCCTCTACGCACGAGGGTTCACTTGAGGTCGAAGCTTTTCTCCGTGGTCTGATCGCCAATCGTGGTCCGCACGACGGCGCGGGTGGCGGTCGTCGGCAGATCGAAGACGGCGTTACCGGTCGCCGTCGCCATGGCCGCGATGACCGTGTTCGGGAACTGGAACGGCGGCCGCTGCTCGCCGCCGGCGTCGGCGCGCATCATGATTTGCGTGCTGTGCGCGTCGTAGCGGCCGCGGTTGGCCATGCGCAGCGACAAGTTGAACCGCAGCGCGTTGGCGAAGCGGCGCGTCGACGCGCGCTGCAGCGTCACCGTCACGTCGCCGGCGTCGTGCAGCGGGACCGGGTCGCGAACCACCGCTGCCTGGATAGCCTGCCCCAGCGAGTCGGCGATCTCGGCCTGCTCGTCCACTGGCGGCCGGCCGGTCGGGGTGAAGTCGAGCGGAATTTCCGCCGTTTCCTGGTTGTTCACGATGCGCAGGGTGCCGGCGCGCATCTGAGGCCGCAGGCGAAACGTCACGATGCCGTAGCGCAGCGAGTTGCCGGGGGCCACGGAATTGAGGCCACTGGTCGGGCTGAGCACGTCGCCGCCGGCGTCGAGCCGGAACGAGTCGTCCCAGAACCCGGCGTCGTAGCGGCCTGAATTCATGATGCGGATACGAAGCCGCAACTCGGGCGCGTCGCCGCGCATGACCACGTTGCCCGAGGCCACCGCATAGATGACGTCGCCGAAGGCCGCCTCGGCAATGCGCGGGATGTCGATCGTGTACGGCGATCCGCCGGCGGTCGCGATCGGTGCGCCTCCCGTGCCGCCGCCGGCCGCCGGGGTCTCGACGCTGCCGGCTACCGCCGACACGCCCGTCTCGGGTGACGCACCGTCATCGGGTTTCGGCCGCCTGCCGTTGAAGACCAGCAGCCCGACGATTACGACGGCGAGCGCCGCCGCTACCCACAGCTGGGCGGCCGAGATTGGCGCGTCGGCCCGCGACGGATCGCGCGCGCTCATCGCGCTCTCGATGACGTTCACCAGCCGATCGACGTCGGCGTCCCAGGTCTCGTCGCGCACCGACACCGCATGCCGGCGGGCCAGCGGTTTGAGGTTGTCGGGCAGCTCTTTGGTGGCCGGCATCGCGGCGCCCTCGACGAGCACCGGGACCACGAGCACGTTGGGCCGGGCGAGCGCCGCGGCGATTTCGATGCGGACGAAGTCGAACGGCTCGTCGAGCCGCCGGCTGCCGGCGAGGTCCGTGGCGCCGGCCCACTCGCGCCCGATCACCGCGAGCATCACCGCGCAGTCGGCTAGCCGGGCCTCGATGGCCTGGACGAAATCCTGACCAGGACGGAGGGTATCGACGTCGCGGAATACGCGCGCGGAGCCCAGCTTGCGCTCGAGCGACTCGCGCAGGCGCCCGGCGTAGCCCGCCGCGTCCTCGCGGCGATAGCTGATGAAGGTTCCCGCCATGCGTCCTCTGGGGGGAGGAGGCCGTCCGATTATAGCGGCCGAGTCGCCCGGTCGCCCGTCCCGTTGCACACCTTCGCGGACTCGCCATAAGGTGAATGGATGCGCGACCCGATCATCCGGACCTCCCCGCTCAGCTCACGGTGGCAGACCGCCGACCCTTTCCTGTTCTGTGTCCACCACATCGATCACTACCCGCGGGGCAACGATCGGCTCGGTCCCGACGCGCCGCTGGCCGGTCACGACATCGGCCAGGACTTCGAGGGGAAGGACGGCTGGCGCATGTATCACGGCGACGTGGTGCCCGGCTTCCCGCAGCACCCGCATCGCGGGTTCGAGACCGTCACCATCGTGCGTACCGGCTACATCGACCACTCCGACTCGCTCGGCGCGACGGCCCGCTTCGGAATGGGCGACGTGCAGTGGCTGACGGCGGGGGCCGGCGTCGTGCATTCGGAGATGTTTCCGCTGCTGCACCGCGACCAGCCGAACGAGCTGGAGCTGTTTCAGATCTGGCTGAACCTGCCCGCGCACGACAAGCTGGTGGCGCCCTATTTCACGATGCTCTGGGACCAGGACATCCCGCGGCTGGAGCGGCGGGACGCGAGCGGCCGGGCGGCGACGATTACCGTGATGGCCGGCGCGCTCGACGGGCTGCAGCCGCTGGCGCCGCCGCCCCACTCGTGGGCGGCGCGCCCCGAAGCCGACGTGGCCATCTGGTCGATCGCGCTCGCTGCTGGCGCGTCGTGGACGGTGCCGCCGGCGCGCGACGCCTCCACCGTGCGCACGCTGCACCAGTTCCGCGGCACGGCGCTCGAGGTCGGTGGACGCGTCGTGCCCGGCCCCGCCGCCATTCAGGTGCACGCGGATCAGGCGACGCCGATTCGCGCCGCGGACGGGGCGGCCGAAATCCTGCTGCTCCAGGGTCGTCCGATTGGCGAGCCGGTGGCGCAGCACGGTCCATTCGTGATGAACACGCGCGCGGAACTCGAGCAGGCGTTCCAGGATTACCGGCGCACGCAGTTCGGCGGCTGGCCGTTCCCCGAGAACGCGCCGGTGCATCCGCGCACGCGCGGACGGTTCGCGCGTCATGCCGATGGGCGAGTAGAGGAGGCGGGTGCGTGAGCAGAAGGCCTTGGGCTCTGGGCTTTGGGCTCTAGGCCTGGAAACCTCGCGGTAGCAAACACGCTATAAGCGGCGACCCAGCGGGCGTTATGCAGGTCGGCCTATTCAGGTCTCACGACAGCCCGCTGCTCCAACAAGTACCTGTAACCGCATCACGTTACCGGACCTCTTCGAGGCGCCGGTTTGGCGCTATGCTGCGGGCGTCGCAGGGGCGACCGAGATATGCCGGTCGGCCTAATACTAGTTAGACCGGCCGACAGACTGACGTCTCGTCTGGAGAGATGGACGATCGACGCGGGTTGGACCGGAAACCGTACTTGTCACCGTCTACATATACA
>Ga0207648_10006856_pt1 | contig 11289 bp, 9 predicted proteins | sample KBSMisM32_FD_184310 | JGI IMG/M metagenome (GOLD analysis project Ga0207648, IMG submission 184310) | Miscanthus rhizosphere microbial communities from Kellogg Biological Station, Michigan, USA - KBS Miscanthus M3-2 (SPAdes) (version 2) | ecosystem: Host-associated > Plants > Roots > Rhizosphere... | reverse complement strand
GCTGCGGCTGTGGCGCACGACGGCGAAGCGGCTGCTGGGCCAGACGCCCGGCCTTACGCCGGTCGCGCAGTACACCTCAAAGCTGCGTATCGGTGCTCGTGTGCCGGCCGTCCAGTTTCGAACGCGGCCGGCCCAGGTACGGAGGATCTACGTGATCGAACGGCGGGCTGGTGCGGCTCGGGTTTTCCCGTTGTCCCGCCGTCAGGCTTACGTGGAGCTGCTGAAGATTGCGTTCTGTCTCGATCCGCTCGACCGCGAAACGGCCCGTCGCGGGTTCACGGCCCTCTCGGCGATCGTTCAGGCCGTTCCGGTCGCGCGGCTGCGTCTGCCGCTCGAGCTGGACTCGCTCGACGATGTGCGCGAGGCGATTGCCGCAGACTTGTCCGGCTCGCCGGAGCGAACGGTTCACTCGCGTTGACCCGGAAGTCCGCCCTTGCGGCAGTGATTGTCGGAACGTTGATCCGCGTGGCGGCGATTCCCTTTCCGGGCACCGGCGACGTGGCGATCTGGAAAACGTGGGCGTACAACGCTTCGAGGGACGGGGCGAGCGGGTTGTACGGCGTCGGCGCGACCGCGCAGCGGCCCGACCACTATCACCTGCTCCACTTCGATCGGTACGACGCGATCGCCGACTACCCGCCCCTCGCGTTGTTCGAGCTCGGAGCCGCCGCGTGGCCCCTCCAGGCGATCACGGGCGGCCGCATCGAGAACAACACCGCGTTCACCGTGCTCATCAAGACGGTGCCCGTGCTGTTCGAGGCCGGACTCTGCGTGCTCTTGTTCGTTGCGCTGCGGCCATGGGGAGAATTGCCGGCGCGCTGGGCCGTCGCCGCCTACTGGCTGAATCCCGCGGCCATCATGAACGCGAGCGTCGGCGGGTATCTGGACACCTTGTTCGTGCTGCCCGCCGTGGGAGCACTGCTGGCGGCGGTCAGCGGCTGGCCGGCGCTGGCGGGCGGCCTCATCGCGGCCTCGATGCTCACCAAACCGCAGGGAATCTTCATCGTACCAGCGATCGTGCTCGCGGTCTGTAACGTTCGCGGGCGGACCGGACTGTTCCGCGCCGCCGCCGGCGGCGCACTCGTCTCGGCAGCCGTCCTGGCCCCCTTCGTCGCAGCAGGCGCCCTGTGGAACGTGGTGCACGGGGTGGCATCGCAAGCCCGCGAGATCTACCTGTCGATGGAGGGCTACAACTTCTGGTGGATGGCGGGGCACTTCCTGTGGGTCGGCTACGCGTGGCAGCGCGGCCTCGACGCGTGGTCCGTGTTCGTCGGGCCGGTGACGCGGATTCCGTTTGTGCGGGCGGCCGCCCACGGCCTCCCGTTCCTGCGCGTCGCCGGCACCCTGCTGGCGCTTGCCGGCATCGCGTGGGGAATCTTCGTCGGCCGCCGGGCCCGCGACCTGTCGCTGGTCGCGGCGGTCGGCGCGTTCTCGGTTCATGCGTACGCGGTCCTCGGGGCGCAGGTCCACGAGAACCACCTGTTCGCGGCGATGCCGCTCCTGGTCATCGCGGCGGCGAGACGCCGGCGCTATGTGCCCGTGCTCGCCGGAGTCAGCGCCTTTCTCGCGCTCAGCATGCTCTTCTACATCTTCGGCGACGAGGAAGGCCGCTGGGTGCTCTCGCGATCGTTCACGCTCCTCGACACCACGCTGCTGCTGGCCGCGTTCAACTGCGGGCTGTTTGTCTGGCACGGCGCCGTGCTCCGGGCCGAGGCCGGCAGGTGAGAGGCCACCGCCGAACGCTTGCGCTCGCGCTCTGCGCCGGACTGCTCATCCGGCTGGCCGCGCTGCCGCTTCCGGGCGCCGGCGACGTGGACCCGTGGAAAGTGTGGAGCTATCACGCCGTGACCGATGGCGTCACGAAGCTCTACGGCACTGCATCGCCACCGGCCTACGTCGATTTCACATTTCACGACAAGATCGCGCCGGTCAACTACCCGCCGCTCGCGCTGTACGAGATTGGCGCCGCGGGCTGGGTGTACTCGCTGGCCACGGACGGACGGTTTCCCGACACCGCCGCACTGACCATCGTCATGAAGATCCTGCCGGTGATCTTCGAGGCCGGCCTCGTCGCGGTGTTGTTCGCGTCCCTCCGCGGAACAACCGGCGAAGACAGCGCGCGCCGGGGCGTCCTGAGCTACTGGCTGAACCCGGCTGCCATCGTCTGCGCGAGCGTCGGCGGCTACCTGGACACGCTTCCGGCCGTGCCGGCACTGGGCGCGATTGCGGCGGCAGCATCCGGCTGGCCGGCGGCCGCCGGCGCACTTGCGGCGAGCGCCGCGCTGACGAAGCCGCAGGGCGCGCTGGTCCTCCCCGCTGTGCTGATTGCCGTGTGGAACGTTAATCGTGGAGATGGCGCGGCCCGGCTGAGGCGCCTGGCCGCGGCCGCGGCAGGTGGGCTTGTCGTTTCCGCCATCCTTCTCGCCCCGGTCGTCGGCGCCGGCGTCTGGCCAAACATGATCTTCATGCTGAAGACCATGGGTGACGATCGAAGCCTCTCGATGAGCGCGTACAACTTCTGGTGGCTGGCAGGCCACGCGATGACCGTCGGGTACGCGTCGATGCGGGGGCTCAGCGTTTGGACGGCGTTGACGGCGCCTGTCGAGTACGTGTCCTTCGACCGCGCCGCCGCTCACGGCCTTCCTCACCTGCGCGCGATCGGCAGCATGCTCGCGGCCGCAGGCATCTGTTGGGGCGTCTGGATCGGGCGGAAGAGCACCGACCTGGCGCTGACGGCGGCTGTGGCCGCCTTCTCGGTCTGTTCGTACGCACTGCTCGCGACGCGGGTGCACGAAAACCACGCGTTCCTGGCGGTGCCGCTGCTGGCCATGGCCGCCGCCGGGCGGCAACAGTTCACCCCGGTGCTGTGGGCCGTCAGCACGTGGTTCACGCTGAACATCGTGTTCTACGGCATCACCGACGACGGCCGGTTCGCCGTATCGCGATCATTCACCGCGATCGACGCGACGTTGCTCGTGGCCGTGCTGGGTTGCGTGTCGTTGGCGTGGTTCGCGAAGGTGTTGTACGTGGAGTGCTGTCGGGAGTAGTGCAGACCGTCAGGTCTGCCGCATCTGGCAGGCCTAAAGGCCTGCACTACTTCTGATCAACGCGTAAAGCTGGTTCGCGCAGACCGCGTCGGTCATGTGTTCCAGCACCCAGGCACGCGGCTGGAACGCGCCGAGGCTGGCCAGGGTTCCTCGAAGGGCCCCTTCGAAATCGTCTATCGCCCGGAAGGTCACGCCGGTGGCAGGAGTGAGAAACGGGGCGGACGACTTCGACTTGAAGGCGCGGCCGCGCCACTCGGCGTCGCCCCGAGGGTCCCAGACGACCGTGGGCACGTCCATCGACCACGCTTCGGCCAGCGCGATGCCCTGCGTTTCGAACGTGCTCAGGAACACGCCGGCCATGGATCGGTCGAGCGCTTCGCGGTAATCGGACGGGTCGAAGATGCCGTGCTCGCCGTGCCGTGATCGGATGCGCAGCGGCTCCAGCCCGCATCGTCTCACGACGGCTTCGACGGCTTCGCAGAAACGTTCGTCGCCGCTCTTCCAATACACCACCGCGCGGCGTTCCCTGGCTTTCGGCACGCGCGCCGGTTTCCATACTTCCGCGTCCACCCCGCACGGGCACACCCGGCTCTTCGCCACGAGCTCCGGAAATCCCTCGTAGAAATCGACCGTCCACTCGGACGGCACGATGACGAGATCGATCTCGGGGGCCAGCAGGATGCCGCCGCTTTCGTCCGCGAACAGCGCGTTCACGGGCCCTGCCACCACGTAGTCCACGACCCTCCGCCGCTTCAACTCGATCGCCTGGCGCAGCGCCTCGTTGGCCGGCGCGTACACGACGCGCGCCAGCTCGCCAAACGTGCGCGGGTTGAAGGTGAAGTCAGCCCCGATCGACCGCAGCCCCTCCACGACGCTCCGCACCAGCGCGTAATGCCCCGGATAGGGCGATGGACGAGGCACGGGCACGCCGGGCTTGACGACGGAGCGGACAGCGCCGCGCAGGGCTTGATAGACGCGCTTCGGCGCCGGCAGGATCGGCAGCGTGAGCACGGTGAGCGAGGGCTGGCTCACGGGATGATGCGCCGCTTCGCCGCGCTCAGCACACGCCGCCCGAGCTTTCGCGCCCGGACGATTCGAGGCGGCAGATACGAACGATCGGGCCGGGGACTCCGGCCTGCCCGCTTGCGGAATTCCTGCCGGAGCCCGGGCACCTCCCAGATCTCGATCGGCTCGAAGAACGCCACGCCGAGCTCGTCGAACCACCGCAGGATGTCGGTCTCGTGCCAGGACGGCTGCGCGTCGACGGCCGTGTCCGGCAGCGTGACATCGTCCAGCCACTCGTGCGGGACCGGCGACGTCGGCACGTATCGCTCGGGCAGCGTATGCGCATACTGCTCGTTGATCGCCGCGGCCGTTCTTCCGCCCTGCATCCATTCCCGGCAGCGGTACCAGGCCTGCCGCATCTGGCTGCGGTTCGGCAGCAGCCATTGCAGGTGCATCACCGGCACGTGCTCCGCCTTCAGCCGTCGCGCGCCGGCGGCGATCGGCACCCGCTCTTCGTGCAGCGGCAGCGCCCGCGACCGGTCGTAGTTCGCGCGCCGATCGTCAACGATGGCGACCGGTTTGAGATGGGGTGCGTACGCGCCCCCGAGCCCGGTGCGATAGCGTTCCGGGCTGTTCCAGAAGTGGCAGTAGAGCGTGTAGATGACCGTGCCGCCGGCCAGCTCCGCCCGGCGTTCGTCCAGGAACCGTCGCACGAGCCTCGGCGACACCAGTTCGTCCGCGTCCGTGCACCACACGAGGTTGGTGCCGTCGTAGTCGCGGGCCACGTCCCACAGCTGCCAGCGCGCCTGCTCGCAGACTTTCGACTCCGGTGATTCGATCCAGACGGCTTTGGGGAATCGCGCCGCGATCTCGCGCGTGCCGTCGGTCGACTGCTGATCGTTCACGAGGATGACATCGCAGAAGCCGGACAGCGACGCCAGCGTGTGCTCGATCACCCACGCTTCGTTTTTCACCGGCAGGAGTGCGATGACCTTCACGGCCTACGACGTCCGGTTCAGCAGCGCGCGCTGCATCTGCCGCAGGCCGAAACGGCCGCGCGCGCGGGGGTTGTACAGGCCTTCGCGCCAGGCGCGCAGCAGATACCGCCAGACCGGCGGACGCTGCCCGGCCGGAGTCAGACGATACAGCTCGAACAGCCAGTAGCCGCTGAACGTGAAGAAGAGCGCCTCGTCCTGGCTGGACCACTGCGTGGGCAGGCAGTCGCGGTAGGTCCGCAAGAGACGCAGCACGTGGTCGGCCGTCATCGTCGCGTGCCGTGCGCCGTCTTCGTGATGGCGATACCACACCATCGGTTCGCGAACGATGGCCGCCGACCAGCCCGGTTTCATGATCGAGAGGAGATACGGCCGATCGACGAGCGTGTCGAACCGATCGAGATCCGCGCGCGCGTGTTCGAGCGCCGCGCGGCGATAGACGACCGACCCGAACATCGGGTTCACGCCGCGGAGGATGCCGCGCACCAGATCGGCATCGGAGGCGAACACGTCATACGCCGGATCGGGAGCGCGCCGGCCGAGCTCGGCAGCGGTGGGTTCGGCCGTGAATTCACGCAGCTCGCAGGCGACGAACCCGCACCGGGGATCGCGTTCGAGGATGCCGACGGCCTGCTCGATGTAGCCGGCGCTCAGCAGGTCGTCCTCGTGAAACGCCATCGTGTACTGCCCGCGGCCCGTTTCGATCGCCGCGAACATGTTCCGCATCGCGCCCAGGCGCTCGGGATTCCGGACGTAGCGGACGCGCGGATCGCGGAGTGATTCGACGCTGCGCCGATATTCGTCCGATGCGCCGTCGTCGATCAGCGTGATTTCGAGGTTCGCGAACGACTGGGCGCGGATCGTCTCGACCGCGCGGCGGTTCAGCGGCAGCTGACGGTAGCAGGGAACGTTCACCGATACGAGCGGGGCGCCGGCCGTCATCGCGGAACAAAGGTCTCCACGGTCAGGTTATCGGCGCCCCAGCCCCAAGCCTCCAGACCCTAACCCCCAACCTCTAATCCCCGACCTCTAGTCCCCGACCGACCATTCCTGCTGAATCACGAAATCCCCGTCGTGCACGTTGCTGACGCCGTGGCCTGTGTTGAAGAGGTCGCAGCGGTGGATGTCGAAGCCGATGGCGCGCTCCCAGAAGTCCCACCGCGTCTGGTTCCACACGCGGACCGTGAAGTTGAACGTGTAGGCGCCTTCGGTCAGGGGCAGCGGCCCCAGCCGGCAGACGAAATGCTGCTGGTCCGCCCGGTAATAGGTGTTGCGAACCGGGTTGGCTGATCCGAAGCTGATCGCCTCGTCATCGTCGTTCAGCAACCGGAACTCGGCGGTAAATGAGTTCTCGGGCGCCCTGCCGCTCGCCCACAGGTGAATTTCCATGACGTCGCCGGCGTCGAACTGCCGCGTCACTTCACCGGAGGCGTTCCTGAGCTCGACACGCCGCAGGTGATAGTGCGGCGGCGGGTTGATCCGTTCGGCCATCCCGCCGCTTGCTGCCTGCGGATCGCGGTTCATCTGCTCGTAGCGGCGCGTGATCTCGTCGGGCGTGCCGATGGCCGCCACCGATCCGCCGGTGAGCAGGACCGCCCGGTTGCACAGCTGGCGAACGCTCGTCAGGTCGTGGCTGACGAACAGCACGGTCCGGCCTTCGTCGCGAATGTCGCGCATCCGGCCGAGGCAGCGGTTGCGGAAATGCAGATCCCCCACCGAGAGCACCTCGTCGATGATCAGGATCTCCGGATCGAGGTGCGCCGCGACGGAGAACGCAAGGCGCACGTACATCCCGCTCGAGTAGTGCTTGACCGGCGTGTCGATGAACTGGCTGAGCTCGGCGAACGCGACGATGGCGTCGAACTTGCGCTGGATTTCCGATCGCAGCATGCCGAGGATGGCGCCGTTCAGGAAAATGTTTTCGCGCCCGGTCAACTCGGGATGAAAGCCCGTGCCGACTTCGAGCAGGCTCGAGACGCGGCCGTCGAGATCGACGTGGCCGAGCGTCGGCGGCGTGATGCGCGACAGGATCTTGAGGAGGGTGCTCTTGCCCGCGCCGTTCGGGCCGATGATACCGACAACGTCGCCGACGGCCACGTCGAAGGTCACGTCGCGCAGCGCCCAGAAATCGGTGGCCGTTTCCGTCCCCCCGCGCAGACGGCGCAGGCGGGTGAACGGCGCCGTCGCGGCAGCGACGAGCGACTCGCGGAAGTTCATCGGTCTTGCCGCCGCGCCGATCGTATAGCGCTTGCCGACGCCCGCGATGGCGATCGCGTTAGATGACATCCGCAAACCGGCGCTCGACGGCCGTGAAATACCGCAACCCGAGCGCGAGCAGCACGACCGCCGCTCCCGACGAGACGAGAATGACGTCGATCGGAAAGGCTCCGCCGAGCACCGACGCGCGAAAGCCCGCCACCATCCCCACCATGGGGTTCACCGCGTAGAGGAGCCGCCACTTCGCCGGGATGATGTCGATCGAATACAGCACCGGCGTGGCGTACAGCCAGAGCTGCACGACGAACGTGATGACGTAGCGGAAGTCGCGGTAGCTGACAATCAACGCGGAGAACAGCACGCCGGCGCCGGCCGCGACGGCCATCGTGCCGAGGACGAAAAACGGCAGGGCCAGGATCTGCGCGGAGGGCGGTACCCGGTACACCATCATGAGGACCAGCAGAAAGGCAAACGCCACGGCGAAGTCCACGAGGCCGGAGAAGATCGCCGCCAGCGGGATCAGGAGCCTCGGGAAATAGACTTTGGCGATCAGGTGGCTGCTGCCGACGAGGCTGCTGGCCGCGAGCGTGATGGCGTTGGCGTAAAACGTCCAGAGCGACAGGCCGATGTAGACGAAGAGCGCATACGAGCCGTTGACGTGTGAGGACAGGCCGCCGAGACGGCCGAAGAACACCGTGAAGAGCAGCGTTGCCGCCACCGGCTGGATGATCGCCCACAGCCCGCCCAGCACCGTCTGCTTGTAGCGAACCTTGATATCGCGCCAGACGAAGAAATAGAGCAGCTCCCGGTAGCGCCAGAGTTCCCTGACGTTCAGGCCCTGCCAGGATTGCGCCGGTTCGATCCGCAGTGTTCGCGTGGGATACACAGCCTGACCCGGCCACATTGTAGTACAGCGGCGCGGGAGGCTTTCAGCCCGGCGCCAGCCAGGTCAGCGTGTTCATGCGGACGCGCTGGTCGGCGAACCGGCCCAGCAGCGTCAGCGCGCCTTCGCGCATTCGGTCGACGGGCGCCGCCGTGCCCGTCGCATAGAACCCCATCGTGACGGGGAGCTCATGGTCGTCGCCCGGGTATCCGTAGCAGAACATGACGAACGATTCGAAGCCGGCCTCGCGGAGCAGCTCCGCCAGTTCGTCCTCGTCGAAGAGGCTCTTGTGCAGCTGGCCGAGCCACCAGGCCTGCTGGTGTTCGGGATCGCCGTGCGTGTAGCGGTACACGTTGTAGAGGTCGAACACCGGTCCCAGCGTGCCGGGCGCCTTCTCGAGATAGAACTTCGCGACGTTCCTGAAGTAGGGCACACCGATATAGCAGCACGCGCCTCCAGGCTCCAGCGCTTCGCGGATTCGCTGCAGGTGGGGCAACCGCTGCGGACGATACAGGTGCTCGAAGAACGCGTTGCTGAAGGCAAGCGCGACGGTCGACGCCCCGAGCCGGGGCACGTTCAGATCCATCGTGACATCGGTGGCAGGCGTCCGGCGATAGTCGATGTTGACGAAGTCCGGCAGGCGGTCGCCGCCGCAGCCCAGGTGCACCCGTACCGAGCGCTGCCGCTGCAGCGAAGACACACGGCGGGCGTTGGCGACCCTCTTCGGGATGCCGGCAAGCGCCCCGGCCGCGCGTCTGATTGTGGTTTTCAACATGTGGCAGCTGGTGGAAGGTCTCCGATATTCTACGATCCGTGGAAACGATCGACGCGTGGCTGGGCCGGACGCTCGCGATCGGGCGCGCCGGCGAGGCGCCGCCCCTGAACGCCGATGCGATCCTGTCGATCGCAGGCGGGCACCGCGTGGACGTTCTCCTGGCCGACTTGTTTCTCCGCGCGCCCTCAGGCCCCGAGCCCTTCTCCCGCGGGCCGCTGGAAGACATTGTCCGGCTGGCGGCCGCGCGAGAACTGGCCGTGTCCAGGGACGTGTCGCGCCTGCTGGAGGCTGCCAATCGCGCCGGCCTGGATCTGCTCCTGTTGAAGGGCACGGCGCTCGCCTACACGCACTACCAGCAGCCGCACCTGCGCCCGCGAAACGACATCGATCTCTTCGTCAGACAGGCCGACATCGGACGCGCGGAGGCCGTGCTGTCCGCGCTCGGCTTCGCCCGCGCAGCGGAGCCGGACGCCGGGTTGTGGACGGCCCAGCGGCACTATGCGAAGACGTCGCCCGCCGTGACGTCGCACGTCGACCTGCATTGGCGCGTCGTCAACCCGCAAGTCTTTGCCGGTGTTCTGCTGTTCGACGATGTGTGGGGACGATCGGTGAGCGTGGCTTCGCTGGGGCCTTTCGCCCGCACGCTTGCGCCTGCGGACACGTTGCTGCTGGCGTGCGTTCACCGCGTGGCGCATCACCAGGATCGCGTGAACCTGCTGTGGTTGTGGGACGTTCACCTCGTCGCGTCAGGGCTGTCCGCCGCGGGATGGGAGCAGTTCCTCGCGGCTGCCGCAGCGGCGCGCGTGCAGGCCATCTGCGCGCGCGGTCTGGCGCTGGCGCATGAGTGCTTCGGGACGTCGATTCCGGATGCCGTTCTCCAGACGCTTGGCGCGGCGCGGCACGAGCCGGCCGCGTCCTTTCTTGGGGATGGCCTGAGAACGGTGGACGTGGCGCGCGCCGACCTGGCGGCGTTGACGAGCTGGCGCCGCAAGCTCGCCCTGGTCCGCGAGCATCTCTGCCCGCCGCTGGCGTACATGCGCGTCAGATACCCGGGTTGTCCGCCGGTGCTGCTTCCGTTCGCCTACGTGCACCGCGTGGTGCGTGGCGCGCCGAAGTGGTTTGAGCGGACCTGACAGTCCGCACTACTCCTGTTGCTCGTGCATCGCGATCGCCGCGACGACGGCGAACAGCAGGCCGTTCGCCGGCACACGCAAGCCGGTTTCCCACAGGCTCTGCACGGCGACCGCCACGAGACCGCCGACCGCGCCCGCCCGTACCCAGTAGATGGGCGTCCGGTCGGCGCCGAGGCTCCGGCGAACGCGCCACGCGCCGGCCGCGGCAATGACCAGCGCCGGCAGCGCGAGCAGAAGGCCGCCCTCGGCGGCGATCTGCAGATACTCGTTGTGCGCGTGGTTGAAGTACACGACGCGCGGCGACTGCTGGTAGACGATCATCCCGCGCTCGTACGCGCCGGGGCCGACACCGGTGAGCCAGAAATCGGCAATCATCGGCAGCGTCTCGCGCCAGATCGCGCTACGCCCGCCGAGCCCCAGCCTGATCGTCTCGTCGACCCTGGCCGAAACCGCGTTCGTGTTCGCGTAGGCGATCGCGACGAGCGCGATGGCGCCGAAGCCGGCCAGCAGCCACGCGCGGCCCTGCCGTCGCATGCGCGCGGCCGACAGCACCCAGACGGCGCCGAGCCCGGCGCCGGCCGCGATGAGCCCCGATCGCGACAACCCGACGACGAGGCCGGCCGCCATGAGGCCGATGGCCGTCGTGAGCCACATCGCGGTGTTGTCGAACGCCTCGGCGACGGCCGCCGGGAGGGCGCCGTGCGCGCGCCTCGAGTGCAGCCGGGCGATCAGATAGCCGGCCGTGAGCGGCAGCGCCATCACGAGCCACGTCGCAAAGTCGCTGTGGTTCATGTACGGCCCGAAGGGCGTGGCCGTTCCAGTCGGGAACGTCCAGTAGAGCAAGCGCGGCGCGGTCAGGTTCTGTGCCATGCCCACGGTGGCCAGCAGCAGACCCAGGCCCGCGATCGAGCGGACGCACAGGCGCACGCCTCCGCGCGCGAAGACCGTCCGCGCGCTTAGGAACAGCAGCAGCATGGTCACGGCCAGCGCGAGCGATATCCTGCCGGCGGCCGGGTCGATCGACAGCGGCCGCGCCGCCGCAACCGAAGCCGCGCTGTCGCCGATCCGGAGCGTCAGGTCGATGATGCGACTGGACGGGGAGAGCGCGAAGGGGAGGGCCGCCGGCAGCGGGACGAGCGACGCGGCGACGACCACGACATAGAGCAGGAGCGCGGCATCGAGCCAGCGGTTTCCGGGTGGCGCGAACGCGGGCCGGACGGCGATCGCGAGCAGG
>Ga0207648_10006847_pt1 | contig 11295 bp, 8 predicted proteins | sample KBSMisM32_FD_184310 | JGI IMG/M metagenome (GOLD analysis project Ga0207648, IMG submission 184310) | Miscanthus rhizosphere microbial communities from Kellogg Biological Station, Michigan, USA - KBS Miscanthus M3-2 (SPAdes) (version 2) | ecosystem: Host-associated > Plants > Roots > Rhizosphere... | reverse complement strand
CCGGGGCGCGGCCGCTTCGCGGAGCGGCTCATCGGCCGGAGTCTCCGCCGAGGGCAAGCGGGCGGCGAGCATCTCGGCACGGGACATGGCCGCATCCAGGGACGCCGCAGTCACCGTCTCGCGCTCGAGCATCTTGCGTGTCTCGGCGAGCTCCTCGCGTAGCTCGGCGACGATCCGCTCGGCCTCATCCCGGGCGGCTCGCACCTGCTCATCGCGCTCGCGACGTGCCCGCCGGCGCTCCTCCTGGGCCGTGCTGAGCGCCTCGCTGGCGCGCTGTTCCGCCGAACGGGCACGTTCCAGTGCTTCGCTGGTCTCGCCCTCGGTCTCGCGGATCGCCGCAAGCGTCGCCTCGAACGAGCGCTGTGCCTCCGTAAGCCTCGATCGCGCGTCCGCGACGATCGCTTCGGGCAGACCGAGACGCTCGGCGATCGCGAATGCCTGGCTGCCGCCCGGCAGGCCGATCGTCAGCCGGTACGTCGGCGATAGCGTGTCGAGATCGAACTCGACCGCCGCATTGCGCGCACCGGCCGTCGTGTGGGCGTATGCCTTGAGCTCGGCGTAGTGGGTGGTCGCAGCGACGATGGCCCCCGCGCGGATGAAGTGGTCGAGGAGGGCCTGGGCGAGCGCGGAACCCTCGGTCGGGTCTGTACCCGCGCCAAGCTCGTCGAGCAGCACGAGCGTGTCCGGCCCAGCCTCCGAGACGATCGTCGTGATCCGCCGCAGGTGCCCGGAGAACGTGGAGAGCGACTGGGCCACGGACTGCTCGTCGCCGATATCGGCGAACACATCGCGCCAGACGGGCAGCTTGCTGCCGGCCTCGGCCGGGATGTGCAGCCCGGCCTGATGCATCAGGCTCAGGAGTCCGAGCGTTCGGAGCGTCACGGTCTTGCCACCGGTGTTCGGACCGGTCACCACGAGCGCCGTATAGCCATCGCCGATCCGGATGTCGATCGGGACGACGCGGCCGATGAGCCCCGGATGGCGCGCCGATAGCAGGACGACCTCGGGTCGATCCGCGGTCTCGGCACGGGTCGCGTCCATGTCAGCGGCCAGCGACGCCTTGGCGGCCCAGAGGTCGAAACGCGCCAACGCGTCCAACGTCTCCCGCAGCGCCGCGGCGTTCACGGCGATGAGCGCCGACAGCTCGTCGAGGATCCGGGCGACCTCCTCCTGCTCCGCGGCCTGCGCCTCGCGCCAGGCATTCCCGAGCTCGACGGCGACGAGCGGCTCGATGAACAGCGTCTGGCCACTGCCGGACGCGTCGTGGACGATGCCCTTGACCCGCGAGCGAGCTTCGGCCTTGACCGGCACCACGTACCTGCCGTTGCGCAACGTCACGATCGGGTCCTGGAGGGCACCACCGAGCTCCGCACCCACCAGCGCATCGAGCCGGCGGCGCAGCCGGTCGTAGGCGACGCGGACGGCGGCCCGCAGCCCACCGAGACGCGGCGACGCGGTGTCCAAGAGCTCCCCGACGGGGTCGAAGCTCCGCGCGAGCGTGCTGCGGACCGCAGGCAACGGGTGCAGCTCACGTCCGAGGTCGCGCAGCAGTAGTCGCCGTTCATCGGCGAGCGACGTCGCGAGACGCGCCGCCGCATCCAGGGTCTCCGCGATGCCCAGGAACTGCTCGGGCTCCAGGCGCCCGCCGCGAGCCGCACGCTCGACCCACGGAGCGATGTCGTGCGCTCCGCCGACCCCGACGCCGGGGCGCTCGCTGAGCAACGCCCGGGCCTGGTCCGTCTCGTCGAGCTGACGCGCGACGATCACGGGGTCAGACGATGGCTGGAGCGCCTCGGCGAGCCTTTGTGATGGTGGGAAGGAGGTCGCGGCCGCCAGGCGCTCCCGAACGAGTGGGAACTCGAGCAGTGCCTGGGATCGAGCGTCCATGGGCGCCCTCAGCGGGCGCGCGGGCCCGAGACCGACGGGTGGCCGGCGATCGCGAACCGCCAGGGCCGCGACGCCCAATCTGGACCGGCATACTCGATCCCGATCCTCGGCGTGATCTCGACGGCGGCGTCGGCAACCAGATCGCCGACGTCCCCGGCGTCACGCTCCAGGCGGATGGTGGATCCCTCGTCACACAGGTCGCTACCCGTCAAGCTCGTGTCGATACCGAACGCCGCGGCGACGAGACCCGGGCCGCTCGCGAGCCGGTCGACGCGGGTCGCGGCGATCCGCGCTTCGGCCGCAGCCAGCCCTTCCGGCGTCCGTGCCGCACGACGGCGAGCCTCGACGACGAGCCGGGCGCGTCGCATCTCGTCGATGCCGTCGAGCGGCTCGACCGCGCGGATGAGCACGGCTCCCGGTGCGCCCACGGCGCCGGCCACCACGTTCAGGCAGTCGTACATCCCGTAGACAAGGTACACGTACGCCACACCCGGCGGCCCGGCCATGACCGCGTTGCGCCGCGTGCTCCCGAACCGGGCATGCGACGCGCGATCCTCGGGCCCGTCGTAGGCCTCGACCTCGACGATCCGCGCCACGCGCCGTCCCGTCTCGTCGTCGCGGACGAGGCGGGCGCCGAGGAGGGCGCGAGCGGTATCGGGTGTGGGACCGGCGAGGATGCGCCGGTCGAGGACGCTCAGGACCGCGGGTACATCGCCTCGATCTTGTCGGGGACGAGGAACCCGAAGATCGCGAAGAACGCCGGGATCAGCGTCGCCCGGAAGAAGTCGACGATCTTGGAGCCGTCGAGGAACGTCCACAGGTCACGCAGGAACTGCAGCTCCGTGTCCCGCGGCGGGGCGTTGAGTCGGTAATACGAGTCGAGGATCACGACCAGCGCGCCGAGGATGATGCCGGCCTGGATCACACCGAGCACGCCGCCGATGAGCTCATCGGCAAAACGCGCCTTCTCGAACAGCGGTTGTGGCTTGTAGAAGCCCTGGATGACCAGTGCGAACGCCACTGACGCGGCGACGAACACGGTCAGGAACCCGACCATGTAGCTGTATTCCGCGTTCTGGGTAGTCCAATTGGCCTTGAGGAACGAGCCGAGCGGGTCGGCCAGGTTCGCCGCGAGCAGGAACGAGAACAGGATCGAGGCGATGCCGATCAGGCGCCGGATCGTGCCCTGGGCGAAACCAAGGACGAAGAAGCCCAGGAAGTAGATGATGATCAACCAATCGACGAGCGCGACGCCGCCGAGGACCCCGAGATCCACCGAGCCTCCTTGGGTAGGCGTTCGTGCCGGATCCCGGCGCGAAGCGGCGCAAGGGTATCAGCGCGTTCTTCGGGGCCGCAACCGGCCCCGCCGGGAGCGTCGAGCGGTACTTTCGGGCTAGGCCACTACCCGCGCAAGCGGCCGTTAACGTCGCTTCGAAGGCCTGACGTGATCTCAGCGATGGCCGCGTCAACCTCGCTTTCGACGAGCGTGCGATCGTCCGCGGCGAACGCGAGGCGATAGGCCAGGCTCTTCTGGTGATCATCGAGCGGACGACCGCGGTAGATGTCGAAGAGGGTCACCGATCGGAGCAGCGCGCCACCGCGTTCCCGGATCGACGCCTCGACCTCGGCCGCGGATGTCGTCTCGGCCACGATGACCGCGAGATCGCGATCGACGATCGGATGCCGCGACGGGCTGGTGACCCGCGGCGTCGATGGCTGACCACCCGAGAGGCCGGCGAGCGAGAGCTCCGCGACCAGGACCCGATCGGCGCGAACGTCGAGGTCCTCGATGAGGGTGGGATGGACCTCTCCCACCCTGCCTGAGATGCGATCGCTGGCCGCGACGCGGGCGGCGCGCCCGGGGTGCAGGTTCGGGTCGTCGGTCAGTGCCGAGAAGGTGGGGCGTTCGTAGCCGAGACTCTCGGCGATCAGCTCGATGATGCCCTTGGCGTCGTCGAGGTCGAAGGGTCGCGCCGGTCGATCCCAGGTGGGCATTTCGGCCGAGCCCGTGAGCGCCAGCCCGAGCCGCCACCACTCATGGGTCGAGTCGCCGTCCTCGGTCGCACCGTAGCCCTTGCCGACCTCGAAGATCGCGACATCCGGCTGCCCGAGCCGCGTGTTCGTCGATACGACCTCGAGCAGGCTACCGATGAGGCTCTGGCGCATCACGGAGTGTTGGCTCGAGAGCGGGTTGGTCACCGTGACCACGCGGCCACCCGCCTCGCCTTCGCCCGGGACGGCGATGTCGTCGAGGGGCCCGAACCGCTCGGCCATCTGGGGCGAGACGAGGGCGAACGTGACGGCCTCCGCTAGCCCGATGCCCGCGAGGGTGTCGCGGACGTGGTGACGGACCCCGAGCGGCGAATGCCGGTAGGGCGGCATCGGCGTGTCGGGCAACATCGTCGGCACGGTCTCGTAGCCGCGGACACGCGCGACTTCCTCGGCGATGTCCGCCTCGATCACAAGGTCGCGCCGCCAGGTGGGGATCGTGGCAACCAGCGTCTCGGTGTCACCCGGATCGATCTCGAGGGGCTGCGGCGCGGTCGCGACGAGCACGCGTGTCTCGGCCGGCGCCGCCTCAGCGGCGATGCCGACGCGCTCGAGGATGTCGACCTGGTCCTGGGTCGAGCCGGTCGTCCCGATCAGGCGATCGACGCGGGACGGTCGGAAGGCGACGCGTCCCGATGCGGGCTCCGCGGGGTTCGTGTCAACGGCGCCGACGGCCACCTGCCCGCCAGCCCACTCGGTGATGAGCCGGGCCGTCCGGTCGGCCCCGAGTTTCGCCAGTCGGTGCTCCTGACCCTTCTCGAAGCGAAGGCTCGCCTCGGAGCGAAGGGCGTAGTGGAACGCGGTCCGGCGGATGCTGATCGGATCGAAGATCGCCGACTCGATCACGACTTCGGTCGTCGACGACCCGATCTCGGACTCGGCGCCACCCATGACACCGGCGATGCCGATCGGCCCCTTGGGGTCGGCGATGATCAGCGTGTCGGGTGTCAGGTCGCGGACGACGTGGTCGAGCGTTTCGAGCCGCTCCCCTGCCCTCGCAAGCCGGACGACGATCCGGCCATCGTTCACGGCTGCCGCGTCAAATGTATGGATGGGCTTGCCGAGCTCGAGCATCACGTAGTTGCTGACGTCGACCACGTTGCTGACCGGCCGATGTCCAGCCGCGAGCAGTCGCATCTGGACGAGGTCCGGTGAGGGGCCGACTGCCACCCCGCCGACCCACCGCCCGACGAAGCGCGTGCACAGCGACGGCTCCTCGACGTCGACGCGCAACTTCTCGACGATGGGCGGGCCGCTCTCGACCGGGTCGGTCTCGGGGAAGCGGACCGGCGCTCCGGTCACGGCCGAGACCTCGCGGGCAAGGCCGACGAGGCTGAGCGCATCACCACGGTTCGGCTTGACGTCGACGTCCAGGACGACGTCGCCATACAAGTCCGTGAGGGCGATACCGAGGGGCGTGTCGGGCGGCAGGATCAGGATCCCGTCGGCGTCAGAGGTCAGGTTGAGCTCGTCGCCGGAGCAGAGCATGCCGTTGCTGACGACGCCCATCTTCTCGGTCCGCTCGATGTGTCGACCGCCGGGCAGCACGGCGCCGGGCAGGGCCACCGGGATCCGTTGGCCGGCGGCGATGTTGGTCGCGCCGCAGACGATCTCAAGTGGCTCGCCCCCTCCGGTCGTGACGCGGGTCAGTGAGAGGCGGTCGGCGTTCGGGTGCTTGCGGACCTCGAGGAGCTCGCCCACGACGACGTTCTGCCAATCCGAGCCCCAGCGCTCGATGCCCTTGACCTCCATCCCGAGCAGCGTCAGGCGCTCGGCGAGCTGTTCCGGCGAAAGCTCGACGTCGACGTAGTCGCGCAGCCAGGAAAGCGGCACCCTCACCGGAACTGCTCCAGGAAGCGGAGGTCGTTCTCGAGGAACAGCCGCAGATCAGTGATCCCGTGCTTCAGCATCTTGATGCGCTCGGGACCCATCCCGAAGGCGAAGCCCTGGTAGCGCTCCGGGTCGAGGCCGCCGTACTGCAGCACGACCGGGTGGACCATGCCTGCGCCGAGGATCGTCATCCAGCCGCTGCGACCGCAGGCAGGGCAGCCGACGCCGCCGCACACGAGACATTCGACGTCGAACGCGACCGATGGCTCCGTGAACGGGTAGTAGCCCGGTCGGAATCGCGTCCGCTTGTCGGCGCCGTACATCGCCTTGGCGAACTGGTCGAGCAGACCCTTGAGGTCCGCCATCGTCGTGCCTTCATCGACCATCAGGCCTTCGACCTGGAAGAACTCCGAGCCGTGGCTGGCGTCGATCGCCTCGTATCGGAAGCAGCGCCCGGGGAGCAGCGCGCGGATCGGCGGCTTCTCGCTGTGCATGACGCGGATCTGCCCAGGGGAGGTGTGCGTGCGCAGAAGGCGTCCCTCGACGTCGACGTAGAGCGTGTCCCACAGGTCGCGCGCCGGATGGTCCGGCGGGATGTTCAGCATCTGGAAGTTGGTGAGGTCGTCCTCGATCTCCGGGCTCTCGTAGACCTGGAACCCGAACTGCTCGAAGATCGCGGCGATCTCGCGCATCGCCTCGATGCTGGGGTGAAGCGTGCCGCGGCGGATCGGGCGGCCGGGCGTCGTGACGTCGACTGCCTCGTCACGCAGGCGCGTCTCGAGCTCACTGCCGCGCAGCGCGGTCCCTCGCTCGGCCAGGGCGGCTTCGACCGCCTGGCGCACCGTGTTCGCGATCGCCCCGACCTTGGGTCGATCCTCCGCCGGCAACCCACCGATCCCGCGCAGGACCGCAGTGAGGCGCCCCTTCTTCCCGAGCACGTCGAGCTCGAGCGCTTCGAGCGTCGCTGCGTCGGGCGCAGCCGCGATGGCGTCGAGGGCTTCTGAGCGAAGCGCCTCCAGGTCGCGGGTCAGATCGGCGAGGTCCACTCGGTTCCTTGCGTCCTGCGGGTGACGGGTCGATGAATCATGAACCCTCGAACGTCGGCGACGTCGAGGGTTCGAGCAGTCGAGCGTCCGGGCGGATCGCTAGGCGCTCTTGGCCACTTCGACGATGCGGCCGAAGGTGGCGCTATCGCGGACAGCGAGATCGGCGAGGATCTTGCGGTCGATCTGGATATCGGCACGCTTCAGCCCGCTGATGAACTGGCCGTAGGTCATGCCGTTCTGGCGAGCTGCTGCGTTGATGCGGACGATCCACAGCTCCCGCATCTGGCGCTTGCGCTGCTTGCGGTCGCGTGTCGCGTAGGCGAGCGCGTGGAGGAGTGCCTCGCGCGCCGGCTTGATGAGCTTGGATCGGGTGCCGCGGCGCCCCTCGGCGGCCTTGAGCAGGCGCTTGTGCCGCTTGTGGGCGGTGACGCCCCGCTTGACTCGTGCCATGAGTGCTGGTGGCTCCTAGAGGTAGGGCAGCATCCGGCGTACCTGCTTCGCATGCACGCCCTTCATCAGGGTCTTGCCTGCGTAGCGGCGGGTCCGCCGGGACGACTTGATCTCGAGGTGATGGCCGCGCCAGGAGTTCACGCGGATGAACTTGCCGCTACCGGTGATCCCGATCCGCTTCTGGGCCGTCTTGTGCGACTTGATCTTCGGCACGCTGGCCTCACTCTCCTGCTTGGACCGGCTCCGGCTCCGGTGCCGCGGCTTCCGCCGGTGGGACGACGGGTGCGGTGGCGGCCGGTCGGGCCACGACGGTCTTCTCTTCGGGCGCGGCCGGTTGGGCCACGACCGTCTTCTCTTCGGGCGCCGCCGGCGTCTCCGCCGTCGCGTCTTCCGGGGTCACCCCCGGAGCATGCTTGCGGTCCGGTGCGTCGTGGCTCTTGGGCTTGTGGAGCGATGCCATCGTGATGTGCATCGACTTGCCCTCGAGCAGCGGCGTCCGTTCCGCGACTCCGTGATCCTTCACGCGCTCCACGAACCGGGCGATCAGGTTCCGGCCGATCTCCGGGTGGGTCAATTCCCGACCCCGGAAACGGACCGTCACCTTGATGCGGTCGCCGTCCTCGAGGAACTCGATCGCGCGGTGGACCTTCGTATCGAAGTCGCCGACGCCGATCTTCGGCGTGAGGCGGACCTCCTTGAAGGTGATCGAGCGCTGCTTGCGCTTGTTCTCCTTCTCCCGCTTCGTCAGCTCGTACTTGTACTGCCCGAAGTCGAGGAACCGGACCACCGGGGGCTGGGCCATCGGAGCGACCTCGACGAGGTCGTATCCCCGCTCCTGCGCCATCTCGAGGGCTCGGGGCGTCGGCATGACGCCGAGCTGGGCACCCTCTTCATCGACCACCCGGACCTGTGGGATCCGGATCATCTGATTGACTCGCAGGTCTCGGCTGATGGTTCACCCCTCTTGGTGCTGATTGACGTTCCGTCGGCATGGGCGGATAGCCCCGCCGACGAACGCGGAGGATAGCACAGGGGTTCGGGGAGAGACAACGAATGGGAGGGGCCCGGGCGACTCGCGGCGGGCCGCGATCCACCTTGGAACCTCCCCATGTTCCAAGCGGCGGCTGAGAGCGGATCGAGACGGGGTTCGGCAGCCGTTTGGAACGTGCCGCGTTCCGATCAGCGTCGGAACGACCTGGTTCGGGGAGACTTGGGCCGTTCGGACGTCACTTGGAACATCGGGATGTTCCAGACGCGGTGGGTGGGTGCTGGCCTATCGGCAAGAGCCGCCGTGCCTACCCCACTCCCCTCGCCTTCGACTCGGCCGCCAGGCGGTCCGCGAACGCCTCCCAATCCTCGGCCGGCTGCTGCTCCCCGCTCCGGGTCCGCGGCGAGGCGGTCCGCGCCTCGATCTCGCGGTCGCCGAGCACCACCATGTACGGCACCTTCTGCTCCTGAGCGGTCCGGATCTTGTACTGCATCCGGTTCGACGATCCGTCGACCTCGACCCGTAGCCCTCGCCCCCGCAGGACGCCTGCCAGCTCCCCGGCCGCCTCGATATGCCGATCTGCGATCGGGATCACGACGGCCTGGACCGGCGCGAGCCACAGCGGGAACGCCCCCGCGAAGTGCTCGATCAGGATCCCGATGAACCGCTCCAGGGACCCGTAGATCGCTCGATGGATCGCGATCGGTCGCTGCGGCTTGCCGTCCTCGTCGATGTAGCTGAGGTCGAACCGCTCGGGCAGCATCGTGAGGTCGATCTGGATCGTGGCCATCTGCCACTCGCGTCCGAGTGCGTCATCGATGTAGATGTCGATCTTTGGCGCGTAGAACGTGCCGTCCTTCGGCTTCAGCTCGTAGCTGATGTCGGCCGCCGCGAACGCTTCGCGGGTGAGCTGCTCGGCCCGCTCCCAGAGCGCCGGGTCGCCGATCGCCTTGTCCGGCTTCGTCGCGAACGTGAACCGCGGCTCGAGCCCGAACCAGCTGTACGACTCGCGGACCTCGCCGAGCAGCGCGACGATCTCGTCGGTCAGCTGGTCCGGTCGGACATAGAGATGCGCGTCGTCCTGGATGAACTGGCGAACGCGGGTCAGCCCCGACAGCGTCCCGGAGCGCTCGTTCCGGTGGAGCCGCCCGAACTCGCTGAAGCGCAGCGGCAGGTCGCGATACGACCGCAGGTGCGAGCGGTAGATGAACGTCGATTCCGGGCAGTTCATCGGCTTGAGGCTGAAGGTCTGGTTCTCGGACTCGACGAGGAACATGTTGTCGCGGTAGAGGTCCCAGTGGCCGGACTGTCGCCACAGGCGCTCCGACACCACGATCGGCGTCGAGACCTCCTGGTATCCGCGGCGCACCTGCAGCTCGCGCATCGCGCCTTCGAGCGTGCGCCAGATCAGTTGGCCCTTCGGGTGCCAGAACGCGGCACCCGGCGACACGTCGTGGAACGAGAACAGGTCGAGCTGGGGCCCTAGCCGGCGATGGTCGCGCTTCCTGGCCTCGTCGCGGCGCCAGAGGTACGCGTCAAGCTCTTCCTGGGTCGCCCAGGCCGTGCCGTAGACGCGCTGGAGCATCGGCCGCTTCTCATCGCCGCGCCAGTAGGCGCCGGCGGTGCCGAGCAGCTTGAACGGGCCGATCTTGCCGGTGCTCGCGACATGCGGGCCGCGGCACAGATCGATGAACGGGCCTTGCCGATAGAAGGTCGTGGGGGGCATCGCCGTCCCGTCGCGCTTCGACGTCGCGAGCAGGTCGTCGATGATCTCGACCTTGAAGTCCTGACCCTGCTCGGCGAGCCGGGCACGCGCGAGGTCCGGCGTCTCCTCGCTGAGCTCGAATGGGTGATCGGCGGCGATCGAGGCGCGCATCCGCTCCTCGATCTTCGGCAAGTCGTCGGGCGTCAGCGGGCGCGGCAGCAGGAAGTCGTAGTAGAAGCCGTCGGCGATGACCGGCCCGATCCCGAGCTTGGTTCCCGGGAAGAGGTCGAGGACCGCCTCGGCGAGGACATGCGCCGCGCTGTGGCGCATCGGGCCGAGCTCGCCGGATGCGCCATGGTCCATGAGCTCCGTGGCGCTTCCCCGTTCCGGCGCCTCGAGGCCTTCCGCCTCATCGATCGGGATGTCCTGCTGTTCGTCGTCTGCCATGGTCGACTCCTGGAATCGCAAAACCTCTCGTCCATGCAGGACGAGAGGTTCGATCCTCCCGCGGTCCCACCCGCGTTCGCGATGCCGTGCCGGCTCCGCGCTCTCTGGCCGCGATAACGGGCGGGCCCGGGCCGGTTCGCCGGCCGCTCACGGGTGGTGCCTTCCGATCGACCGCCGGGCTTCCAGCCGTGGCCCGGCTCTCTGTGGGTCGATGGATCGGTCGGCGTATCCCGATCGACGCGATCTTCGAGTCCGCCAAGCGTAGCGCAGATCCACCGGAACGGGCAGACGGGTGGGGCGTACGGTTGCGCTGTCGCCCGGGGCGCAGCCGTCCATGCCCGATCCGCCGCTCCCGGACCGACCATCGGTGTCGCCCAGGGAGGGTCTGGACTCGTGATGGGGATCAGGATGGCCGGGCCGGCCGAAGCGTCGCGCGCGATGAGCACCCAGCTGCTCGCCTTCGTGTCGGATCCGATCGTGCGCTGGCTATGGCCGGATCCGGACGACTACCTCCGCCACTTTCCCGAGCTGCTGATCGGCTTCGGAGGGCGCGCCTTCGACAACGAGACGGCGTACGTGACCGACGACTTTCGTGGTTGTGCGATGTGGCTGCCTCCGGGCGTCGGGTCGGACGACGAAGCGCTCGAGGCGATGGTCGAACACTCCATCCGATCAGGGATCACCGACTCGCTCAGCACGTACTTCGAGCAGATGGCGGAAACGCTCCCGACGGAGCCGCACTGGCACCTTGCGTTCATCGGGGTCGAGCCCATGGCGATGGGGCAAGGCATCGGCAATGTGCTGCTCGACCACGCGCTCGCGCGCATCGATTCCGAGGGCGCGCCCGCCTATCTCGAATCGACGAACCCGCGGAATCAGACGCTTTATCGCCG
>Ga0207648_10006843_pt1 | contig 11297 bp, 9 predicted proteins | sample KBSMisM32_FD_184310 | JGI IMG/M metagenome (GOLD analysis project Ga0207648, IMG submission 184310) | Miscanthus rhizosphere microbial communities from Kellogg Biological Station, Michigan, USA - KBS Miscanthus M3-2 (SPAdes) (version 2) | ecosystem: Host-associated > Plants > Roots > Rhizosphere... | reverse complement strand
CCGTGCGCGGCATCGTGGCCGGTGACGAGGATGCCATGATTGCGCTGAACGCCGGAGACATCGGGACCGCCGAGTTCGTCCGCACCGGTGACTGCGACGCCATCGATATGGGCATCGGAGTTGAGCACGTAGATCCCCAGGAAGTCATGGTTCGTGCCCGTGACATAGTTTGAAGCCGGAACGGCGCCCTGATCGCGCCCATCGACGGTTAGGCCTTCGATAGTCACATCGGCATTGTCAGTAACGGTGATAACCGCGAACTTGTTCGGTCGGCCGGAGTTCGTATCGATGGCATTGGCAACCAGCGAGGCCGCATCCGGCGATTCGATGATGGTCTGGTCGCTGCCGGCGCCGTGAATAGTAATGTTCTTGCCGTCGACCGTCACTTGCTCGCGATAGATCCCCGCGGCGATCTCGATCGTGTCACCGTTCCCCGCTGCGTCGACTGCAGCCTGGATCGAGGAGAAATCGAAGGTGCCACCAAGTCCGACGGTCCGAATTGTCACTGGTTTTCTCCTTCAGTCTTGAATTTTTCACGCTTCCTTCTCCCGGGGAGACGAAGGAGCGTTACGGCTGGTTGTTTTTCATGAGTGGCCCCGATCACCGCAGCGGCATCGGGGATGGGCGCCGGGAAGCCCGACGGGAATGATGGCAAGGCAAGGCCTGTCAGCACCGGAACTTTCGGCCGGGCGCCCCACATCGGGCGAACGCCGACCGACAGATCCCACTGAAATCGTTGCGGGATCCGCGACCATGGCCGGCCGCGACCAGCACCGGCGAAGATTTTTCCGAAATAAGCGACCGCCCCCGGAACGAATCCGAGGGTTGTGCGTTAGGGCGCTGTCTATAAGTGTGCCGGCCCGATAGGGGGCACTGGGGGCTACAGGGGCTGGAGGGCCGCCATCTGACATGGATGCGCGCCTACGAAGCCCGGCCGAACAGCCGAAGCCTGGCGTCAAAAGCGGACGCAATCGTGTAGGCTGACAAGACGAGTATCCCCCTCGGTTAGAACTGGAACGTGACTGCAAGAGTTATGGGCGCGAGATTGAACGCGAGCGCCCAGACGACATTTTATTATTCGGTAGGAGCATCCTGGAGACGTTTGAGTGACCGATCCTCCCGATCGATCCGTACAGCGCTGCCCCACCCGAGTACCTAAAAGGCCGATGCTCGTCTGTCAAGCAGACGATGTCGAGATACGTCGATCCGCGACATTAAATTTTTTTTCAGCCGCGGCGAGGGAGTTTTAAATTGTTTTCAGCCTGGGCGCTTGGCTTTCAAACCACGCGAGAATCTTCAGTCGTTGCAGCCAATTCGTCAATGTCCACCGCACCATACCAAACTAAAGCATCAGTGCCGGCAACGGGCCGACGAATTCCCATGCGACATTCGTATAATAGGTTTGCGCAAGCCTATTTCAGGATCGTAAAAGCTGCCGCCACCCGAATCAATGCCGTAGGCAGTACAAGCTCAGCAAACGCCGGACCAAATTCGTCAATTACATCCGCCATTTGGAGATGGCAGATCGTTTGTACGCTAAAGATGGGCCGGATCGTTTGTACGCAAACAGACAAAAACGCGCGGCGTCAGGCCCCCGCGAATATCCCACGAAACAGCCCATTTCGACCAAGGGGTCAGGCCGCGCGGTGGGCAACCGTGCCCACAAGCTGCGGTGGATATCCTTCCGGTTACTTGTCGCACAATGAGGCCAGCGCCCCTTTGTGACATTTCGGGGCGTATTGGAATGGAAATCAAGAACCGACTTCGAACTCGAGCCGCTGATCGCCCGCGCTCGCGTCGGCGGCCGCCGGCCGCCCAACGCCGGTATATGAAAAGCCTTTCCGGCGAACCTCATCGGCGCGATATACGTTGCGAAGATCGACCAGGATCGGCGTCGCGAGCAGACCGCGAATCCGGCCAAGGTCGAGCGCGCGGAACGCCTCCCATTCCGTCACCAGGACCAGCGCATGCGCTCCCTCCGCGCAGTCATAGGCGTCCTCGGCGAATGTGACACCATCCAGGATCGTACGCGCGAGATCCATTCCCACCGGATCATAGGCACGCACATGCGCACCGGCATCCTGCAAGCCGCGAATGATCGCGAGCGAAGGCGCCTCCCGCATGTCGTCCGTGTTCGGCTTGAACGTCAGCCCCAGCAGCGCAATGGTCTTGCCGCGGACCGAACCGCCGCATGCGGCGACGACCTTGCGCGCCATCGCACGCTTGCGTTGCTCGTTCACGGCGGTGACCGTCTCGACGATACGAAGCGGCGCGCCATGATCCTGGGCGGTCTTGATCAGGGCCAGCGTGTCCTTGGGAAAGCAGGAGCCGCCGTATCCCGGTCCGGCGTGAAGGAACTTCTGGCCGATGCGGCGGTCGGACCCGATGCCGCGCGCGATCTCCTGCACGTCGGCGCCGACCTGCTCGCACAGGTCGGCGATCTCGTTCATGAACGTGATCTTCATGGCGAGGAACGCATTGGCGGCATACTTCGTGAGTTCCGCGGACACGCGCGAGGTCGTCAGGAGCGGCGCCTCGTTGAGGAACAGCGGGCGGTAGACCTCCGCCATCACCTTGCTGGCGCGTGGGTCCGTGGTTCCAATCACGATCCGGTCCGGATGCTTGAAGTCCTCGATGGCGGCGCCTTCGCGCAGGAACTCCGGATTGGACACGACGGAGAAATCGACATCCGGGCGGACCTCACGGATGATGCGCTCGACCTCGTCGCCGGTGCCGATCGGTACCGTCGACTTGGTGATGACGACCGTGTAGCCGTCGAGCTCGCGCGCGATCTCGCGCGCCGCCTCGTAGACGTAGGACAGATCGGCATGACCGTCACCGCGTCGCGACGGCGTGCCGACGGCAATGAAGACGGCATCCGCCGCGCGCACCGCCGGCGCCGCATCGGTCTCGAAAAACAGACGCGCCTGCTGCGCGTTCTTCGCGACCAGATCGTCGAGGCCGGGTTCGAAAATCGGGATCACGCCGTTTCGCAACGCGCCAATCTTGCCGGCGTCCTTGTCGACGCATGTGACCACATGGCCGAAATCGGCGAAGCATGCGCCGGACACCAGTCCGACATAGCCCGTCCCGATCACCGCAATGCGCACGATTGGATGTCCCCGAGCCGACGGCGATTCGGGGTTCGTAACAGCCTTTTGCACCGACGCCAAGGGCCGCCCAAACGTCGATAAATACCGCCGAATCGATGATGCGCGCGAGCTATGGCGAGCGCACGGCTTGGATGCGTGAGGCCCGTGCGCGAGCGCACGGGCTTGGCGCGGCAACCGATAACGATTGCGGGTAAAAGCCGACTTGCCTAGGGTGGGGAAAGCAGGGAGCTTCCCTTCCCCTTTTCCAGGCTCATCCTGGCAAACCTCAGTTCGCAATGGACGATCTGTATTCCGGCAAAAAAGCCGTCGTCGGTATTATCGGGCTTGGCTATGTCGGCATGCCGCTCGCACTCGCCGCATGGACGGCGGGCTTCCGGGTGGTCGGTTTTGATATCGATCCGCAAAAGGCCGCCAGCATCAATGCCGGCGAGAGCTACCTCAGGCACATTCCAAGCGCGGAGATCAGCGCCGCTGTCTCCGCCGGGCGACTGCGCGCCACGACGCGTTTCGCAGAGGTGCGCGACGTGGACGCCATCATCATCTGCGTGCCGACGCCGCTGACGGCGCACCGCGAGCCCGACCTGAGCTATATCGAGAGCACGACACACGCGATCGCGCCACATCTGCGCAAGGGCCAGCTGATCGTGCTCGAATCGACCACGTGGCCGGGCACCACGACGGAGGTCATGCAGCCGATCCTGGAGCGCGGCGGGCTGAAGGCGGGCCGCGACTTCTACCTCGCGTTCTCGCCCGAGCGCGAGGATCCCGGCAATGCCAGCCATCCCACCAAATCGATTCCCAAGGTCGTGGGCGCGGACGATCCGACCTCGATCAAGCTCGCCAGCGCACTCTACGGCGCGATCGTGACGCACACCGTTCCGGTCTCATCCATGAAGACGGCGGAGGCGGTCAAGCTCACCGAGAACATCTTTCGCGCGGTCAACATCGCGCTCGTCAATGAACTGAAGGTGGTCTACGACGCCATGGGCATCGACATCTGGGAGGTGATCGAGGCCGCCAAGTCAAAGCCGTTTGGATTCATGCCGTTTTATCCCGGCCCGGGATTGGGCGGCCACTGCATCCCGATCGATCCGTTTTATCTCACCTGGAAGGCGCGGGAGTTTGATATCTCGACGCGCTTCATCGAGCTTGCCGGCGAGATCAACGCCGCGATGCCGCAATACGTCGTCGACAAGCTCGCACGCAGCCTCGACGAGCGGGCCGGCCGAGGCCTGCGCGGCGCGAAGATCCTGATGATCGGCATCGCCTACAAGAAGAATGTCGAAGACATTCGCGAGAGCCCCGCCTTCAAATTGATCGAGCTGTTGGAGGAGCGCGGCGCCGCGGTCGACTTCCATGATCCTTACGTGCAGACGATTCCATCGACCCGCAAGCATGCGAAGCTTGCCGGGCGAGCGTCGATCGCCCGGGGACCCAAAAACGATCGGCAACTACGACGCGGTCCTGATCGCAACCGACCACGACAACATCGACTATCGCGCGCTGGTCGAACACGCGTCGCTCGTCATCGACACGCGCAACGCCTGCGCCCGCGCCGGGATGACGTCGCCCAACATCGTCAAGGCGTGATGGGATCGACGCGCCAGGGCCTGCTTTCGGACGGACGCGGCGGAGGGCAAGCTGGCGAGCGGTTCCACAGGAGCCCACGAAAGGAGACACTGTGCGCTTTCTCGTGACAGGAACGGCCGGCTTCATCGGCTTCCACGTCGCCAAGCGGCTGATCGAGGCCGGCCACGACGTGGTCGGGATCGACGGCATGACGCCTTACTACGACGTCGCGCTCAAGCGGCGCCGTCACGCAATCCTGCTGCAGTCGGCGCATTTCTCCGCCCAGGAGCTGATGCTCGAGGACGCTGAAGAGCTTGCGCGCGTCTACACCGAGTTTCGTCCCGACGTGGTCATTCATCTCGCCGCCCAGGCCGGGGTGCGCTACAGCCTGGAGAATCCGGGCGCCTATATCAGCGCGAACGTCGTCGGCACGTTCAATATCCTCGAGCTCGCGCGCAACCACTCCCCGCAGCACCTGCTGCTCGCTTCGACCAGCTCGGTCTACGGCGCCAACACGAAGATGCCGTTCGAGGAGAGCGACCGCACCGACCATCCGCTCACGCTCTATGCCGCCACCAAGAAAGCCACGGAGTCGATGGCGCACGCCTACGCCCATCTTTGGAAGATACCGACGACGGTGTTTCGGTTCTTCAGCGTCTACGGGCCCTGGGGGCGGCCGGACATGGCGCTGTTCAAGTTCACCAAGGCGATTCTCGCGGATGAGCCGATCGACGTGTACAATCATGGACAAATGGATCGCGATTTCACCTATGTCGACGACATCGCGAACGCCATCACCCTCCTGGTCGACGCCATTCCCGGCGATCCGACGCCCGCCCACGAGACCGATGACGATCTCGGGCTCAGTCCGGTGGCGCCATTCCGCGTGGTCAATATCGGCAACGGCGATCCGGTGCGGCTGCTGGCATTCATCGAGGCGATCGAAGCGAGCATCGGCAAGACCGCGATCCGAAATTATCTGCCGATGCAGCCCGGCGACGTTCCCGCGACCTTCGCCGACACGGGGCTGCTGCGCCGGCTGACCGGGTTCCAACCGGCCACGCCGGTGTCCAGCGGTGTTAATCGTTTTGTAGCATGGTATCGGGAGTATTACCGGGTGTGATCCCGGCAACGTCGAGGCATTCCGCAGCGTGACGACCCTGGTGACCGGCGGCGCCGGCTATATCGGAAGCCACATGGTTCACGCGCTGGCCGATGCCGGCGAGCGCGTGGTGGTGCTCGACAATCTCACGACCGGCTTCGACTGGTCGGTGGCGCCTGACGTGCCGCTCGTCGTCGGCGACACCGGCGACCAGGCCCGCGTTGCGGCGCTGCTCGCGGAGCACCGGGTCGACGCCATCATCCATTTCGCCGCCTCGATCGTGGTGCCGGACTCGGTCCGCGACCCGCTCGGCTATTACCGCAACAACACCGCGAACTCGCGCGCCCTGATCGAGACCGCGGTCAAGCACGGCGTGCGCCATTTGATCTTCTCCTCGACCGCCGCGGTCTATGGCAGTCCCGAGCGCATGCCGGTGGGCGAGGACGATCGCACGGCGCCGACGTCGCCGTACGGCTCCTCCAAGCTCATGACCGAGATCATGCTGCGCGACGCGGGGGCCGCGCACGGGCTGCGGCACGTGATCCTGCGCTACTTCAACGTCGCCGGCGCCGACCCGCTGGGCCGCACCGGTCAGTCCACCAGGGGGGCGACCCATCTCATCAAGGTCGCGGTCGAGGCGGCGCTCGGACGGCGCGCGAAGGTCGACGTGTTCGGCACCGACTATCCGACGCCGGACGGTACCTGCATCCGGGACTATATTCACGTGTCCGACCTCGTCGCCGCGCATTCCGCCGCGCTCGCCTACCTGCGCGGCGGCGGCGCCTCGACCACGCTCAATTGTGGCTACGGCCGCGGTTTCTCCGTGCTCGACGTGATCGAGACCGTGAAACGGATCTCCGGCGTCGATTTCATGGTCGAGTTCGCCGGCCGCCGGGCGGGCGATCCCGCGCAAATCGTCGCGGCATGCGAGCGCGCGCGTTCCACGCTCGGATGGCAACCGCAATTCGACGATCTCGCGACCATCATCGCGCACGCGCTGGCATGGGAGCGCGGACTTTTGGAGCGCGGGCGCTGACGCCGCCGGCCTGGCTTGCGGATTGCGGACCTGCGGGGGGGTAAATCCCCCGCCGCATGACGGTCCGCGCGAAGAGGCGGGGCAGCAACCCATTCCCACGCCGCACGCGGGACCGCGGCGATGGTTCCCGGGGCCGGCCGCAGGCCGGGCCATGAAAAAACCCGCCAGACCTGCCTAAGTGGCTGATCTAGCGAGTTTTTTTGGTTGCGGGGATAGGATTTGAACCTATGACCTTCAGGTTATGAGCCTGACGAGCTACCGGGCTGCTCCACCCCGCGTCAACCGGTGCGAAAACGGGAAGTACGGGCGGTGCCCGCAGGCGGCCTATGTAGCAATCGTGACAGGACTTGAAAAGCCCAAATACGGTGTGCGCGAACTTCGGGTTCGGGGCACTAGGTCGCCATGTCACGCAAGAATGTTCTATATCTTTCAGATGAGTGACAGACCCGCCTTGCGGCCGAGCGTGGCGGTGGGGGAGGCGTTGCGCGGCGTGGCGCACGACATCCTCGCCGAAGCGCGTGCGGCCATCGAGGACCCGGCCAGGTCCGAGGCCGAGGCCGTGCACGATTTCCGCCGGGCGATGAAGCGCTGGCGCGCCTTGCTGCGGCTGCTCGCACCCTTTCTGGGGCCGGACGCACGGCGCCTGCGCGACGAGGCGCGCGATCTTGCCAAGGAGCTGTCCGGGGCGCGGGACGCCCAATCCGCGCTCGATGCCCTCGACGATCTCACCAAGCATGGTCTGGCACTGTCCCCGCGCTCGGTCGCAGGGTTGCGCGGCCGCATCGAGGCCATCCGGCGGTCGGCGGAAACGACACTCGATGCCGAGATGCGCCGGCGCCTGGCCGGCGCGCTCGACCAGGCCGCCGACGCGATCGAGCGCTGGCCGTTGCACACCCTCACTTTCGACGCCGTCGCCGATCAGCTCAGCCGCTTCTATCGCGAAGCGCGCCGCCTGCTGCCGGCACACTGGCCGTCGGCCGACGGCGAGGAACTGCACGAGCTGCGCAAGCGCGTGGTGATCCACCGCTACCAGATCGACCTGATCGAGCCGCTGTGGCCGCGCTTCGTCAAGGTGTGGAGCGGGGAAACCCAACGGCTGCGCGATCGGCTCGGCAAGCATCAGGACATGCTCGTGCTCGCGAGCCTGACGGTGCCGCATGGACCGCTCGCGCCCTGGCGCTCGCGCCTCGCCGACGCCATCGCCGAACGGCGCGCCGCGCATGTCGGCGACGCCGCCCGCATCGCCGCGCGCATCTTCGTCGAGAAGCCGACCGCGCTGCGCCGGCGGCTCGGCACGATGTGGGCGGTCGGCCGTTAAGGCGAGCGGCTATCTCGCGATTGCCGTCAGCAGCCTGGCGATGAACTCGCTTTGAGCCGGGAGGATTTTCCGGCGGGCGGCGGCGGGAGAGAACCATTCCGCGCGGTCGACTTCCGGAAACGACTCCTTGCGCCCGCTGCGGGGCGGCCATTCCAGCTCGAACTCGTTCGACTTCAGGGTCGAAGGGTCGAAGTCGCCTTCGACCGCCCAGGCGGTGACGATCTTGCGGCCGGCCTGGACGATGTTGCCAAGACCGAGAAAGTCGCCCTCTGGTCGGGCGCCGGTCTCCTCCTCGAACTCACGCTTCGCCACCGTCAGCGGATCCTCGTCCTCGGCATACTCGCCCTTCGGAATCGACCAGGCGCCCCAATCCTTCCGGGCCCAGAGTGGGCCGCCGGGGTGCACGAGCAACAGTTCGATACCGGCGAGCGGCTGCCGGTACATGAGGATGCCGGCACTGCGTTTGGGCATGCTCCCTCGGCTGCGCGGACGCTACGCGTTCACAAGCGATTGTGCCGGGCGATCGCCCGCGTCACCTCGACCGGCACCTGGGCGTCGGCCTCCGCCCGCAACGCCCGCGCGGCGCGCGCCGCCGGACGTTCGAGGCAGCGCTTGAGCCAGTCGCCGACACGCGGCATCGCCGACAGGTCCATGTCGATGGCCCGGCTGATGACCGCGGCAACGTTGAGATCGGCGACGGTGAATGCATCGCCCAGGAGGTAGGGGCGTTCCGCCAGCGCGGCCTCGAGCACCTTGAAGGGCGGCTCCAGCACCTTGAGCGCTTCGGCGAGCCGCTGCGGGTCACGGTCCTCGGGCGGAAGCCGCACGGCATGCAACGACCAGATGTTGACGCCGCGGTCGACCTCCTGCACCGACCACAGGCTCCATTGCCAGGCCTTGGCCTCGCCTTCGAGCGTCGCCGGATAGAGCCGGCCGTGCTTCTTGGCGAGATAGAGCGTGATGGCGAGCGATTCCCACAGGACGAAGCCGCCGTCGTCGATCGCCGGCAGGCGGCCGTTGGGATTGATCGCGAGGTACTCCGCCTTGCGCGCACCGGCGGGACCGATCTCGATCGGAATGTGCTCGTAGTCGAGCCCGAGTTCGTTCGCGATCCAGAGCGCGCGGAAGGCGCGGGTGCGGGCGACGCCGTAGATGCGAAGGTCGGGCATCTGTCTTTCAATTGATCTGCAGCTTGAAGGTCCTGATCGCCGTCCGATAGCGATCGATGTCGTCCCGCATGAACTTGATGTAGTCGCCGGTCCCGTTCTCCTGCAGATCCATGCCCAGCGCGGCCATGCGATCCACCATGTCCGGCTCGCGCAACGCCTTGGCCACCGCCGCCTGCAGCCGTGCGACGAGATCGCGCGGCCCGCCGGCCGACATCTGCAGACCCATCATGGTGGCGTAGTCGAACCCCTCGATGCCGAGCTCGATCGCGGTCGGCACGTCGGCGACCGATTTCGAGCGCTGCTGCGTGCTGATGCAGAGAACGCGCAGCTTGCCGTCCTCGATCAGCGGCAGCACGTTGGGAACGCCGGACCATCCCGCCTGCACCTCGCCCTTGACCAGCCCGCCGACCAGGGCGGTGCCGCCGCGATAGGGCACGTGCAGGAGATCGATGCCGGTCTGCGCGGCGAAGATCGCCATCGTGAGGTGATGGATCGAGCCGGGCCCGGCCGAGCCGTATGCCAGCTGGCCGGGTTTCGACTTGGCGAGGGCGATGAACTCCTGCAGCGTCCGCGCCGGCACCGACGGGTGCACGACCAGCACAGTGGGGACCGTCACGAGCGCCGTGATCGGGGTGAAATCCCGCAACGGGTCGTAACCGAGATCGGGGTTGAGCACGACATTGATCGCCATCGCGCCGGAATCGCCGAGCATGAGCACATGCCCGTCGGGCGGGGTGGCGGCCACCATCTTGGCCGCGACCACGCCGCCGGCGCCGGGCACGTTCTCCACCACGAAGGCCTTGCCGAACGCACCGGAGAGCTTCTGCGACAGCAGCCGCGCGAGCACATCGGGATTGCCGCCCGGCGCCGCGGCCGCGATCAGGCGCACCGGCCGATTCGGATACTCGCTGTCGGCCTGCGCGACGAATCCGCCGAGCGCCAGCGCGAGGGCGGCGGTTGCCGGAACTGCAATTCGCAACATGAGTGTCGCCTCGCGCTATTCCGGCTGGATGTTGGCGGCCTTGACAAGCTCGCCACGCGAGGTGAGGCCGGTCTTGACGATGTCGGCGAGCTCTTCCGGCGTGCTGGTCGCCACCGCGACCCCGAGCACCCCCAGCTTCTCCTTCACGGCCTCGGTCCTCAGCACCTCGCGGATCGCCGCGTTGAGACGCGCGATCACGGGCACCGGCGTCCCGGCCGGCGCGAAGATTCCGTGCCAGGACGACATCTCGAATCCCGGGACGGTCTCGCCGATGGTCGGGACGTCGGGCATCGCCTGATAGCGAGCCTTCTCCACCACCGCCAGAATCTTGATCTTGCCGGTGGTGAGATGCGGCACGGCGGTGGAGAGGCTCAGGAACGCGACCTTGATGTGGCCGCCGAGCAGATCATTGATCGTGGCTCCTCCGCCGCGATAGGGGACATGGACGATGTCGATGCCGGTCTTCTGACGCAGGAGCTCGCCGGCAAGATGATGCGGCGAGCCGGCGCCGGACGAACCGTAATGCAGCTTGCCGGGATTGGCCCTGGCATAGGCAATCACATCCGCCACGGACTGCGCGGGAAACTCGGTGTTGACCGCGAGACAGATGATATTCGCGCCGGCATAGATGACGGGTGCAAAATCCTTCACCGGATCGAACGGCGCGTTCTTGTAGAGATAGATATTGGTGGTCATCATCGCGTCGGTGCCGACCATCAGCGTGTAGCCGTCGGGCTGTGCGCGGGCCACATATCCCGCGGCGATGTTGCCGCTGACGCCCGAGCGGTTGTCCACGATGACGGATTGGCCCCATGCGGCATTGAGCCGTTCGCCGATCGTGCGCGCGACGAGATCACTGGTGGCGCCGGGCGTGTAGCCGACCACGATGGTCACGGGACGCACGGGATATTCCTGCGCCGCGGCGGGATCGACGGCCGTTGCGAGGGCTGCGACAGCGAGCGCCGGCCCGAGCGCGCGGAAGAACGAGAGCATCCGGCTTTTCCTCCG
>Ga0207648_10006837_pt1 | contig 11302 bp, 7 predicted proteins | sample KBSMisM32_FD_184310 | JGI IMG/M metagenome (GOLD analysis project Ga0207648, IMG submission 184310) | Miscanthus rhizosphere microbial communities from Kellogg Biological Station, Michigan, USA - KBS Miscanthus M3-2 (SPAdes) (version 2) | ecosystem: Host-associated > Plants > Roots > Rhizosphere... | reverse complement strand
TGTAAATTCAGTAAATTACGTATTGTTCTATTTCGGCTTCCTGTTTTATAAAAAATGGTATGAAGCATCTCCTGTTATATGGTTTATATCTTTTCTTCTTTTTACCGGCAATTACTGCAGCACAAAAAGTAATCTCAATAACAATAGACGGAACGATCAATCCAGCATCAGCAGACTTTATTCATAACAGCATACATAATGCGGCAAACGAAAAAGCCGAAGCGCTGATCCTGCATCTCAATACGCCTGGCGGATTACTACAATCCACACGCATGATCGTAAGCGATATATTGGAATCGCCCATCCCGATTATCGTTTACGTGTCACCGGGGGGAGCCCATGCGGGTTCAGCAGGCGTATTTATTGTTCTCGCCGCTCATATTGCGGCTATGGCGCCGGGCACGAATATCGGCGCGGCACATCCTGTAGTATTGCAGGGACAAATGGATTCGGTAATGAACGAAAAAGCGACCAACGATGCGGCAGCATTTATCCGTTCTATTGCCGAAAAAAGACATCGCAATATCGAATGGGCAGAAAGAGCAGTACGAAGAAGTTATTCTTATTCGGAAACAGAAGCGCTGAGAGATTCTGTTATTGATCTCATCGCAAATAATGACGTTCATCTGTTGCAAAAGATAGATGGTAAAACCATTGAGTTAACAGCCGGAGAAAAAAAGCTCTTCCTGAAAGAACCCGTTGTTGCATTATATAAAATGAGTGTTTGGGAAAAATTATTGAATGTACTTAGTGATCCCACCATTGCTTATATACTGCTCATGATCGGTATGTACGGAATCATGTTTGAATTGTTCAGTCCCGGTGCCATTTTACCTGGCATAGCAGGTGTGATCGCCTTAATTCTTGCTTTTTATTCAATGCAGACATTGCCTGTGAATTATGCAGGTCTTGCACTTATCATATTCGGTGTAATTCTTTTTTTGCTCGAAATAAAAATCGTGAGTCATGGGCTATTGGCTATCGGTGGAACAGTATCTCTTTTTCTCGGCTCAGTAATGCTGATAAAGCCTGGTTCTTCCATGGAGTTTTCATCTATTTCAAGAGCAGTGATTTATTCTGTTACAGTACTATCGGCGCTTTTCTTTTTGTTTGTATTAGGCGCGGGATTAAGAGCGCAACGAAGAAAGGTTGTAACCGGCGCGGAAGCAATGACCGGCGCCACAGGTGAGGTAATAGAAATGCTGGATCCAAACGGTATAGTAAAATTAAATGGTGAAATATGGGCGGCTGAATCAGTAAGTGGTACGATCGCAAAAGGAGAAAAAGTGAAAGTGAGAGAAAGAAAAAGTCTGAAATTGTTTGTTGAGAAGGTTGACACGATAACAAGTTAATACGTTAACCAGCCATCCAGTTAACTAAAAACTAATCAAAACAGGAAATATGCAACAGATTCCTACAGTAACAATTGTCATTATCATTTTTGCAGTTATACTTCTTTCGAGTGCCATACGCATATTGCGTGAATATGAACGCGGCGTTATTTTTCGTCTCGGCCGATTGATCGGACACGAAGGGGTGAAAGGGCCCGGACTTATATTGCTGATACCGATAGTAGATAAAATGGTAAAAGTGAGCCTTCGCACTGTTGTACTGGATGTGCCGCCACAGGATATCATTACGCAAGACAATGTGTCCGTTAAAGTAAATGCAGTTGTATACTTCCGCGTAATAGAACCGCAAAAAGCAATTGTGCAGGTGGAGAATTTTCTCGCTGCTACTTCACAAATATCCCAAACAACTTTGCGAAGTGTACTGGGTCAGTCGGAATTAGATGATTTATTATCGCAACGTGAAAAGATCAATCACAAACTGCAGCAGATTATAGATGCACAAACTGAACCATGGGGTGTTAAGGTTACCAATGTAGAAGTAAAACAAATAGACCTGCCCCAGGAAATGCAAAGAGCCATGGCAAAGCAGGCTGAAGCGGAAAGAGAAAGACGTTCAAAAGTGATCGCTGCCGAAGGTGAGTTCCAGGCCTCGCAACGATTAGCCGATGCGGCAAAAATTCTGTCCGATCAACCCAGCGCTCTTACATTGCGTTATTTACAAACACTGCGAGAAATTGCAACAGAAAAAAATTCAACAACAATATTCCCTATACCAATTGATTTACTAAAGCCATTTTTAAAAGGCTCTGGTTAACCCAAAGTTCATTCTCTTAAAGAGTTTTTAGATTTATTGACGATAGACATCATTCACTTTTCACCATTCACAATTCATTTCATCACTTCCCCGGGAATACTATTAATTGACAGTATCCTGATTGCTTTATAATATACTTCCGCTCCTTCAGATTGTATCTGTATTTTACCTTTAACAAGCGGTTTTGCCTGCCCGTTATCCCATTGTGACGAATGATATAACACCATCATCGTTTTTCCATTCACCATATGTACACTGGTATCGCCGTGAACGTATAGATCAATTGTGTTCCATTCCCCCGATGGTTTTTCTGCATCGCCCCGTTTAATACAAAAGCGACCTTGTTTACTATTAGCAGCAAAATGAATCAAAGGACCGGAGGGATCATAAATAAACGTCGTATCTGAATTACGAACCGCCTGTATGTCCTGCATACCGCCCGCTACGCCCCAATAATCACCGCAATCACCTTCCTGTACCTGGAACTCCTGTGAACGCATCCATGCGCCATAGTCCGCACCGTGTTCGCCTACTGCATGATACAATAGTCCACTATCTTTTTTCTTTCCTTTTTTATCATGCCATTTAAGGTTACCCCATTTAAACTGTAACTGCAAATGATAATTTTCATATTCATTTTTGGTGGAAATGCCGCCCCAGCCATTACCGGATATGCGGATCACTTTTTCACCGTTCAAATCTATCACTGTAAATACATGATCGGGATCGTTATTAAGCCCTGCGGGTTTATCGTTCTCTATTTTTCCAAATTCGTTATGTTCCGGACCCAACCAGGTATCCCAACCACTCAAGTCTTTTCCATTGAATAATGATTGCCATTGCTGTGGATGATAAAGGCGTTCTGTAAACCCAAAAACAACAATAATGACGGCCAGTAGTATGGAAAATTTCATAAAATCTATTTCATTAAAGGTAAATATTTATAAAGGACGGGAATGGACCCAAAGCAGCGATACACTCTGACTCAACGCCGTACAGAAACTGTACTAAAACCGTTCAGTTTGCAAAATCATTTATTGCACAGCATATTGATTATTAACCGGAAAAATTTCCGGCATGTCTTTCGTTGAAAAAAATTACCGCGCTTCAACCGCTAACAATTCCTTTTTAATGCGAAAAAGACAAACATGCTTAAGAGTTATTTTAAAATGGCCTGGAGAAGCCTGCTGAAAAACAAAGTCTCTTCCATTATCAATATCAGTGGCCTTGCCGTTGGGCTTGCAACGGGCATTATCATCCTGCTGGTTATCGTAGATGAATTTAGCTACGATCATTTCAATAAAAACCTGTCGGATACCCGGCTGCTTATGAAAAACGAGATTATGCCGGACAATGTCAATACAACTGAAACAACGCCCGGTCAACTTGCTGCAGCAGTGCGGACAGAAATACCTGAAGTTAAATATGCTGCACGTTTTAGCTATGGTGGTGATGCGCTGATCGGTTACAATAACAAGACCATCTATCTCCAATCGATATACACAGAACCTGACTTCTTTAATATAATGACCCTTCCGGCAATACAGGGCAATCCTGTCGAGGCATTACAGGAGCCAGGATCAGTTGTACTAACCGAAAGTGCTGCAAAGAAAATTTTTGGCAACGAAAATCCGATTGGAAAAACAATCACACAAAATGTTGCACATGTTCTGAAAGTAGCAGCCATAATAAAAGATGTGCCTCAAAACAGCAGCAACCGGTTTGAAATGGCGCTTTCATTTCACCTCTTTGAACCCGAAAATGAATGGCTGAAGAAATGGGATGATAACCGAATACTCACATGGATACAGGTAAAACCACACACAAACGAAGTAGCGCTAAACGCTAAACTGAAAAAACTTTTTTTGCAGAAACAGAACGAGAATATAGAGCTCTTTGCTTATCCTTTTGCCAAGATGAATCTTTATAGCCGCTTCAGGAATGGGAAACCCGTAGGCGGCCTTATTGATCTCATGATGCTGCTGGCGGCAATCGCAGCATTCGTATTACTCATTGCCTGCATCAATTTTATGAATCTTGCCACTGCACGCAGTGAAAAACGTGCACGCGAAGTAGGTGTACGCAAGGTAATGGGTGCATCAAGAAAACTGCTCATCCTGCAATTCATGGGCGAGGCTTTATTACTTTCATTGCTTGCACTTGTGATCGGTGCTCTGCTGGCCAATATCCTGCTACCCTTATTTATGCAGTTGTCGGGAAAGCATTTTACTCCGGATTATTATAACTGGCGTATATGGGCATTGATGATTGCGCTGGGTTTGATCACCGGTATTGTTGCAGGCAGTTACCCGGCTTTTTACCTTAGTCGCTTTCAACCTGTAAAAGTGTTGAAGAAATTAATGACCCAGGGCAAAGGGGGAGGAGTTTTCCGTAAGAGTCTCGTTACGTTCCAATTCATGATCTCCATCTTTTTGATCATCGGTACTATAGTTATTTTTAAACAGATTGAATATGTGCAAAGCCGGCCGATTGGCTATAGCCAGGAGAATCTTATTGATATTCCGGCAAAAGGTGAAATGCGCGAACGCATTGACCTGGTCAAAAATGAATTGTTGAGAATAAATGGCGTGAAAAGCGTTACAGCAGCTTCTGATAACCTGATTGGCTTTGGTGGCTCATTTAACGGATTGGAATGGCCGGGAAAAAGACCTGATGAAGATTTTCGTATTATATCTACCCAGGTGCAATATGACTGGATAAAAACAACCGGCCTCCAATTGGCATCCGGCCGCGATTTCAGTCGGGACTATGGCGCTGATAGTTTATCGTGCCTCATTAATGAAGAAGCAGCAAAAAGGATGCACCTGCAAAACCCCATTGGTACCAAATTAGGCAGTAACACAGTGGTCGGCGTTGTAAAAAATTTTGTCTTCAATAATCCAACTGGCATTATCGGGCCAATGATTATCTATCACAGTAAAAGCGGGCTGAGTCATTTCCTTGTGCGGATAAATAATGATAATAAATGGCGGCAACGTATAGCCGAAATTGAAAAAACAATGAAACGGATCAATCCGAACTTCCCGTTTGAATTCAGTTTTACCAAAGACGATTACCAGCAAAATTTCCGGAACATCCGTTCCATTGCTTTGATGACAAACTCTTTTGGCATAATGGCAATATTTATTTCCTGTCTCGGTTTGTTTGGCCTTTCTGCTTTCCTGGCTGAGCGTCGCAGAAAAGAAATAAGTGTACGGAAAGTGCTTGGCGCCAGTGTAAGCGGTCTTTGGTATTCTTTATCCAAGAGTTTTGTAAAACCAGTTATTATCGCTTTTGTGCTGTCGGCACCTCTTGCAGGTTGGATAATGCAAAAAGTGCTGGACAGTATGGAATACCACACCCGCCTGTCCTGGTGGATGTTTGGTGCATCGGGAATCGGGGCGATCCTGATAGCTATCGGGACAGTAAGTTTTCATTCGTTACGGGCAGCGCAAGCGAACCCTGTTACGGCCTTACAAAGTGAATAATCGATGGTTGTGAAAAAATATGTTCGATACCGTTACGCATGAAAAGCTAAGGGACAAGCGTAAAGGAATGAAGTGAACCTTTACTGAATCCTCTTCGTGTAAGCGAAGAGGGTTTTTGTCCCTGTGGTGAAAAAAGGACCCATGAATATTTACGATATGCTATGAGTTGTAAAGTCTATTTTCTATTTTTCATTTTCTGGTCCTGTCACCATTATCAACCACTATATGCAACCAAAGTATCCACTGCTTACCGATAGAATGCAATCAACATTTATTGACACTATTTTTCTTGTTGTCCTGATGTTTATTGCTTCTGTCATTATCGAGCGTTTTCATAATGTGCCTGATTGGGTACGGATTGTTATTTTCTTTGGCATTTGGGGCATCTATGAACCACTTTGTACAAGTCTTGGGTTTACTTTAGGCAATTATATAAAAGGCCTCCGGGTAAGGAGGCTAAGTGATACATCAAAACATATTAACTTTCTCCAGGCTTTCGGTCGTTATATTCTTAAGCTTGCCCTCGGATGGATTTCCTTTCTTACCATTCATAGCAATGAGGAACGGCAAGCCATTCATGATATGTTTGCCGGGAGTGTGGTAATAGAATTATAAAACTTTCCACCCAATGACTGCTTATTTTTTCACGATAACAATCGCGTTATTTTGTGGTATCCATCTCTTTTTCAAAAAAAATCGCACAATTTTGTAACCAAACCCTGATACTGAAAGTATACATAAGATACGTCTCTCCTAATCAACCTTCAGTATTATGTTTAAAAGCAGTTTTTCCACAGGATACTTTGTAAAAATCGCCTGGCGCAATCTGATGAAGAATCGCCTGTTCACCATTCTCAATTTGGTGGGTCTTTCTACCGGTATTGCTGCTGTGCTTTTTATTTTTTTGTGGGTAAAGGATGAGCGGAGTATGGATCGCTTTCACTCCAATGACAGCAGGTTATACCAGGTGCTGGGAAGTATTAAACTCGTCAATGGCATTTTCACACAGGAGTCTACGCCGGCATTGACAGCCATATCGCTTGCGAAAGATATGCCCGAAGTAGAAGTGGCCACCGCCGTAAATGAGTTATGGGGTGGCGGTATCGTGATTGCCGGAAATAAACACATCAGGGCATCGGCCAAATATATTGACAACTATTTTTTCAGCGTTTTCAGTTATCCATTGTTAGCGGGGACCAGTAGCGAACTATTTTCCAACAAGCAGGCTCTGCTGATCTCCGATGAACTGGCCGTCAAACTTTTTGGCACTATACAGAATGCTATTGGTAAAGCTGTGGAATGGAAGGGGGAACCCAATCGATTTATAGTTTCCGGTGTGTTTGCAAAACCACCGGTGAACTCTACCATGCAATTTGATGTGCTCTTCAACATGCAGTTGCGGGCCGATAAAAATCCCGACGAGTGGAAAGACTGGGCCAACAGCAATCCTGTCGCCTATATCGTTGTCAAAAAAGGAACGGATATAGAACGATTCAATAAAAAAATTCACGGTTACCTGCAAACGAAATCGCAGAATGCGGTGCTTAGCCTGCAGGCTGTAAAATACAGCGATCATTATCTCTACAATAAATTTGAAAATGGCAGACAGGCAGGTGGCCGTATAGAATATGTACGCCTGTTTTCACTCATTGCCCTTTTTATACTCATTATTGCCTGCATCAACTTTATGAATCTTTCTACCGCCAAAGCTGCAAGACGTTCAAAAGAAATAGGCATTAAAAAAGTTGCAGGTGCGGGCAGGTTCACGCTCATACTACAATATATAGGCGAGAGTATGCTAATGACATTGCTATCTGTTTCGCTTGCGGTGGTAATTGTTTTGCTTCTGCTGCCGCAATTTAACGGCATCACGGGTAAATCGATGAGTATACGTTGGTCAGCTGGTTTCATCAGCACCTTATTGGCGATCACTGTTGCTACCGGTATTATCGCCGGTAGTTACCCGGCATTTTATTTATCCGGTTTCCGGCCAGTTATTGTGTTGAAAGGTAATCTGCCGTCATCGTTTATCGAATTATGGATACGCAAGGGACTTGTTGTATTCCAGTTTACATTATCTGTTATATTTATTATCGCAGTACTTACTATTTACAAACAGATGCAGCTCGTGCAAAACATTAATCTTGGTTACAGCAAAGACCATATTGTTTCCATCAGAAAGGAAGATGCCCTATACAAATCAACCCAGCCGTTTATGAATGAAATAAAAAACCTGGCGGGTGTCAATGGTATTTCCACTCTTGGTGGAACTATGACTGGTGAAATGAGCGGAAATACAGAGCACATAACATGGGAAGGCAAGAGGCCTGGCGATACAGCTTTCTGTATGGCACTGGATATGGATTATGGCCTGATAGAAATGCTGGATATACATATGAAAGAAGGGCGCCCTTTTTCAAAAGAATACGGCGACAGCTTATCCATGATCTTGAATGAAGCAGCCGTTGCGGCAATGGGTATGAAAAATCCGATTGGTAAAACAGTAACTGTATGGGGCCATACTTACCCGATCATTGGCGTTGCGAAAGACTTTCACTTTGAATCATTGTATGAAAAAATCAAACCTTGTTTTATGCGTGTAATGCCAGGCAATCAGAATATATTGATAAAGATAAAAGCGGGTAAGGAAAAGGAAACACTGGCAGCAATTGAAAAAATATATCGTACTTATAATCCTGTGTTTCCATTCAGTTTTAGTTTTCTCGACCAGCAATACCAGGCTATGTATTTATCCGAGCAACGGGTTGCGGCACTGTCACGCTTTTTCGCTTCACTGGCAATTATTATCTCCTGCCTTGGCCTGTTTGGGCTTGCGGCATTTACAGCGGAAAAAAGAAAGAAGGAAATCAGTATCCGAAAGGTAATCGGCGCTTCCGTGAGCAACCTGGTCGTTCTGTTGACATCTGATTTCTTAAAATTGATATTGATTGCAATGTTAATTGCCTTTCCGCTTGCATGGTGGGCATTGAATCAGTGGTTAAATAGCTTTGCATACAGAATTCATTTAAATGCAATAATATTTTTTATCGCCGCTTTGTCTATACTTTTAATAACAATACTTACAATAAGCGTACAATCTATAAAAGCAGCTATCGCCAATCCGGTAAACGCGTTGAGACGAGAATAATAACCTGAAAGAATTGAAGGGGGACAAGAAAACAAAAAAGAAGTTGACTGATATTGGATTATTGTTTTCTTAGGGTATCAGCAAAAACGGGCTTTTAGCTCAAGGGAATGATTGATACGATATCAATCAACTTCAAAACAAAAATAACCGCCGATGCTATCCATAGGTATAGTATATGTCCCTGAAACGCTAAGTTTTTTTACGTGTTAAAAATATAATGATCGAGATCATAAATTTTATCTTCAATAATATTTCATAATGAATCGCGGTTGTTGTTTATAAATAAAAAACCCGGCAACTACGAATGATACCGGGTGCAAAAAATGAGATTCGTTTTATTTACTCCACATAAACGTCCGTACTTCTTGAATTAGGCTTCGCTTTATACTTATAATAATCTTTTTTGTGTTTGATAAATTTTGTCCGGAGCGACTCGTGAAGTTTGGCTGATTGCCTTTTGCCGTCAACGATCAGTTCATCGTTGTTCAGCGTGAAAGAAAAATTGTTTTTATCAGCGATTACCCCTGCTTCAGCAAGTTCCGCAAGAATTGCAGCAAGCTGGTAATTTGAATCATGAAACTGCTCATCCTGGGCTGAAAGCAATTCCCTTTTTATTTTTAATTGATTCAATGCCATATCATTAACCCTGAGCTGCTTCTTATATTCCAATAATTCAGAAGCGTTTTGTTGTTCTTTCAATTTTTGCAATTGCAGGTCCTGCAACGCCAATTTTTTAAATAGTAATTCGGGATTATCCTCTTTCAACTTAAGAAGACTTAAATTATTCTCTTTTTGAAGTAATAATTTGTCTTGTAATAGTTTCGCATTATCAAGGTCGGATAATTTTTGCTTTTCCAGTATGATATCCTGCTGCTTTTTTAGAGCAATAAGCTGCTCATTCTGCATTTGAAATAATTTTTCATTCATTAATTCCTGGCGCTCCTGAAGAAGAGCGATATCCTGCTTTTGCTGCAGCAAAGTTTTCTGGAGCGTTTTTTCCCGGGCTTGTTCTATCTCATCAATTATACCTTTATACCGGTCATAGTCCGCTTCCTTTACATTTATATCATCAACTCTTAATTCTTTTATATCATTGTTTTCCAGCCGATAATAATACGTTTTGCCGTCGCTTCCTTTAGCAGTTACCTCCGCTTTTTTTATGGTACCATCATCGTTAATAGTACTCGAGATATTTTTAAAAGTCACACGTTGTTTTTCAGGCAAAGTATCATGGATAATTTTTGCAGGGGCAGATTTCTTTGGAGCATTTTTTTCTGCATATTGTATTGAATCGGGTTGTTGCGGTTCGCGCTGTACAGCAACTTCTTTGTTTTTCTTTTCATTTTCCTTTCGAGCTGGCATGAAGCTGATGGCCGCAACGGCCACCAGCACAAAAATGAGCGTTAACTTTTCCATGGCATTTAATTTTTTGTTTTCCTGTGTGATCATTCTTTTCACACGATATAAAAGATTGTTTTTTTGACCAAGGGCTACAGCATGACCATACGATTGTATTTCCGGTTGGCGAAAACTGATCAGCGCTTCGAGATAAGAACGCTTATCATTAATATGTTCCATCACGATATCATCACAGCAAGCTTCCCGTTCCTCTCGAATGCGTGCAGATAACCACATGATAAATGGATTAAAAAAGAAAAAAGATTCGGCAACCCGCTGCAGGATATTCATGGCAAAGTCACGGCGGCGCACATGCGCCAGTTCATGAAGAAGAACGGTTTCTACCTGCGTCGGTGATAGCCGGGTAAGCATACCAAGAGGAACGAGCACAACAGGTTTTAAAACGCCGACTACTATTGGTACTTTCACTATTCCTGATTCCATTAACGAAACTATTCTGCGGATACCAAGACTTTCTTTTAATCGTTGCAACCGTTCCTGCCATTCTTCTGCAGGGTTAATTACCTGTCTTCTTATTAAGCGGTTCGCATAATGAAGTCCTGTCGACATCCGGACCATTTGTAAGAAAAAGAAAAAGAGCCATACACCGGTAATTAATGATGCGTATCTATCTGCATAGTAAATAACCGGCTGATAAAATTTATCCTTGTGAAATGCTGGCAGCCAATTATCACCATTGATACTAGCAACAATGTTACTGTCAGGAGAGAGTCCTGCCACTTTACCTATCATTGGTACTGCGGCAACGTTCAATTGACTTAAAAAAGTAATTACAGAGCCAAGTATAAAACAAACAAACATGACCGATAAGAGGTTGTACCGGACGGCTGCCCTCGTTTTCCTGGTACTGAGGATAATAATTCCTGAAATCGTAGCTCCCAGCAGGCCCTGCCACACAGAATGTAATAACGTACGACAAATAGCCTGTGCCAGTTGTGAAGAGATAAATCCATGAATGAATAAAGAATTCATGACAATGATTTTATTTCTTATCCATCTTATCTAATAGTTCCCTGATGGCATCGAGTTCTTTTCGGGAAGGTTTTTTATTTCCGAGCAATTGCATGACAAGACTTGCAGA
>Ga0207648_10006834_pt1 | contig 11304 bp, 9 predicted proteins | sample KBSMisM32_FD_184310 | JGI IMG/M metagenome (GOLD analysis project Ga0207648, IMG submission 184310) | Miscanthus rhizosphere microbial communities from Kellogg Biological Station, Michigan, USA - KBS Miscanthus M3-2 (SPAdes) (version 2) | ecosystem: Host-associated > Plants > Roots > Rhizosphere... | reverse complement strand
CAACCCCGACTCGCGGCGGCTCGCTCTCCGCACACTCCAGCATCTGGCCGAGCAACGCCACGCTGTCGTCATCTTCTATCCGCGCCATGGCTGGCAAGCGGACGAGCTTCTGCGAATGGCGTGGCAGAATGAACCGATTGTGCTCCGGAAGGCAGTTCCGTTCGTGCCGCTTCTGAAGGGCGTCGATCTCGTGATCTGCTCTGGCGGCACGATGCTCCGCGAGGCCGCCTATCTGGGTGTGCCCGCATACAGCATCTTCAAGAGTCGCATCGGCGGCGTAGACCGGTATCTAGAATCCAAGGGCCGCGTCCACCTGATCGAGTCGGCCGAGGCTCTGTCGGCGATCAAGTTGACGAAGGCCCCTCCACTCGCGCCGCTTCGCAGCAATCCCCATCTGCTCGATGAGTTGGTCGAGATCGTGCTAGCCACCGCTTCGCGCGGCTAATACCTCTTCTGCGCTCTCGCTCCGGTCCGACGGGACGCGCGTCGATGCTATCGCGAGCGCGGCGCCTTCGAGCATGCCTTGGGCCTGGACAGCGCGGGGTCCGTACGCCCGCTCCGGTTCGCGGTCGATGATGTCGAGCGAGGGGTGCCAAATCGGCGCACGGTCGCGCTGACGCTGTTCCGCCGTTTCAATGCCAGCCAACGCTGGCGGAATCTCCGCCAAAGCCAACGGGAGAAACGACCGAGCCGCCACGCCCGAGGCTGCAGTCATTCCGTAGGGCGGGGCGAAGGAAAACGCTGCTGGTCACTGGCCTTTCGACCCATTAGACTCTTTCTCGACGTTGGGGGAGACGTACCGGCGAGCCTCGCGATTCGTTATCTCCTCGCAAGCAATTTGAGGAGGAACGTGTGATGGCTAAGGCGGTAGGGGTCAGTTACGAATGGGTGGGATGGGCCCCGCCGCTCGGTCGCGGGCTGACAGGCCAGGGCCGCGCTGGAGGCGGAAAGCGACTGTTTCGGGTAGTGCTGGTCGTGCTTGGCGCGCTGGCGGCCTTGGGGCTCGCGAGGGCAACTGAGCACGCCCGCTCGGTGGGTCCGCGTCCGTCGGCATCATCGGCGGCGGCTACGCGCCTGCCGCTTCCCCTTCGGGCTGCACTCTCGCGTGCCGTGGGTGCAGATTCCCCCGTATATGCGGCAGTCGGAACCGCGACGGGCGCGGTGATGCACAACACGCTGCAAAGGTTGAACGGCCGATTCTCTGCCACGGGAGTCAGCGTGCAGACGCTCGGAGGCGAAACTCGGTTCCGGTTGCGGGCCTACGGGTATGGCAATGCGCTACGACGCGTCCCCATGGCGCTACCGTTTCCGCGCGCGAATAGCGTCGTCTATTCCCGTGGAGCCGTGACCGAGCGGTACACGAACGGACCACTCGGGATCGAACAGGCTTTCGTGATTGCCCGGCCGCCACAGGTTCGGACTCGAGGGATACTCAGTCTCGCAGCTGCCCTCTCGGGCACATTGTCGCCGCGGCTCAGTCGCGACCATCGGGCTGTCGCCCTTCGTTCGGACGACCGATTGGTCATGAGGTACTCAGGCTTGTTCGCTGCTGATGCCGGCGGACGCCCGCTCCGGTCGTGGCTCGAACTCAAGGGCCGAACCCTGCTAATCCGCGTCGACGATCGCGGCGCCCGTTATCCGCTTTCGATCGACCCGTTCTTCCAGCGGGCCAAACTGACTGCGTCTGATGGGGCCGCGAACGACTTCTTCGGCATCTCGGTCGCGATGTCCGGGGACACCGCAGTCGTTGGCTCGTACAAGAGTGACGTCGGAAGTAACGTCGATCAGGGAGCGGCCTACGTGTTCGTGAAACCTGCGTCGGGCTGGGGGGGTGCCTTGCTGGAGACTGCAAAGCTGACCGCGTCTGACGGCGCTTCTTTGGACTGGTTTGGATACTCGGTTTCGATAGCCGGAGACACAATCGCCGTCGGCGCACCGAATGCGGCGAACGACGGCGCGGTGTATGTCTTCAGCCGGCCTGCCTCAGGTTGGGCCCGACCGCTGACTGAGACGGCGAGGCTGACTACCTCGGATCCGTCGGAGCCGGGAACCTTCAAGAGATTCGGGCAGTCAGTGGCGACCTCGGGCGATGCTGTTCTTTCCGCCGCTCCCAACGCGGACGTGGGGGAGCATGTCTCCCAGGGTGCGGCGTATCTTTTCGTGAGACCCGCGAGTGGCTGGGCGAGCGGTACCGAGAGCGCCAAGTTGCTCGCTTCGGACGGCATAGGGCTGGACGAGCTTGGCCTCGCCGCTGGTGACCACTCTGTCGCGATCTCAGGCGACACGGTAGTCGTCGGAAATGGGTTCAAGAACAACCTCCAAGGCGCCGCCTATGTCTGGGAAAAGCCGGCGTCGGGTTGGGCCGGCACGTTGCTCTCGAATGCGAAGCTGGTGGCGTCCGATGGGCAGCCGAACGACAATCTCGGCTTCGGTGTCGCTATGGAGGGCGACACAGTGGTGGTCGGGGCGGGCAGGGGGAATGGCGGCGGTGGCGCCTACATTTTCCAGCGTCCGGCGTCCGGCTGGAGCGGCGAGGTCAGCGAGACGGCGAAGCTGACGGCGAGCGCTGGCGTGAACGGCGCCTTCTTTGGCAGGGCGGTCGGGATCTCGGGCAACACCGTAATCGTCGGCGGACCCTTCGCCGCCTCTGTCTTCATCAAGGCAGCATCCGGATGGGCGAGTGGCACCGAAACCCAAAGGCTGACCGCCCCGCCCGAGTTGGCGTTTGGTGGGTTCGCGGACTTCCTCGGCATCGCCGATGGGACAATCATTGCCGGTGCTCCGCTCGAATCGGTAGGGGACAAGATCCAGCAAGGGGCTGCTTACATTTTCGCTCCTGACGCAGCCACCGGCTCAGACATAGCCGCTCCAATGGTTGCGAACGTGGTTGCGATCCCCAACGTGATGGCTGTCAAAACGGCAGCTGCACTGCTCGCGACTGTCGACGACACAGCCACGGGCGACTCGTCGATCGTCTCAGCTGAGGTGCAGATCGATGGTGGCGCGTGGATGCCAATGAAGGCGAGCGACGGCGTATTCGACGAGCCGACAGAGAACGTCCAGGTGACCCTCGGGCCGTTCGCGAAGGCTGGCGAGCCCCAGGTGTGCGTACGTGGCACCGACGTCGCGGGAAACACCACGGCGCCGACCTGCATCTTGCTTGTCGTGTTCGACCCGAGCGCGGGCTTTGTGACCGGGGGCGGCTGGTTCGACTCGCCGGCATCGGCCTGTCCAACCTTCTGTCGTGGCGCAATGGGCAGAGCGCGGGTCAGCTTTGTGTCGCGCTACCAGAAGGGCGCGAGCATCCCGACCGGCGAAACCAATTTCGAGTTCGGGGCCGGGAAACTGAGGTTCAAGAGCAGCTCGTACCAATGGCTCGTTGTCGACGGCCAGGGTGCTGTAGCCCAATACCGAGGCAGCGGCAGCGTGAACGGGGTGAGTGGTTACGGCTTTCGACTAACGGTGTATGACGCAGCGCTCAAGGGCGTCGGGAGCGTTGGCATCCGGATGAAGATCACCGACTCCAGCCGTGTGATCTATGACAACAAAGCTGGAAGTGGCGACGATAACACCCGGGCCAACACACAACGGATCGGCGGCGGGAACATCGTGATTCACCTACCGGGGTGATCGCACCGGCTGCTCTGGCTTATCTCGCGACGGGACCGACTTTCTTCATCGGCCACAGGCCGTGGTTCATTTCGCCCCTGAGGAGGGATCGAGGAGCGCCTCGACCCTGCCCGCCTTACGTTACGTTCGGGCGGACATCCATCCTCGCTCGCCGGAGGTCGCACGGGTAGACATCACCGCGATTACCTTCGAGGACGAGGACCTCGACGTCATCCTCTACTGCCGCGTAGTCGAGCACGTTTGGCGACGATCTCGAGGCCATGGCGGAGCTCCGCCGCGTACTCACGCCGGATGGCCGCGTGGACATGCTTCAACCAGCGTGGCTGGCGAGGGAAGCCGTCAGCAGACGGTCGGATTCCCTGAAGCGGATTCGGACTCGACGATACGAGAGCGGTCGATCCGGAGCGAAGGGTCCGCGTTGGTCGTTGTCGCACTTCACGTCCGTAAACTGAGGGCCCCTTTCACGGGGACGGGTAGATGCTGGCGAAGAGACTGCTATTCCAACTCCGACGGCGCACGGGCGACTGCCCCTGGCAGGGGTGCATCCCGTGCACGGCCGCCCATTCATGAGGCTCGTCACCTACACGGATACGCATGAGCTGGGCGGCGCCGACTTGAGTCTCGTGCACCTCCTCGGCAACCTTGAGCCGGACATCGACGCCACCGTCGTGGGCATGACCCAGCCGATTGTCGAGCGGATCGCGGCTGCCCGTCCGGGAACACGGACGCTCGTGGTGCCGCGCCCACACAACGATCACGATTGGCGTAACCTCGCCACCCACGTCTCGGCCCTGCGAACGCTCCGCCCGGACGTCCTCCACGCGAGCCTGGCGAGCCCCTGGTCTTGCCAGTATGCGATTGCCGCCGCGGCACTGGTCCGACGACCGCGGGTGGTGGCCGTGTACCAGCTTCCGGTGCCAGCCCTGAACTCGCGACAACGATGGGCGAAGCGAGTTACGTCGAGAGCGGTCGACAGCCACGTCGGAGTCGGCGTGCGGACGTCGGGCGAGGTCGAGGAACTGATCGGTCTCCGGGCGGGCTCGGTCCGAACGATCCATAACGGCGTGCCCGACCTCGAGGTAGGTCCGGGACCCAGGCTGGCCGCCGGGCCGATTGTCGGAGCGGTCGGAAGGCTCGCTTTCCAGAAGGGTTTCGACGTTCTTTTGCGGGCGATGCGCGACATCGACGATGCGACGGTTGTCATCGTCGGTGACGGAGAGGATCGCGAGCAGCTGCAGCGTCTGGCGAGACGCTTGGGCGTGGCCGATCGAACCATCTGGTCCGGGTGGAGCGACGAGGTCCGAGCGCACGTGCGTTCGTTCGACATCTTCGTCCTGCCCTCCCGCTTCGAAGGATTCCCCCTGGCGGTGCTCGAGGCACTTCTTGCCGAGAAGCCGGTCGTCGCGACCGATGTCGGTAGCGTCGGTGAAGCGGTGATCACGGGCGAGACGGGCTTCTTGGTGCCACCTGACGACGCGGGTGCTCTGGCTGCCGGGATCCGGCAGCTGCTCGACGACGAGGAACTGCAGCGGCGCATGGGTGCGCGCGGTCGCAACCTTGTGCTCAGCCGATTCACGGCTGCGCACATGGCGCGGTCTTTCAGCGATCTCTACCGCGAGCTTCTCGCGTGAGCCTCCGCTCCGGAAGGACGGTGGTGACCGGTGGTTGCGGATTCATCGGCGCCCACCTATGCGCGCACCTCGTGCAAAGAGGTGAAGACATCGTCGTCGTAGACGATCTCAGCGTGGGGAGCCCTGGAAATCTCGAGGCCCTGGATGTAGCGGCGGTCGACGTCCAGACAGTCGACATCCGCGACGTCGAGTCTTTGACGCGCCTGCTCCGGAAGTCTCGCCCGGAGAAGGTGATCCATCTCGCGGCCGTGCACTTCATTCCGCTCTGCGAATCCGATCCCGTCAATGCGATCAGGACGAATGTCGAGGGGACGCAGGCACTGCTCCAGGCCTGCACCGCTGCGGGCTCTGTCCAGTCGGTCGTGCTCGCCTCCTCTGGTGCCGTGTACCGGCCCGATACGACCGCGCATCAGGAGACGGATGAGCTCGGCCCGACCGATACCTACGGGCACACGAAACTGTGGGCAGAGCAGCTAAGTCAGCTCTTCCATGCGAAGACCGGCATTGCCGTCGGGATCGCCCGGATCTTCAACACCTTCGGGCCGGGCGAGACGAACCCGCATTTCATCCCGAGCGTCATCCTGCAGCTGATGGAGGGAAGCACGATTCGGGTCGGGAACCTGACAACGCGTCGTGACTACATCTATGCGGGCGACGTGGCCTCGGCGATTGCGCGGCTCGGTGACGTCTGCCTGGAGCGCGGTCTCCTGACGTGCAACGTGGGGCGAGAAGAGGCGGTGGAGGGATCGCGAATCGTGGAGCTGATCGGCAGCGCGCTCGGTCGCGACGTGAAGATCGAGGTCGACCGGCAGCGAGTTCGCGCCGACGATCGTCCGGTGCTGGCCAGTAATTGTCGCCTCGCACACTCCGAGCTCGATTGGCACCCGCAAACCGGCCTGGAAGAAGGCCTCGAAGCGGCGCTCGAGCGGCCTCTTGGAAAGGGCGTCGCTCTTGCCTAGCCGCTGGGTGATCGGCGTGCGAGCCGTTTGAGGCGACGCCGTTCGATCGGCCACGGGACGAGCTCACCGGTCAACGCCTTCCAGATCACAGCCACCGGCCCGTCCCATTCCTTGAGCTCGACGCGTCGCAGCGCGAAGCGGTCGGTGCCGGCGCCGTTCCGGCCGGTCTCGCTCGAGAAGGCCGCCCGATAGCCGGCGTCGTCGGCCGCCGCTCGCACTGTCGGGTCGTTCCGGCCGTGCGGGTAGGCGAGCAACGGCACTGCGTCCGGGATCTGGGCCCGGAGCTCCCGCATCGACTCGTCCAACTCGGCGGCGAGTGCCGCCGCGTCGAGCTCGGGAAAAGGAACGTGCGTGAGCCCGTGCGACCCGATCACCCCGCCTCGTGACGCGAGTTCGCTCAGCTCCGACCAGCTGGCTACGGGCTCACCGTCGACCCACGAGGCACTCCCGCCGACGGCGGACGTGGGAATGAAGACGAAGGGCCGCAGGTCTGCGTGACGTCCGAGGGCGACCACTGCGTCGCGGAAGCCGTCGTCCGCGGCCAGCACGACCGAGTGTCGTGGCAGGGTCGCCTGCGGGTCAGTGTGGAAGGCGATCAGCGCTTCAGGCGCCAGCGGCCGGAGCCTCAGCCGGCGGAGCCAACGCATCTGCTTTTCGAAGACGACCGGCGAGACGTCGAGGCGCTCTTGTCCCGGCTTCCCCTCGCCCGCGATGCGGTGGTAGTAGAGGCCAACGTACGAATCTCGCGCCAGCCGCTGCCATTCGCGTGGCGTCGCCTTCCTCCGGACGCCGCCCCAGAAGGCGGCGTCAGCGGCGATCTCCAACGGCGCCGCCGCGGACGCGTGTGCGAACACCAGAAGGCGGCGAAGCAAGCGCCTCGTGGCGGGCGCGGCGAAGTAAGAGCCGAGTTGCAAGTCGGACAGGAGCGTGGGATCGGCGCGCATGATCTCGACGGACGACCCGCCGCGGGCGCGGAAGAAGCTCAGCACCGACCGGCCGTCGTCGAATGACTCCGGTTCTCCCCATTCGACTTCCCCTCCGCTACGCCGGATGCGGATCGCGATCGCCTCCGGGGTCGCGGCGCCCTCCGGCAGGCCCGCGCCGGCCTCGAGCAACGCGTCGCGGTCGCCGGAGACTCGCGCGACGACAGGCGGTCGCACGCCCGCGATGCCATGGAGGACGATCCGGCTCATAGGCCGACGGAAGATACAATCGCCGACTCGATGAGGCGTTTCCTGGCCCCGCCGGCGACTCGGGAGGTGGAGCCCGGGCCGGCGCCGACCTTCTCCGTTGTCGTCGCCGCCTACCAGGTGGCAGACGTGATTGGCGAGGCTCTCGATTCGATCCGGGGTCAGACGGTGCGGCCGCTCGAGGTGGTGGTCTGCGACGACGGCTCGACTGATGATCTCGAGCATGCGCTCGCTCCGTATCGGGACGAGATCGTGTTCCTTCAGAAAGAGAACGGCGGCGAGGCCTCGGCGAAGAACGCAGGAGCTGCGGTCGCGAGAGGCGATTTCGTTGCGATTCTCGACGCCGACGACGTCTACTTGCCCCACAATCTCGAGGCGTTGAGCGAGCTGGCGCAGCTGCGCCCCGACCTCGACATCCTGACGAGCGACGCATTGATCGTCGCGAACGGCATCGAGGTTCGCCGCGTCTACGACCATTCCTGGGGCTTCGAGGTGGAGAACCAGCGCGGCGCGATCCTGCAACGGAACTTCATCTTCGGGCTCGCGGCGGTGCGTCGCAGGCGGCTGGTCGAGGAGGGTGGCTTCGACGAGTCCATCCGCTGGACGACCGACTGGGACCTCTGGCTCCGGATGATCCTCGCCGGCTCGTCGGCCGGCTGCGTCGATGAGCCGCTCGCCCACTACCGGCTGCGGCAGACGAGCCTGACCGCTCAACGTCGAGACCTGCTGCTCGGCAAGCTGACGACGCTCGAGAAGGCGCGGGCGAACCCGGCGCTGCGGGCGGAGGAGCGGCCCGTGCTCGATGGGTCCCTGCGCTCTTACCGTCGGGATCTATCATTGCTCGATCTGCGAGCGGCCGTCGCGGCAGGGGAAGCTGGCACGACGCGGCGCGCGCTCTCGTTGCTTCACGCGCGCGAAATACCCATGCGACACCGGCTCGAGCTGGCAGTCATCGCTGGTGCGCCGCGCATCGCGGGGCGTGTCTTGCGCCACCGCGCGGCGAGCGCGTGGACGGGCGGAGGTGGCACCCGCGTGTCGCGAGAAGCGGGCGCACCGCCACCTCTCTAGTGTGCCTTCGTCGCGCGCACCGTGACGACCAGAGGGAAGAAAGGGTCGTCTCGTTCGAGCTCGCGCGCCGACAATTCCTCCGCCGCCATCCCGACGAGGAAGGCGACGGCCGCGAGCACATTCCCTCGCCCGCGGACAACAACATCGTCTGGAGCGAACACACGGCCGAACAGCCGTGAGCACGCCGCTGCCGTCAGCCGCCAGTACTCGGACTCGAGCTCCCGACGATCGATGCGACTGACGACCGGCAGCGTGCAGAGAAGCGTGCCGCCCGGACCCAGAATTCGGTGGGCGTGTGCGACCGCTGCCTCCAGGTCATAGATGTATTGGAGCGTTTGCGTGAGGATGAAGCAGTCGAAGCTGCCCGTCGGCACTGCATCGGCGGCGGAAAGATCGGTGACGATCGTCGCGTCCGAATTGCCAGGATCGATGTCGAGGACGTCGCTGGTATCGACGGCGGCGCCGAAACGCACTGTGTAGTCGCGGTTCATCACTTCGAGGACACGGCCGCGAATCGCGGCGCGCTCGGCGGCGAGGAACTGCTCGATGTAGTAACGGTCCACCGGCGTGCCGCGGTCGCGTCCGTAGTGGTCGCTAAGGGGTTTTGTCCTGCGGATCGTCCCGAGCCAGGCAGGGCGCCGCAGGCGCTGCAGTCGCTTCCGCCAACGCAGTGGAACGGGCGTTTTCCCGAGTTCTCCCATCGTCGGGCGCACGCTCACGAGGCAGACGCTACCGCGTCCATCGAGCACCGTTGGTTCGTGGGGATGTTCAGCAAGAAGGTTTATGCACGTGTGCCGTCCATTCGAGGTTGACCTCCGCGCCGAAGCGGCATCGCGAAGGAGGCTCGTCGACCCACGAGGCCAGTACATGCCGGGACCGGGGGCCAGGCCTTCAGGTCGGCCCATGCGGGAGCTTCGAGAGGCCCGGAAGCGAACGGCACGGGGACCCAGGAGGGATTCGAGCGTCGACTCGCCGGAAGTCGGAGCGCCGACGACTCCGATCTGCCTCATCGAGGCGCTGCCTGGTGTCGCGCCACTTGTGGGGGCGGTGACAGGCCGCGAAGACTGAGGCATAGTTCGCAAAAGGAAGCGCCGTCGTTCCGTCGGGAGATAGGACTAAGTGTGATAGCGGTCGTCGTGTTGACGCACAACCGGGTCCACCTGCTGCGTCAATGCGTAGAGAACGTCCTGCTTCGCACCTCCTCATCGACATGCGAGATCGTGCTCTGGAACAACGCCTCGGTCGACGGGACGCGCGAGTACCTCGATTCACTCCCGGATCCGCGAATCCGCGTCGTCCACCACACAGAGAACATCGGCCAGAACGCCTACGCGCGGGCCTTCCGACTGACGAGCTCGGAGTACATGATCGAAATGGACGACGACGTCATCGACGCGCCGAACGGGTGGGATGAGACGCTACTCGAGGCCTTCCGTCGGCTCCCGGAGATCGGCTATCTCGCGGCGAACCTCGTAGACGATCCGAACGACTCGGCGAGCCAATACATGAGGTACTTGCGCGAGACCAAGAACGCATACACGCTGAAGGAGATCAACGGCCTCAGAATCCTCGAGGGCCCGACCGGGGGCGGGTGCACCATGACGTCCCGCGAGCTCTATGACCGGGTGGGCGGCTTCCGCGAGCACAAGAAGCTCGCCTACTGGCATGAAGACGCTAGTTATGTGAAGGCGATCGGGAAGCTTGGGTACCGGGCTGCGTTCTTGGCCGACCTCCGTGTCTGGCACGCCGGCGGTCGCCACTACTCCGCGCCGTCGGACGAGAAGCTGAGGTTCCACCTCCGCCAATGGAAGATCGACGAACGTAAGGATACGCTGAAGCGGATTCTCCTTCGCCTTCCTTTTGCGGCCGCCCTGAACGAGCGTTTCCGCTGGTTCGACCCACCCGACCGTAAAGAGTTTCGGGCCTGGCTGGACGCGGAGGAGAGGCGGCGCTAGTCAGATCGACAGATCCCACCCTTTCGCGGCGCACCCCACCTACTCGCTGGTCATCCCCATCTGCATTGCCTGAGTTCTGTTGAGTAGTGGCGGAAAGTCCATGAGTCGGTTCCTCGTCCCGCCGCAGCAAAGGACGACGACGACCAGCGCGACGCCCACCTTCGCCGTGGTCATTCCGGCGTATCAGGCCGCAGACACGATCGGCGAGGCGGTCGCGTCGGCGCTTGCCCAGACGAAGCCCGCCAGCGAGATCATCGTCTGCGACGACGGCTCAACGGATGAGCTCGCACTTGCCCTTGCCCCCTACCGGGGCCGGATCGAGTTGCTTCAACTTCCCCATCGGGGCGCGGCGCAGGCCAAGAATGCCGGCGTGGCCTTCGCATCCACCGAGTTCGTGACGGTGCTGGATGCAGATGACATCTTCACCCCCGGCCGCCTCGCCGCGCTAGCGGAGCTCGCGGCTCACCGCCCCGATCTCGACATCCTGGCAACTGATTCCATGATCGACGTGGACGGCAGCACTCTGGGTACTTGGTCGGAAAAGGAACCGTTCGAGGTTCTGGACCAGCGAGCCGCGATCCTCGAACGCTGCTTTCTCTTGCAGCACAGCGCCGTCCGGCGTGCAGCACTCCTTGCCGTCGGCGGGTTCGATACGACGACAGAGCCGGCCGAAGACTGGGACGCCTGGATCCGGTTGATCTTCGCCGGGTCGGGAGCCGGCTTCGTCGCGGAGCCTCTAGCGCATTACCGCTTGCGGGAAGGGAGCTTTACCTCCGATCGCCCCCGCGCGCTCCGCGGACGGGTGGCGGCTCTCGAGAAGGCGAGGGAAGACCCGAGGTTGACGCACGCAGAGCGAGCGGTCGCCGAACAG
>Ga0207648_10006833_pt1 | contig 11305 bp, 9 predicted proteins | sample KBSMisM32_FD_184310 | JGI IMG/M metagenome (GOLD analysis project Ga0207648, IMG submission 184310) | Miscanthus rhizosphere microbial communities from Kellogg Biological Station, Michigan, USA - KBS Miscanthus M3-2 (SPAdes) (version 2) | ecosystem: Host-associated > Plants > Roots > Rhizosphere... | reverse complement strand
TCCTTTCAGCATGCGACGAGTGGTTAGTACCAATCCGAAGTTATATTCACCGTGACATGGTGATTCACGATTACTAGCAATTTCTTATTCATGCAGCCGAATTTCAGACTGCAATCCATTTCCGAATTCTATCCTATTTTTTGAGATTAGCTTAAACTCGCATTTTTGCTTCTCTTTGTGTAGGAATATGTGGCACGTCTATAGCCCACAATATTCAGGCCATGATGACTTGTCTTATTCCCTTTTGTTCTTACCATTGTAGAGGGGCAGAAAATGCTCTATTAATTTATTGTAAATAAAGCCGGGGTATTCGTTAATTACACGGTCGGAACCGCAGTTTCATAACATTAACTGAAAACAGCCGTGCAACACTTGTATTATTAAAATTAGAAGCTTAAACGACTAACTTTAATAACATTCAAATTGTGGTAAGGTTTTTCGTGGATCACCGAATTAAATAACATACTTCACTGCTGGGGTCAGAAACGGTCTAGTGATTTCAGTTCCTGCGTTGCCACATTACTCTTGAGGTGAAATGCTTACACTTTCATTTATAAACCAAGTAATATTACCTAATTTATGGCATTCATCATTCTCTGCAAAGACTACTGGGGTACCTAATCCTGTTCGTTCTCTGTGCCTTCGTCCCTGAACGTCAGTTTTTACATAAGAGGTTGCCTTCGCCTTTACCAGTCCCTATGGTATCAACAAATTTCATCTCTACACCACAAGTACGACTCTCCTCACATAAAACTCTAGTAGAGATGTATCCTATTAGGACATTTACTACCGTCTACGTACCCTTTAAACCTATTTAAGATGAATAACACTAGCCTCTTACGTATTACCGCGACTGCTGGCACGTAATTAGTCAAGGCATAAATATGCATATCGTCATAATCAATATGCAGTTAGAACTTTATTCGACAAACCGATTTAGAGTAAGAACATACTTTTATATCAGTAATCTTCTCCGTTCTCCGAAGTTGCCAGTTCAGTCTTTCGACCATTGACCAAGATTCCTCACTGCTGTACTCGCTTGCCTTGGGATTTTTTCGTCCCCAATGTGGTCGATCAACTTTTCAGCTTCGACTACGAGAATTTAGGCTTGTTAAGTAGTAACCTTAACAACAACCTATCTCGGCGACCACCCTATGTCCTCTTAAAGCGGCATAATTACCCTTTTTTTGATCATGGGGGATTTTTCCCCCTCTTTAAGGTCGGCTTGGGGTCTATACTCACCTGTACACCACTTTTAATAAAATAGAAGCTTACGCTTTATTAAATTAAACGTTCGATTAGCATGTGTCAAGCATTTCGACAGCGTTCAATCAGAGCCATCACCAAACTCACCCATATATATACACACATTTATAGTGTGGATGGTTACATCCATCACTATAAATTTTTGGTTATTATGATATTCACACTAGACTCTAGGTATGAATCAAAAAAAAGAAGATATTATTTTTTGATTCGGGATAAAATCAAGCTATTTCTTGCTAAATATATCTCTCTAAATTATAGTTTTATGTAGGCTTTGCAATGCTCGCATTTAAATTATATATTAAAGGATAATATTATCCTTTAATTAATTTATTATATTTTCTATTTAAAACCTAAACCTTTTACTTGAAGTAATTATATATACACACATATTGTTTACTATAACTTTCCTTAAATTCTTTTAAATTTAGTTTATTTTTATCTCCAAAATCTAGAAGGAGCGATTAGTCCTTCGAGACTAGCCTCTCGGTCCCCCTTTATCCCCTTTATCACTCTTCCCCTGAGATCAGTGATATCACTGATATCACATAGTGATAAAGTGATAAAGGGGATACGTAGTATCAGGGGGAAGAGGCTAGATAAGTGATATAAGATTATGGAGGAATCGAACCCCATAATTCTTCACCCTATTTATTAATAAGATGGGGAATCATATACAAATGTAGACCAACTACATCATAACCTTTAATAATCATAATTAAAATTATGATTACTCGGCTTTCATTTTACTATATTTTACTTTAACACAATTACATTTGCCCTCTAATATCTTGAAGGGATAAAAGGGAACCAAATTGTAAGTTAATTAAAGAGAATAAAAATGTAGACCTAGTCCCCTGATATCCCTTTATCCTTAAGGGATATGAGGGATAAAGGGGCTTGCCGGTATCTTTGATAACACTCTTCCCCTTATATTACCGATATCTGTGATAAAGTGATAAAGGGGATCCGTGATAAAGAGATAAAGGAAAGGGACAAGCCTCTTCCGGCTTGTTTGTGATTAGTTACTTTACTTTACTTTACTTAATGTAAATCTAAACCGTCTTTAATATAACCGCTACTTAATACTACAAAAACTTGAGCTTGTATAAAAGCAATACCTAATTCCAAACCCGAGAAAGCTATAATGAAAGATAAAGGTACTAATCCTAAAAAGAAGAATATTATACCACTTGTCATTATATTATATGTGAAACCTGCTAAAATGTTTAATAACATGTGACCTGATAAACGTCCACAAATTCATCCTTTTGTTAAATAAATCTCCGAAAACTTATACTAATTTAAACAAATACACACCTTTAAAGGGATTAGTTCTATTTTCTTTCAAGTATAAAGATATACTAGCTTGACGATAGCCTAATGCTCTAGCTGCAGCACCTATAGAAGGATATATTGTAACTTCTTTAGTTTCTACATTAGTAACCTCTACCTTTTTAGATGTTTTTTGAACTTTTATGGCTGCACTAAACGTAGTTTGTGTTGAGCCTTCTCTAGATAAAACTACACTGCCTTCAGGTTGCACCTTTCCTATATTAGGTTTTTCAACCTGGCCTTCTGTATCAAGTAATTTAAAAGTATATTTACCTAAAACAGGTTTATCTTGATTTAAGTAAATATAATGTTCGATATATCTTTTATCAATACCTAATGCACGGGCAGCTGCTTTTATAGCGTGGTATGTAGTAGAAGTATTTGTTTCTATGTCAGTTACCTCAACTTTAATTTTCATAGGATGAGATGCTGACATTTTAGCTAAAGTTTCTGGAGATCTTTTAAGAGCAGCAGCGCGCATATTCTCTACAGTAGCTTCTGAATGTTTTCATCCAGACCCTCGAGAAGGGCTTCCAGGTGTTTTTAATATATTATACTCTGGAGAGTATACTTCAAAAAAATGTTTTTCTCTAGACATAAGATTATCTATGTCACAAATATCTAGAATAGTAAGACTAAAGTTATGGTAGCCGTATTTTAATAATGCAACATTAATAGGCATACTATTTTCATTTAGTAATCTATTTACATTATAATACTCTAATAATCTACGTTTCATTAGAGTTATTTACCTTTTCTACATGATAACGTTTTTTTACTATAAAATAACCTTGTGTATTTTTAACCCTTCTCGAAAGTGGTGGATGTGTAACACCCATAGCTTTAGCTGCTTTAGTTATAGAAGTATATACTGAAGTTTCATTTGTATTTAAGTCTATAACTTTTAAGGCTGTACCACGTTCTTCACTCATTTTTGCCTTGGCGGATTCTGAAATAATAGATTTCCCTAACCTGGCTAAACTAATTAAGGCTTTAGTTTCTTCAGTGTGTTTTTTACCAAAATTAGGGTTATTAACACCTTTAGTAGCCAAACTAATTAATTTTTTTGTTTCTTCAGTGTGTTTATGCCCTTGAGCAGATATACTCAATTTTTCTCTAGTTTCCTGCGAATGAATACTTCCAAGTCTTGAACCAGCCGTAGAGTTAAGATTATATTTAGGTTTTAATAAATCAATATAATATTGTTCTCTACTTATAGCATTTTCTTTTGTACAGTATTCTAAAATCTCTAATTGAAAATTAGAGTAACCATACTTTAAAATTGCACTGTATATTCGACTTTTACTTTTATTTATTCTAACGGAAAGATAAGAAAAATCAAAGTACACCCTAAATCTACGGCCTAAATTAATACTGCTACCTATATAGGTATTCCCATTTACTTTATTAACTCAACGATATATTCCTGCCAGATTTTTAGTATCCTTTAGTATCATTGATTTATTTAAAAAAGAATCAGGATATATTACAACAGGAATAAGGCAAAATTTTGAGTTGTTTGTGGCGCAGCTGCAGCTTTGTGAGTATTTTCTGCGGCTAATTACGGTAGAAAAACCGCTCTTATGTTTATAATTATAACTATTATTATTCTTTAAATTTGAGAAAGAAGATGAAATAGGTTTGTGATTTCGTAATCACAATATCCTATACATTGTTGCTAATGAACTTATATTATTTTCGTGTTTATTCAGCTTGTTATACAGATATTTATTCAGCTTGTTCTACAGATAATTCTTTTTCGGATAGACATATTTATAGGGGAGAACTACCTACGTACTTTTTACTATTCAATTTATTAGTTCACATATAAATACCTGATTTACCTTTAATATGGTTAAGAATGTCAAGTTTATCTTTGTCTGCGTCCAGAAAAACAATTAAATCTGAAGAACTTGTATAGGAAATATCTTTACATGCTGCACATGAAGCTGAAAACGCTCTAACGCCCAATTTATTGTAACCAAATTTGTATAAATTTATAGTTACCCTTGGTTGATATAATAAACTACGTGGTGAGATAATCTCTCCAACTTTGTTTATATTAATACTATTGGGTAAAACTGAATTAGTATTTAAAAATTTTACACTAGATAATATAAGTCGTTCACAACTTTATCCTTTCTTTAAAGGTATTTATATTGGCATAAGCCCAATAAATAAATCCTTTCTTTAAAGACGGGTCGCACATGCTTGCGTTTAAATTTTACTTTTCTTTATTATTTCTAAGGAGCTTACAGCTCCTAAAATAACAAAATAAATTGTAAACAAAGATATTAATCTTTATACATAATAATATGTATTTACCCATTTCTCTATTTATGTTGTGATACCGCTACGTATAAATAGAACGTAACCGTAAAAAAACAAAGTAAGAGAAATATAATTAAGGATAGGCTATTGTGGTATCTTTAATCTTGAATTACTTAATTTCTTCCAAGAACCGGATTTCCCGGTGACTAGAGTATACCTTATAGTTATTAATATGTATTCTATTCCTCTCGCTAAATAAGTTATCAAACGATAAAAATAGCCTAACCATAAGTAACTAAAGAACCGTCTACTCGTTGCTCTTTTACAGTAATTGTTTTGTATATCTACCTATCGAAGCAACTATGCTAGTTTAGACTCCTCGTAATAAGTAGACATATATTACTGATTTAGATCCGCGATCACCCATTCCTATTACTAGAATCTCTAATGATATTACTATACCCTGAGTCATTAATCAGGCCAGATAAAAAGTTTCCGTATTATCTTTAGTTATTAGAGCTTTAGGGCTTCCCCGGAATTTGGCTCTTGAACACAATAAGAATAAGTCACCTAACCTCATCTATTTATGTTAGCAGCTAATCTTAATCCTAAAGAAATATTTCTAGCTAAGTAAGAAATGAATTCTATTAATACTAATAAAGGTAATAAAGCTAAAGGACAACCTGCAGGTACTAAAAGAGAAAAGAATACTAAACCATGTTTTTGGAATCCTAATATTGTTGCACCTAAAACTATAGTGAAACTTAAAGAGAAAGTTAATACAAAATGGCTTGTTGAAGCAAAACTATAAGGACTATTTGATAAGCCGTATAGATTTATCAAATCGGACTATATCTTAATTACTAATTTATCACTGAAAAATAAAATTAAGTAATTTTTCACATGTAGTCTCTGGGGATCCTACTCATAATAAATATTATTTAGGTTTCCTGCTGATTGTTCATTGTTTCATCCTTTAAGATTTTTACTTAGGTGGAGCCCAAGTACTTAAGGTTTTAGAAGTTTCCAGCATATAGCGAAATTTATTGAAATTTTTCTTTATTCATTTATGATATTACAATTATCTAAATTATTATGTTTTTTCCACACATATTCTTCTACTATTCATATTATTTTTAATCAAATCTATTTTTTCTATTCCTTCTTTAGTTAAATGATCTTTAGATTTTATTAAATTTGCTATCTCTGAAAAATCTAAAAAATCTTGGTTTTTAATTCCTATTAAAGGATATTCTTTAAAAATGGATATTATTTTTTCATCTATATCTGAAAAAACTGTTACTAAATATTGTCCTTCATTACGTGTAGATGATCTATAGTATCTTCCACAGCCTAAATAAGCAACAATATTAGTTAATAATATTTCATCTTTAATATGTTGAGTTATTGAAAACCTTAAACTTATATGAGTTCTCTCTTGAATATTTTGAATTATAACTTGAAAACTACCTTCAGCTTCTGTAAATCCCCTTATTCAATTAAAGGTTAGGTCTTTATCACCCTCTCCCGCTAGAAAGGGACCAGATATTAATAAGGTACTGGTAAATTTACTATAAGGTCTATCTATTGGTTTTACAGTAGGAAAAGATTCTTTAAATTTTTCCGATAGACCTCAATTTAATGTAGCTTTAATACTAACTAATTTTAGTAAACCCGTGAAAGATAAATGTTCTTTATTTATTATTAAGTTTATAGCTTGTTTAAATAATAAGTAGTCTTCTTGTTTTTTAGTTATTAAAGGATATTGATCAAAATGTTCTAAAATAACTTGTAAATCTTTTAAAGAACTTACACGGTACTGCATAGAATTAACACCGTGTTTATATATTTTACCTACCTTAAAAGTTCTTTGTATAGCTTCTAGTATTGTTATATCTTTATTATGTAAAGCTATACTAAAAATAGGTTTAACTTGTCAACCTGTTAATCTTCTAATATCTTTGAAAATAGAAAGAGAAAAACAACCTTCCCCATCTACGAACCCAGTTATATAACCAGGGTTCAGGTAAAAAGTGTTTTTATTATTAAAACTATATCTAGGTTTATTTTTAGAAGTTTTACTATGAAAATTAGAATGAGAATGTGTAGAATATGAGCTATTTTTTATTTGTGTAGAATAAGCATGAGAATTTAAAATGAATAAAGATAAATTTCAAAGGCACCTTGTTACCATTCCTATTAAATTATTTATTAAAATAAATATAAATAAAGCGTATATAAATGGGAAGTACATTTGCCCGTTTTTAGGGTTTATTTGATTTGTTACTATACTATGTATAGTTGCGTATAAAGATTCTTGGCTAATAGATCAGTTATTTCCTACTAATCTGTTGTAATTTGTACTTAAAAGATTAAGAGCTAATATAAATAAACCTCCTAACATTAAGTATAATCCTATGTTAGTTATTGAGATATGTAAATTCCCTAATATAGGTGCGTCTAAACTTAATAAATCTCTAATTTCAAACTGACTTAAAGGACTAATTATTTCTCTACTTAAATTAAATTTTTCCATTTTAAATTATTATAATTGTATTCAATAGTAAAAGATTTTTATATTGAAAAATATAACTTGACAAACATCAGTATTTTTATTTCTTTACTTTCTTCCCTTATTTTATCCCTTTACGATGCCTATGGCAAAAAAGCGATATCTGTGATATACGGGGTAAAGGTTTATTTAGTTAAAAAGTTTAGAAATAAAAGTACGTGCTAAAAATAAACGAACGAATCTAGGTAATATGTATTTAGATAACATGTATATTGTTATTAAAATTATAGCAAAAGCAAAAGTTACTTCATTTACAAAATAGAAAGGAGTTAATTGAGGCATTAATTTAATATGATTTTTTTTATTAATGTTATATTACTTCCCCTAATATCACGCTTACCTTCCATTATCTTATATCACTACGTGATAAGGGGGAAAAGGAGGATTAGTGATAAAGGGAACCAAAACGTAGACTATAAATATAAAAACTTAGTTCTCGGCCTTCTTTATGGTGCCTCCGCCAGATCCCCCGGATATCTCGAAGAGATAAGAGGGGAAGAGGGAGGATATAAAGTTTCAGCCGTAAAGACTAAAAAAAAAGCTTTTTTTTTCTTCAATTATCCCCGAATCCCATAATCTCTAATTTCTTAGAGATTATGGTATTCGAAACTAATAAAAATAGAACGAACGTCCACATAAACATTTACGTCTATTACAAAACGAAACGAAATAAAAATTTAATTATTAAATTTTTATATCCCCTTCTTCCCTTGATATAACGAAGTGTTAAAGGAGATATCGGTAAATAAGGATACGGTAATTTAGATATAGATTATTTTATAGTCCCCTGATATCACGTAGTGATATCAGGGGTACACGGGGATCCGTGATAAAGAGTATCCGGGGAAGGAGAGGTGCGCTGGGCAGCTTTATAAATCGAAGATTTATATCAGCCGTTAATTATATTGATTATTATATAAGTCTATAGATTAAATTTGAAGCTGAGTAATGTAATCCGTCTAATATTATAGATGGATATATTCCTAATATTACTGTAAAGGCAACTAATACAAATAATAAAAAAAATTCTCTTTTAGTTACGTCACTTATATTTTCATCAAAGAATTTAGTGAAAGATCCTCCGAAAGATATTCTATTAAACATATATATAGTATAGGCAGCAGAAAATACTATAGAAGAACTAGCAAATACTCCTAATAAAGGTAATCTTTCAAACACTCCATAAAGAGACATAAATTCTCCTACAAAATTTAATGTTAAAGGAGCTCCACAATTACCTAAACAAAGAATAAAGAATAATAAAGAGAATAAAGGCATCATTTGAGTTACACCTTTGTAATAATGTATTAATCTAGTACCTGATCTATCGTATAATATACCTCCTGCACATATAAATAAACCACTAGAAACAAATCCGTGGGCTAAACCTAATATTATACCTCCTTCTATACCCTGGATTGTATTACTAAATACTCCTATTAAGTATACAGCTGCGTGAGATACAGAACTATAAGCTATTAATTCTTTAATGTCTGTAGTTCTTAATGTACTAAAACTAGCGTATATAATTGTAATTACACCTATAACAAAAACAATAAATGTATAATCTAAAGAAGCTTTAGGTAATATAGGTAAGATTATTCTAAATATACCATATAAACTTAATTTTAAAACAATACCTGCTAATACTATACTTCCTCCTAAAGGTGATTCAACGTGTGCCTTTAATAATCAATTGTTTAAAAATATAGTAGGAGTTTTAACAGCAAATGATATGAAAATACCGATAAATAAAAATACTTGTGTAGTGTAATCAAAATTAGTTTTAAATAAAGCATCAAAATCAGTAGTACCCATTATAGAAGATATTGTTAAAATAGATAACAATAGAAATAGAGATCCGAATAATGTATATAAGAAAAGATAAAAACTAGCTCTTACTTTATTACTAGATCCAAATAAACCTATTAATATAAATAAAGGAGGTAATATACTTTCAAAAAATACATAGAATAATAAAATATCTAATACTAAAAACACAGCTATTAGTAATGTTTCTAATAATAACATTATTATTAAATAAGATCTAATATTTTCTGTTATTGAGTTTCAATTAGATAATATAGCTATAGGCATTATTATAGTAGTTAATAATACAAAATATATAGAAATCCCATCTACTCCTAAATATATATCAAATAAATTTATATCATAATGTTCTTGTACAAATTGAAATTGATTAGAACTAAAATCAAATAATATAAATATAATTAAAGATATTGCTAAATTAACAAGAGATGTTACGAAAGCTGTTATTTTATAAGATTTAATTTTTGAAGGCGCGTTTTCCGTATTATCATAAGAGATATCACTAGATATTAAAAATATTCCTAATATAGGAATTAATAACAAAGAAGATAATAACATTTATTATCTAAAAAAAATTTTTAAAAACTTCCCATATAATTAAACTAAAATTACATCATAAGTAAACAATTACATGAATAGATTCTCTCACTTTCCCCTGATTCCCTTTATTACCTCATTTTTCCCCTTTATCACGTAGTGATATCAGGGGACCCGAAGATATGTAAGGTAAAGGGCAATAAACAAGGCTGAAGGGAAACAAAATAAGAAAATTAATAATACATAAATATCTAAACATAGCGAGATATTATGGTATTTAGAATAAGCTTATATTAATAGGGAATATATCAAAACTATATAAAATACAAGGAACTAGTACAATAAATGCAAACACTACTGGTAATAATACAGTTCAACAGAAAGACATTAATTGATCAAAACGTATTCTAGGGAAAGATGCTCTAACTCAAATAAAAGTAAAAATCATTATAGAACTTTTTACTCCTAAACTTAAACCATATAAAAATCCTTCTAAGGCAGGAGTATTCATTATACCTTGAACAAAGTAATCTAGAACTAAAATTCAATCTATAACAAATAATTGTCACACTAAAAAGTCTAAATAACTTAATAAATAAACAAAATCTAATATTAAATAACCACCTAAAAATAATATACTTGTTAATATACACATTAACACTATACTACCGTATTCAGCTAAGAAAAAGAATACGAATACAACTGCAGCGTGTTCTGTCATAAATCCACTAACTAATTCAGATTCAGCCTCTGCTAAATCAAAAGGAGCTCTATTAGTTTCTGCTACAGATCCTATAAAGAATATTAAAAATATAGGTAATAAGGGAAATATAAATCAAACTGCTCTTTGTGATTCTACATTAACAGTTAAATTAAAACTACCTGTTAACATAATAACAAGTAAAATAGCAGAACTTAAAATTAATTCATAACTAATTAACTGAGCTGTACTTCTTAAAGAACCTAAGAAAGCATATTTACTATTAGCACTTCACCCGGCTAATAATATACCGTAAGTAGCTAAAGAAGAAACTGCTAACAGATATAAGATACCTAAATTAAAATCACTAATTGCTAAACCAGGTCCATACATATTGCAAAATGCACTAATTAAATTTTTCTTCCTCTATTCATATGCTTTTGAATTTCTTTTATTCTTAAAATATTTTCATCTAATTTATGTTCTTTTTTTTTTACTATATCCGAAACTAAACATCAATCTTTAAAATCTAAAGATTTTACACCTAATATCGGATTATTATTGAAAAAAGGTATTATAATTTCAGTAATATCAGAAAATTTGGTAACTTTAAAATCTACCGTGTTTTCTATTTTTCTTAAATAACAATTTCCACAATTTAAATAATCTTTAATTGCTATTAATAATACCTCGTCTTTTTCATGTTGAGTAATTTTAAATAAAAGAGACTTAAATATACCCTTATCTAAAGAGACGGAAAAATTCCCCTCACCTGCTGTAAATCCAGATATTCA
>Ga0207648_10006832_pt1 | contig 11306 bp, 5 predicted proteins | sample KBSMisM32_FD_184310 | JGI IMG/M metagenome (GOLD analysis project Ga0207648, IMG submission 184310) | Miscanthus rhizosphere microbial communities from Kellogg Biological Station, Michigan, USA - KBS Miscanthus M3-2 (SPAdes) (version 2) | ecosystem: Host-associated > Plants > Roots > Rhizosphere... | reverse complement strand
TGCGACGCGGCGCAGACCAACTGCGCGTGGGAGTACATCAAGGACGCGACGAAGAACCCGAACCCGAACACCGCGCAGCACGTGATCTACGGCGTGACCGACAGCTTCAGCGACTTCGCGCTGCTGCTGTTGACCCGTCATGCTGCGCAGCGAAGTTTCGAAGAGGAACTTGTCGATGCGGCCGTGGAAGATGGGGACGCCCATCTGCATGCATCGGCCGATCACCTCCTGCCGCTTCATATGCAACTCCTCGGCAAGCTCGGACGGGGTCAGGTGATTGGCCACAGCGGACCTCCCTTATCGTTGAACCAGGTAGGCAGAATCTACTCCCGCCTGCCGACGTGTCAACCGTCTTCTCGCACGTCGCGCGGTTGGCCGGCGAAGCCCAGGCGCGATAATGCGGCGCATGCCTGCCGTCGCCGAGCGCCCCGGGCCGGGGGTTCCGAGCAAGCCGCTGCCCCGCCGCGGACGCGTCTGGGTCGTCCTTGCGCTCGCATTCGCCCTGTTCGCGCTCGGCTACGCCCTCGTCGACATCGCGACCCAGAAAGCCGGTCGCTCGGTCATCCACATCGCCGGCATCGGCGAAGCCCAGGAAATCTTCGGTGGGGTGCCGCAGGAAGGCGACCGGCTGGGCTCCTCCGACGCGCCGGTCTCGATCGAGGTCTTCAACGACCTGCAGTGCTCGAGCTGTCGCGAGGACTTCCTCGCGACGATTCCCGCGATCGTCAACAAATACGCCCGCTCGGGTCAAGTCCAGCTGCTCTATCGCCACTACTCGGTCAGCGAAAGCCCGCAGGAGCTGGGCTTCTATGGAGCTGAGGCGGCCGCCGAGCAGGGTTACGGCTGGCAGTACACCTATCTCTTCTTCCGCAACCAGGACGAAGCCGAACGCTTCGGCATCGATCAGCGCTTCCTCGACTCGGTGGCGGGCGGCATCGAGGAACTGAACGAGCCCGAATGGCTCCAGTACCTGGAAGACAACGGCGGCTCCGGTGGCGCGATCAGCCGCAAACTGGATGCCTACGAAGAACTGGGCACCAAGCTCGGCATCCGAACCCGCCAGGCCGCCATCGTCACCGGGCCGCACGACACCCGCACGCTGCAGGACGGCCCCAGCCTTCGCCAGATCGAAGCCGCGATCGAAGCCGGCGAGTAGCGACGGCCCGTCTTTGGGATAATCGCCACCTCTCGGGGCGTGGCGCAGCCTGGTAGCGCGCACCGTTCGGGTCGGTGAGGTCCCCGGTTCAAATCCGGGCGCCCCGATTGGCAGCATCTTCCCGTCATGCCTGGCATCGCTCCGCACGGCCGCACCGCGCCCGGCACAGCGGGGAGGTCTTGCGGGCCCGTGCGGGGGAATCTGTGATGCAGGTGTGATGCAGGCAGGGCCGTTGAGTGATGCACCTGGTCTTTGAGCCCCAGGACGAGGGCGGCTATCGTGTCTACGCGCCCGACCTCCCCGGTCTTGACACCCAAGGGATGACATGGACGATCGATGGCGACGCCAGCGAGGCGGTTGCGCTCTATGTCGAGGGCCTGCGCGAAGACGACAAGCCGTTCGACAACGGCGTGATCCGCCGCACGATTCCCTGCCGGCATGAGTTCGCGCCAGCAGGTCGTCTTTGGCGGGGGCCTGATGAAGGCGCTGCGCAGGGAGGGCTGAGAAGTCGTCCGCCAAACCCCGCAGTCACGTTCTCTTGGGGGGGGGCAGACACACGCTCGTCGTCCCAACTCCACCCTGATCTGCTGGCAGCTAGGGCCGCCGCAAGCAGCAGCCCCTTCCTTAGGCCAGAGTCTTAATAAATTAATAAAGTTTCCTTGCTTAATCACGGTCATTGTGGTAGACCCTCCGCAAGCGGTTAATTGGGGAGCTCGCGCTCGGCAGAAGACCGCGGACGAGAAACTTCTCGCCGACGCCGACGCGCGTTGAAGGGAGACCCCATGAAACTCATCCGGATCGCCGCTCTTCTGACGCTAGCGACGTTCATCACAGGAGCCTACCTTGGGACCTCCCCAGCCATGGCCGAAGAAGACACCGCTCTATGCGCAGCCGACGAAAGTCCCTGCGTGGAAGGGAACCTTGTCGAATGGGTGCACGAAACGTCAGTCGGCAAGGCAAAACTCTTAACGAGCTTCGGCACCGTTGAATGCAACGTCTTATTCGCGGGGGAAGCAACGATAGAAGGCAGCCCGCTCTTCATCGAAGGCAGCTTCACCTACACGAACTGCGAACTGGGTGGCTCCAGCTGCACCGCGGCCGAAGAAAACAGCCCTGCCGAAATCAAAGTATTAATGGCGGGTCACGAAATAGCGGAAGTGAAAAGCGAATACTTAATCCACATCGTCTGCAGCGGCCTCATCGACTGCAGCTACAACGGCACCGGCCTGATAGGCACGGCCAAGGGACCCTTATTATCAACACAGGCGAACGGCGAAGTCACGTTCACCGAACAGGCGTTAGCCAAGGAGATTGGTGGCTTCCTCTGCCCGAAAACCGCCACGTTAGACATCACCACGTCGCCATTAAGCGCTACGTATCTCGGAGAAGGCGTCGGGGGCTTCGTTCCATCGCAAACACTAGGCGGGGGAAACGATTCCACACCAAACATACATCGCTGCTACAGAGCAGCACCGGTCAACTGCGCCAGCGGCAACCAGACCGAGGAACAGACCGATCTCGTTCTGGGCGGCCGAGGCCCCGCTCTCGCCCTCCATCGCACCTACAACTCCCAAGCCGCGGCAGAAGCCAAAGAAGCCGGCCCCTGGGGCTATGGCTGGTCGGGTCCCTACAGCTCTCACCTGGAATTTGACAAAGAATCGGGCGCGGTCACGGTCGTCCAAGAAAACGGGGCGACCGCCGCCTTCAACCTCAGCGGCGGCGAATACGTCCCCGCCGGCGCCTGGATCCAGGCTACCCTGGTCAAAGAAATATTCGAAATCTATGCCTTCACCTTGCCCAACCAGGAACAGCTCTGGTTCAACGCCGAAGGCAAACTGATCGTTCAATTCGACCGCAACGGCAACGCGCTCACCTTCACCTACAGCTCGGGCAAGCTGACCAAAGTCAAAGACGGGGCCGGCAGGGAACTGACCTTCACCTATTCGGGAAGCCAGGTGGCATACGTCGAAGACCCGATGGGCCACTTCGTCAATTATGGTTACGAATCAGGGAACCTCACGTCGGTGACCATGCCAGGCGAAAAAGGATTTCCGCGTTGGAAATTCAAATACGATGCCTCCCATCAGCTGACAGAAATGATCGACGGGCGCGGCGGCATCACGAAAACCGAATACGACGAAAAACACCGCGTCAAAAAACAGACCGACCCGATGGAACGGGTGATCAAATTCGAATACGGCGAAACGGAAGGACGCAAGACAACGACCATCACCGAGCCGAACGGATCGTCGACCTTTGAGAAGTTCAACGAAGCCGGCGAGCCGCTGGAAGTGATCAAGGCCAAAGGAACCGGCCTTGAAAGGAAAACCACTTACGAATACGACGCAGCCTTCGAGCTTACGAAAGCCACTGACGCTCTCGGTCACTCGACGAGCTTCGAATACGACTGGGAAGGCAACCGGACGCTCGTCAAAGACGCCGAAGGCAACGAAACCAAATGGACCTACAACTCCACCCACGACGTCCTAACTGGAACCACGCCGAAGGGCGAGAAAACAACCTACAAACGCGACGCCAACGGGAATATCGAAGCGATCGAACGCCCCGCACCAGGCGAAACGACTCAGAAATCAACCTTTAAACGCGCCGAAAACGGCGACCTTATGTCCATGGTCGATCCGCTCGGTCACGAAACCAAATTCGAATACGACTCCTATGGTGATCTGAAAGCGGAAATCGACCCCGAAGGCGACAAGACGACCTGGACCTACGACAAAGACGGCCAGCAGCTAACCGCAGTCAGCCCGCGCGGCAACGAAGAAGGCGCCAAAGCCGAAGAATTCGAAACGAAAGTCGAACGCGATGCCCTGGGCCGCCCGATCAAGGTCACCGATCCACTCGGCCACGAAACCAAATACGCCTACGACAAAAACGGCAACCTCGCATCGGTGACCGACGCCCTCGGCCACACGACCAAATATACCTACAACGCCAACGACGAGCAGACCAAAGTCGAAAGGGCGAACGGCAACACATCGGAAGTCGCCTACGACAGCATGGGCCAGGTCAAAAGTCGCATCGACGGCAACGGCTACACGACGAAATACGAACACGACGCGCTCGGGCAGCTGACCGAAACGATCGACCCGCTAGAACGCAAATCCAAAGCCGAATACGATCCGGTCGGCAACCTGAAAAAAACCGAAGACGCCCTCGGCCGCACGATCACCTACAGCTACGACGCCGCCGACCGGCTGACCAAAGTCGACTACTCCGAAGAAGCCACGGCTGACGTCACCTACAAATACGACAAAGACGGCAACGTTGTCGAAATGACCGACGGCACGGGGACGAGCACCCGGGAATACGACCTGCTCGGCCGGCTGACTGAAGCCAAAAACGGCAAAAAAGAAGTCGTCAAATACAAATACGACCTCGGCAACCAGCAGACCGAAATCGTCTACCCCAACGGCGAAACGGTCAAACGCGCCTTCGACAAAGCCGGGCGCCTCGAAAAGGTCACCGACTGGCTCGGCAAGGAAACGACCTTCGCCTACAACCGCGACTCACAGGTCAAAGCGATGACCTTCCCAGCCACGACGACGAACGTCGACGAGTACTCCTACGACAAAACCGGCCAGTTGACCGAAGTCTCGATGAAGAAGAAAGCCGAAGTCCTTGCCTCGATGACCTACACGCGGGACAAACTCGGGCAGATCGAAAAAACCGTCGAGGTCGGCTTCTCCGAAGAACCCGAACGAAAATACGAATACGACGCCCGCAACCGTTTGACCAAAAGCAACGGCACGACCTACGGGTATGACGCGGCCAACAACGTCACCAAAATCTCCTCAACCACCTACACCTACGACAAAGCCGACCAGATCGCAACCGCGAGTAACGCAACCCTCGAATTCAACAAAGTCGGCCAGCGCATCAAAGAAACCCCAACGGGTAAATCCGCTACCACCTTCTCCTACGACCAAGCAGGCAACCTGATTTCAAGCAAAGGCCCGGAAATCGAAAACACCTTCAAATACGACGGCATGGGCCTGATGACAACGGAAACCAAGAACACCTCTACCTACCCGATGGCTTGGGATCTCACTTCAGCGCTTCCGCTCATGCTGCGAGCTGGAAACGACTACTACCTCTATGGACCCGAAGGCCTGCCGTTCGAGCAGATCACCTCTGGCTCAGCAACCTATCTGCACCACGATCAACTGGGATCGATTCGCGTTCTGACCAACTCAAACGGAGAAATCTCAGGAACTTATCGATACGGGCCAAACGGAGCCGTCTGGAAGCGCACCGGAGCGCAGGCTAGCTCCATGGGATTTGCCGGGCAGTACCGGATGCGCACCGAAAACCAGCTGATCTATCTAAGAGCTCGTGTCTACGATCCGGTGACGGCCCAGTTCCTCAGCGTGGATCCGATGTCGGGGGCGACCGGAGAACCGTACAGCTACGCTACTGATAACCCAGTTAACGCTTCGGATCCCAGCGGGCTGTTAGTTGGCGGAGTGTGCGCGGCTGGAGCCGGAACAATTCCTTTTTTCCAAGCAGGAGGAAGCGTGTGTCTAGTAGGTAATGGACAAGGCGAGTGGTCACTAATTGCAACAGTTAGCGTAACCGGTGGCCTAAATACGACAGCTACTGGCTTCCCTAAGCAACTTTCATTCGAGCAATTGGGAGAGATGACATCAGGCCTCGAGCAGTGGTTGAGTGCGGGTGGTTGGGATCAATTGAAGACTCTTGCTAAGAGCGGTATGTCGGTTGGTGGAGGAATTTTCTGGAGTAACGCCGATTCAGCAGGCCAGCTTACAGGGTGGTCTGGGGGCGTTGGAGGGGGAGCAGCTATCACTTTGGGTGGTTGGGGCTTCAGCTACGACCGTTCGCAATCAGTTAGCAACCCAAACATATGGTCTAAGACGCTTACAGGAAGTCGGAGTTTGGGAGGCCGTGGTGGGGGAATAGGAGGCGGGATGTCCTATACATTTATCCTCGCATCTACTAATTCAGAGCTTCCTTCATTTCTTAATACTGTCAAGGGATGGTTTGATAGTCTACTAAACGGTAAGCCTCCTAATGAACTCTCTCTCTATGAGGTGCCTTGCGAATACTAAGACGCGCCCAGGGGAGATTAAGCCTGTCGAATCGGCCGGATTCAACACGTTCTGCTACACGTTTTGCTAAGGGCAGGCTTGTGGCTCCGCGCCAAGCAGCTCGCCCCTATACGGTCTAGTACTAGGCCGATGAGGAGACCAGAGCCGGTGGCGTGTGGTCATAGACCCTCACTTGTTCAAATTCTACTCCTTCGATCTCCTTTTTGGCAAACCTGTTATGGCGAAACTTAGCTCAGTCTTTGGCCTTGCGCATTTCTTGTCATAGGGGCCCCCCGCTCTGAAGCGGGTTCCGAGTCCTATTAGATTTCTGTTATGGCGAAGATCGGACACCGAGGCTATACGGAACGTGGAAGATGCTTCTGAAGCCGAAGAAGGGACCAGAGGGCGTCTCCCTGGATGAGAAACCCTGCTACCTGAGTGTTGACCAGACGGTGTCGAAGATCAGCGCAAGAATTCTGTTCGCCGATGGGGAATCAAAGGCCACCACAGCAGTGCTTGGGAAGGATCGGCACGGGGACGAGCACCTCCTTCTGTTCTACGACTACGACCCAAAGGAGCAAACCGCTAAGGACCCGACTCGCAAGGGAGCCGTGGCGCTTCGCATCACTGAGGGTGCGCTAAACGGCAAGTACTGGAATGACTTCGGAATTTCGGGCGACCTGACAAGCTGCGGTCGCACACCAAAGAAGAAGTACAAAGAGTACAAGAAAGCCCTTCAGGAGGAGGGGTACACCTAGCACTGGAACCCCGACTGCCGGTGGTCTGAGCTTCGGAGACTCGGCTGGGGGCGAGGCATCGTGGTGGGTCAGTCCTAATGCTGAGCTGCTCCTTTCGCGTGAAAGCAGCGGGGTGTCCGCATCGCACGGGCCTCGCGAAAACCAGCCGCTTACCGTCGGAGCTCCGCGGGGACGATGAGTGCGATGCCGGCCTCGGAGTTCCCGGGCTCGATCCTCCAGCAGTAGAACTGGCGACAGAGAACACGGGTCTGAAGTTCGAGCAGCGCCTCCTCGATCGTCTGGCCCTCATCGCGGAACTCGGGGTGCAGGTCTAGCCACTCGGCCCCGCTGACGGGATCGAACTCCCTCAGCTCCAGCTCGATCCCAGTGTTCTCCTCCGAGGGCCACTCGACGTAAGTGGCGGCCGCTGGCAAGTCGATGAGCCAGAGGCGGTCCTCGTCGAGGCGCGGCAGGTCGAGCACTGGGACCTCCTCGAAGAGGCCAGCGAACTCAGTGCTCCGCATTGGTGGGACGAGGTCGGAGTCGAACGGCTGCCTTCCCCCCAGCGGAGAGAGGCCGAGTGCTTCACGCAGGCGCCAGCTCGTCGGGATCAGTAGTGTGGTTGGCGGCCGACCTGCCTCTCTGCGCGCAGCGATCTCCTCCCGTAGGCGAGAGGCCAGATCGCCCTCGAACCCGACCATCTCGATCTTCGCGAGGGCCCTCTGCAGCTCGTCGGACTCGCGCATGCGAGTCGCGCGACCAAGGTCGCGGGCGGTGCGCTCGACGCCGATCATGTTCGTCTCGGCAATCAATAGCTGCTTCGGCAGATAGTAGGGGGTGACGATGCGTTCCCCCGGGCCTCCGTTGGCGACCCGGTGCACGCCGCCCAGGGTCTGGAAGAGGTCATGTATCAACCTTCCATCGGAGACCGCCGTTAGCAGAGTCCGCCGGAACTCCGCCACCTTCGCAGGGTCGAGCTCCGCCGCCCTGATCTCGGCCATTCGGCGCTCCGCTGCGGCTCTGCGGGCGTCGGCGAGGAGCTCGGAAAGGCGGTCAACACGCTCAGTCCATCGGTCAGGCTCGTCCTCGGTAGGCTCGGCCTGCAAGCCGAAGACCGGTGCCCAGCGTTCGGCTTCACCGCGCACCCGTGCGAGCGCGCCCTCAACTTGCTCGTCCGAGTGGTCGTGCCATTTTCGGGACCTCAGTTCGGGCTCGTCGAGGTCTATCTCCGTGCGCCCGACGAGAATCAGGAAGGTCGTGAAGAGGAGTTCGCTTTCGGTCGGGATCGGGTGCATGCGGCCCTCACCCGCCTCTCGTGCGAACCAGAACGTCCACGGGACGCCTTCCTCGTCGACCTCGCGGGCGCTCGCCTCCTCGTAGACGTCAAAGAGCGCCTCGGCGTCGTGGTACCGGGCCGAGAGCTGACGGATCGCCCGAACCCGCGTGTCCTCGTCGGGGTTCGAAGCCGGCTCCCGCCTAGCGTAGGTGTGGACAGCCCACATCGCCAGCCCCAGCTCGAGGACGAGGCGGTAGGAGATCAGGTTCACGGGCTTGGTCTCATCCACCCGATCGGGTGAGTAGATGTATCCGAAGTCGTCCTCGAACATCTCGTCCCACCTGCGGCCGAGATCCTCGAAAGTGTCGGAGTCAGAGTCGTCGAGGGCGAGCTTCATGATCGCCCCGATCTCGGCAAAGAGCGCTCTGCCGAGATCGAGCGCGCGAGTGCGATCGAGGGCGGTGCTGCTCTCCGCGCGGAACGGCTCCTCAACTTTGTGCTCGTAATCGGTCAAGTAGCGGGTCGAGCGATCAAGGAGCAGCTCGGCGGCACGGTTCTGACCGTCACGGTAGTGGCGGGCGATCATGTACATCCGCGGGTACAGGCGCAGCATCTCGCGGGTGATCGCGAGGTCCCCTTCCTCAATGTCGGTGCGGGCGATCATCCCGGGGAGGTAAGAGACCGCGTCGGCACCCTCGGCGCTCTCTGAGCGCACGGCTTCCTCCAGCTCCTTTTCGATGTAGCCACCGATCCGCTGCATCGGCCCGAAGCCGAACAGCCCGGGAGAAGCGATCGCACCAGCGAACGGGACCCCGTACTCGCGCGCAGTCCGCATTAGTTCGTCCAGAACCAGCTTGTAAAGATCGCCGATCGGCCGCCAGGCTTCGACCCGGCCGTCGCGGAGGATCACCGTTGCCTCGCTGTGTAGGCGGCCGAGCTGGTCGCCGAGGCGCTCTCCCGCCGATGCCGTTCCGGCCCTCTCGATCCGGAGGGCGCGGAGCGCGAGGCGCTGAACGCGCGGGTTGGTTCCAGGCGCCATCGCGATCAGGTCGCGCTGCGGCGACACGCGGGAACCAAGCCCGACGAGCAGGTCGACCGAGGCGTCGAGGCCGTCACGCCGGCGCAGGAACGCGAGTCGAGCGAGCGAGCCAAGATGGACGTCGCGCAGGGTCCCTTCCTCCTTCGGCCTCACCATTAGCTCGCGCTTGGAGCCGAACACGGCGCGATTGACCCCCATCTCCGGGGAGTGTTCGAGGACCGTGTCGGCCATCTGGCCCACCAGCTGCTGCCACATTGCCTCGGCGACGGTCGCGCGCAGTCGGTTCCGGCGCATGCGCAGCAGCTCGTCGAGGTCGAGGGCGCGGACGATGTTGCCGAGCACCCACAGCACCCCGATCAGGGTTAGGGAGGAGAGGAGGATTGCCCAGGCGGCGGCCCATCCGCCCGGTGCTTCGTAGCCGACGTGCAGCAGCACCATGCCGTCGACCAGCAAAGCGAGGACCCCAAGCCGAACTACCCAGAGCAGGCGGGTCTCGGCAGCGAACTCACGCAGAGAGCCGCCGACCTGGCGCTGGGCGGTGGAGAAGAAGGCCTCGAAGGCGAAGGCGATCATCGCCACCGAGAGGCCGAGGCTTCCGGCGACGACCTGCCACATCGTCTGCAGGAAGTCCTCGCTGTCCTTCTCACTGCTCAGGACGCCATCCGGGACGGCGTCGAAACCGCCGAAGAGCCACGGAATTCCCACGCCGGCGCCGACGAGGACGAAGCCGACGAGCGTCGCGGCGAATCGATGCTCGTCGTAGAGGTCCCACGCGATCCTGCGCCAGCGTGTGCGGGGACGATTGTGCAGAAGGGAGTCTCGGGCCATCGCCCGCAGCGAGACCCTGCGGGCCACTGGTGCGGGGTGGAGGATGAGCGTCAGGCCGAACCACGCGAGCGCGACCAGATTGAAAGTCAGGACCACGATCAGGAGCAGATGGCTGAATCCCTCGCGCACGGTCGCAATCTAATCGCGGGACTCGCGCTCTGACCAAAAGAGCGCTGCTTTCGCATGAAGTCAGCAGCGCCTAGCGACCGCTGTCAATGACTGAAGGCACGTTGTTGTACGACGGCACGAAAGGGGGAATGCGTGATGCAGTTGTGATGCACGGTCGCTCCTCTCGTGCTTGCAGAGCCACGTCAATCCGATCGCCCCGATTGCACGGCATCGCGGAGGCGAGACGCGAGCCGGTGGCCGCGACGGAACGGGGCTAGGCGGCTGCGTGAAGGTCATCGCAGATCGCCGGCCCCTGCTCAGCCGCTCACGTCATCCCTTGCGATGCGCCATCCGCTCGAGCTGCTTGCCGAACGCCTTTTCTACTTCGTCGGACATCGTCATCCGGTAGACCGCCACCAGCGCTTGCAGTGAGAGGGGCCGGAGCTGGTCGAGCGCCTCGCGGACCGCCGGCCAGCGATCCTCCGGGAACTCTTCGGCTTCAAACGGCTTCCAGATGTCGTCGAGGAAGAGCTCGACGAACGCATGGGAGATCGAGCGGCAGCGGCTGCGCACCTTGCCGATCACGGTCAGGGCGTGGTCCAGCGGAACCCCCGCGGCGACGACGCCCTCGGCGGCGTCGAGCAGGGAGGGAAAGGGCGCCTCGAAGCGGCCCTCCTCCACGGCCACCAATGCCCCCGCCTCGATCGCGCGCTCGAGGGCGTCGTCGATATCGGTTCCGAAGCGCGCCGCCAGCTCCTCCCGGGTGAAAGTGCGCGGTTGCTCCTCGTCGAACCCGTCAAGCGCCCGGCGGAAAGAGAGAAATTGCTCTGTAGCGTCGACGTTCTGACTCAGCAGGCGCTCTATCCCTTTCAGGTTGAACCCGTCGGCCTGCAGCTCCTGGATCATCCGGAGCTGCGCGAGGTGCCGTGGGCCGTAGTAGCCGACCCGGTCGCGCACCTCGGGGGCGGGCAGCAGCCCCCTCGCCCGATGCGAGCGGATGTTGCGGACGGTCATCCCCGTCTCGGCGGCGAGCTGTTCGATCGTCAGGCTGTTCTCGGTCTCGGCCACCGGCGCCAAAGCTACCATTATGTGACGT
>Ga0207648_10006831_pt1 | contig 11307 bp, 10 predicted proteins | sample KBSMisM32_FD_184310 | JGI IMG/M metagenome (GOLD analysis project Ga0207648, IMG submission 184310) | Miscanthus rhizosphere microbial communities from Kellogg Biological Station, Michigan, USA - KBS Miscanthus M3-2 (SPAdes) (version 2) | ecosystem: Host-associated > Plants > Roots >... | reverse complement strand
AAAATTTTTCTACTTTTCATAATTCTTATTTTAAAATTCTAAACTAGCTAATAATATCCCCGCCCTGGACAAGGAAGGGCTTAACAATTGAAATCACCCGGAAGATTAAAATCAGTTTATTTCAAATTATCTAATGCAACATTCAGCTTCAGGACATTTACCCTGGAGGGACCGAGAAAACCGAGTAATGGATGTTCTGTATGCTGATCAACCAACGCATATAATTTACTTTCATCGATCTTACGAATAACCGAAATACGTTTTACCTGTATCCTGGCTGCGGCAGGAGAAAGATCGGGATCTTCTCCACTGCCCGATGCGGTAACCAGTTCCGCAGGAATTTCTTCTTTCCTTATACCCGGATTATGCACAAGAAATGTGTCAATCCTGTCCTGTACCTGTTTTAAATAATCTGGATTGGTTGGTCCTTTATTGGAGCCAGCAGAACCTGCGGCGTTATAATCCACTGCAGAAGGACGGCTCCAGAAATATTTATCATCCGTAAACTTTTGTCCGATCAGCTCATAGCCAACCACTTTGCCATTTACTTGTACAGTTTTTCCATCCCCGCCACCCGGTGCTAATTTACCTACTAAGGCAATCAGCAATGGATAAAGAACTGAGCAAAGCACTAAAAGAACAAGCGTAAGTTTTAAGGATGGCAACAAATATTTTTTCATACATCTATATTTAATTCTTGTTTTTAATATCCTTGCATAAACACACCCATTAACATGTCAATCAATTTTATTCCGACAAAGGGTGCGATAATCCCTCCAACACCATAAATAAATAAGTTTCTTCTCAGCAATGCACTGGCGCCAATTGGTTTATAGGCAACGCCTCTAAGTGCAAGCGGTATCAGCAGCGGAATAGTGATGGCATTGAAGATCACTGCAGAAAGAATTGCGGTTTGAGGGCTTGCCAGGTTCATGATGTTGAGTGCCTGCAACGCCGGAATGGATGTGATGAACAATGCCGGAACAATAGCAAAATATTTTGCCACATCGTTCGCAATAGAGAATGTGGTGATGGTACCTCTTGTGATCAGTAATTGCTTTCCTATTTCAACAACCTCGATCAGTTTTGTCGGATCATTATCCAGGTCAACCATGTTTCCCGCTTCTTTTGCAGCCTGTGTTCCACTATTCATAGCAACTCCCACATCGGCTTGCGCCAATGCAGGTGCGTCGTTGGTACCGTCACCCATCATGGCCACAAGTTTACCACCCTGTTGTTCCTGTTTTATATAAGCCATTTTATCCTCAGGCTTTGCTTCTGCAATAAAATCATCCACGCCGGCCTTTTCAGCAATGTATTTCGCAGTTAAAGGATTATCTCCTGTTACCATTACCGTTTTCACTCCCATTTTTCTAAGCCTCTGGAAACGATCCTGTATGCCTGGTTTGATGATATCCTGCAATTCGATCACACCTTTTATCTCGTTATTAAATGCCACCACCAGTGGTGTTCCTCCATTCTGAGCAATTGTTTTTACTTTGTCACCGGTTTCCTGCGGAACCGTTCCTCCTTTTTTTACGACAAGGTCACGAATAGAATCAAAAGCTCCTTTCCTGATCCTGGTTCCATCCGGAAGATCTACACCACTGCTCCTTGTTTCAGCCGTAAAATTTATAAATTCCATTCCCTGATCACGTTTCCGCTGGACGCCCTTTACCTGCGCCAATTCAACAATTGATTTTCCTTCCGGGGTTTCATCGGCAAGTGACCCTAATACCGCATAACCGATAAAATCTTTATCATCCACGCCGTTGGTGGGATAAAAATTAGTCGCTTTACGATTACCAATGGTGATGGTTCCTGTTTTATCTAGCAGCAACGTGTCTATATCACCCGCGGTTTCAACTGCCTTTCCGCTTTTTGTAATAACATTTGCACGCAAGGCCCTGTCCATGCCCGCAATACCAATGGCACTTAATAACCCGCCAATCGTTGTCGGTATCAAACAAACAAACAATGATAAAAAGGCGGCAATATTGATGGGCGTGTTTGCATAATCTGCATAAGGCTTTAGTGTAACACAAACAATGAGGAATATCATCGTGAAGCTTGCGAGTAAAATTGTAAGCGCAATCTCATTTGGTGTTTTTTGCCTGGTAGCTCCTTCTACCAGCGCAATCATCTTATCTAAAAAGCTTTCACCGGGGTCAGTAGTAACTTTAACTTTTATCTTATCTGACAAAACTTTAGTTCCCCCTGTTACTGAGGATTTATCGCCGCCGGACTCTCTTATCACCGGGGCAGATTCCCCGGTAATGGCTGATTCGTCAATGGTCGCAATGCCTTCAATGATCTCGCCATCCATTGGAATGATATCACCGGTTTCGCAAATAAATACATCCCCTTTTCTAAGCTGTGATGAGGGAACGATCTTCATTTCATCGACATACATTTCTCCAACAGGAAAAATTTTCTTAGCCGGCGTATCTTGTCTTGTTTTGCGAAGGCTGTCGGCCTGCGCTTTGCCCCTTGCTTCTGCAATGGCTTCTGCAAAGTTGGCAAACAACACGGTAACGAACAGTATTGCCGTGATAGCTATATTATAGCCTAAGCTTCCCTGCGATTTTTCTCCGCTTGCCACCCATATACATACGCCAAGCATAATTACTGTTCCGATTTCAACCGTAAACATTACAGGATTGCGGAGCATGTAACGTGGATTGAGCTTTATGAAAGAGTTTTTTAAAGCCGCATTTACCAATGATGGCTCTAAAAGTTTAGCGACTCTTGGATGTTTTGCCATAATATTTTTATTGAACTTTTTTGCTGGTTATGTCTTTACTTAAATTCTTTTTATAAAGCTGCTAATGAACATGCATACCTAAATACTCTGCTATTGGACCAAGTGCCAATGGCGGAAAGTATGAAAGCGAAGTAACAATAACGATTACAGCAATGATCATTACACCGAACGTCGTGGAATCTGTTCTTAATGTACCCGATGATTCAGGAATATATTTTTTGTTTGCGAGCAGACCTGCAATGGCAACGGGCCCGATTATGGGAAGAAACCTTGCCAATAACATTACAGTACCGGTCGTTATATTCCACCAGATATTATTATCGCCGAGCCCTTCAAAACCGCTTCCGTTATTGGCGTTCGCCGATGTGTATTCATAGAGCATTTCCGAGAATCCATGATAACTCGGATTATTCAGCCATGCCGATGGTTTTACCGCCCAGTCAACATTAGGATGATGAACAAAGACGTAGGAAGCAAGAGCAGTTCCTCCTTTTATTAGAATGGCCGAAATTATTGTTACAATAGCTGCAATTTTCACTTCCCGCGCCTCCACCTTATGGCCCATAAATTCAGGTGTTCGTCCCACCATCAAACCCGCTATGAACACAGCAATAATGATAAAGATGTAAAAGTTTAGCAATCCCACACCCACTCCTCCATACAAAGCATTTATCATCATGTCAATTAAAACCACACCCCCCGAAAGAGGCATTAAACTGTCATGCATACCGTTGACGGAACCATTTGATGTGGAAGTTGTGATCACACTCCAGTAAGCGGTTGCCGCAGAACCAAGTCGTATCTCCTTTCCTTCCATGGCACCGACATTTTGTGTGACGCCCATCTTTGCTATTGCGGGATTGCCTTTTGTCTCAAAATATATATTATTGATGCAAAACAGGATAAAGAAAAATGTCATTACGCCCATGACCATGTAAGCGAATTTTTTTCTTTTAATGTAATACCCCAATGCAAATATTAATGCGATAGAGACAAGCGGGATAAGAATAACTTCAACCATGTTGGTTAAGTAGTTAGGATTTTCAAACGGCACGGCCGAATTAGCACCAAAATAACCACCTCCATTAGTGCCCGCTTGCTTGATAGCGATCATGGCGGCAGCGGGACCACGCGAAACCTGGAGTGTGTCACCCTGTAACGTTGTGATCGTGCCTTTACCGGCAAAACTTGTTGGCGTGCCATTAAATGCAAGGATAATGGCGACAACTATCGCTATGGGCAATAGAATTCTTGTAGTTGATTTTACAAAAATGCTCCAGAAATTGCCGAGGTTATTTGTACTTTTTTCCCTCAGCCCGTTAAACACGGCAATCAAACAGGCAATGCCGGTGGCAGCACTTACAAACTGCAGAAAATTAAAAACAAATAACTGGGTTAAATAAGTAGCACCTGATTCACCTGAATAGTGTTGCAGGTTTGTGTTTGTAACAAAACTGATGATCGAATTATAAGCCAGGTCAGGTGTCTGGCCAGGATTGCCATCAGGATTGAGTGGCAATTTATCCTGGAACATCAGCATAAAAAACCCATATACAAACCATAAAAGATTAATGGTAAGCATGGCTTTTAAAAACTCCTTCCAGTTCATACTCGTACCGGAGTCGACACCACAAATCCGGAAAATGAAACGCTCAAGCGGATTCATAAAATCCAAAAACGTTCTTTCACCACTGAACACTTTTGAAATGTATTTTCCCAGAGGTATTGCCAGTAATACGGTAAGCAAGAATGCAACAATAACGCCTACTAATTCGGTGGTCATGTTTTTATGTTTTATAAGTTTACTGAATTCCCAATCCTGAGGAGCGGATCATTTTACGATCCACCCATCCAGGTTTAAAATTTTTCCGGCTTTACCAATACGTAACAGAGGTAGATAAATACCGCAATCGAAATAATAAGTAGTAATGTGTTTGCCATGATCTTAGATTTTTTCGAACCAGTCAACAGATTTAGAAAACAACCAGAAACAAATAAGTCCCAGTAAAATCCATAAAATAGTCAGCATAAGACTTCATTTAGTGGTGAAAAAAATTTTAAATTTTACCATCACGATAAACACCAGGGCCAATGCTATTAACCACATGAACAGCACAAAAACCTTATCAAGAAAATCTCTTCTGGCATCCATACTCTAAATTTATTTTGAGACTACCGTCGTGAAATGACAGACCTCAGGTTTCGCCTTGACGCCAGTCATGGTGGGCATCTCACGAATTATTTTTCCACCGTTGCAAATCAGTTTCCGTGTCCCTGCTACTTACCACTATACATGCATCATCGCCCATATTGTAGTCACTACAATTGCATAAGCGATCGCCAGAACAATGTGCATTTTCAATCCGTCTCCTGGACGTTTAAAAGGGCGTTTGGGGTCTTCAGCGGGTCCGGCGTCGGCAGTCGTTTCCATAATTTTTGTTACTGGTATTGAGAATCCCGTACCAATCCCAGGGTTATTAGATATGATGCCCCAAATCCTTGCCTGTATTGTATTTGCAGGTTTGATTGGAGTAATAAAGTATTTTACCTCATTGGAAAACCATACTAAAACGAAAAAGTGATTTTCAAAATGGAAAGGGCTATTCGCTTGTCGAAATTTTATAGTCATCAAGCTTTCTGTAAAGGGTCGTTAAACCAATACCCAGTAACTCGGCTGCCTTGCTTTTATTGCCTTTAGTATAGTGAAGGACTTTTTGAATGTGGGATCGCTCTATGTCAGCAAGATCAAAAGAGGATGAACTATTCGATAAGGACTGCTGTATGTCAATAGGCAGATATTCTGTTGTCAACTCAGGGCCATCGGCCAAAATGACCGCTCTTTCGATTATGTTTTTCAATTCACGAATGTTGCCCTTCCATTCCTGTTGTTGCAATCGTGCGATAAATTCCTTGCTCATGCCCGTGATCCGTTTGTTTGTTTTTTCAGCAGAAATTTTCATGAAAGAAGCTGCGAGCAAGGGAATATCTTCTTTTCTTTCCCGGAGCGAAGGAAGCTGGATGCTAAAAACATTCAGCCGGTAAAAAAGGTCCTCCCGGAATTTTCCATTCCGGATATCTTCCCGCAGATCACGATTCGTAGCAGCAATGATCCGGACATTTACTTTTGTTGACTTCGTATCACCAACTTTTATGAATTCATTTGTTTCTAAAACTCGCAGCAATTTTGATTGCAGGTCAATGTGCATTTCACCGATCTCGTCCAAAAATAAAGTTCCCCCGTTTGCTTCCTCGATAAGTCCCTTTTTATCTTTTGTGGCCCCCGTAAATGCCCCTGCTTTGTGACCGAATATCTCGCTTTCCAATAATTCTTTTGTGAATGCGCTGCAATTAAGGGCCATAAACAATTTGTCTGAACGTTTACTCCCGTTATGAATAGCTTGAGCAAAAATTTCTTTGCCTGTTCCTGTCTCACCCAATAGTAAAACGGTAGTATCAGTGGGAGCTACCTTTTTTGCCAGGGTGATCGCTTCCTGGATGGCTATAGAATTTCCCAGGATATTTTCAAACCCATACCGTTTGTCGATCTGTTGCTCCAAATGCTGTATTCGTTTTTGCAATTGTATCTTTTCAATTGCTTTGTACAGCAGTGGAATGACCTTGTCATTATCATCGCCTTTCAGGATATAGTCAAAAGCGCCGTTCTTCATAGCCTGCACCCCATCATGAATAGTAGCAAAGGCGGTGAGTAAAATAATTTCAAGAAAAGGAAATTTTGTCCTGGTTTGCCTTACAAAATCCACGCCGCTGCCATCCGGGAGCTTTACATCACAAAGAACTACGTCTATAGGTTCCCTGGCCAAAACCCTTGATGCTTCGTTCAGACTACCGGCTTCATGCACTGTAAATCCTTCAAGTGTAATAATTCGTGTTAGCAGGCTTCGCAATTGCTCTTCATCATCAACAATTAATATTTTCCCTTTGTCCATTTTGTGAATAAGTTATCAAAACTACTTAATTGAAAGTATTTGCAGGAGTACAGAATGAGTTGACAAGGGCTTAAGTCTGAAGTCTAAGATTCTGTCTTCTATATTCTTTTTTTCTATCTCTTCGTAACTTGTAATGGTGGAAGAACCTGTAATAATTAAAACCAGTCGCCTTAAGCGGGTAAGAAAAAATCTTGGTCATGCACTGACGCTTGCCTGGGCAGCCTCGCCGCGTTTGCTTGTTCGCTACTCCCTGCTTGGGATGTTCAACGCTGTCATGCCACCTGTTTCCGTTTATCTTGGTTCTGTTCTCGTCAATAAGATCGCTGAAGCGCATTTGCATCCCATGCAATTCAGCGATGTGCTCTATATCGTGATCGGCTTATGGCTCACATTTGTCATACAACGTGCGGTCAGCGCTTACATGGGCTTTGGACGAAATTTATACGTACGACGGGTGGAACTTGAGGCGGAGCGACGCTTACTTGAAAAAGCTTCCCAGGTTGATCTTGGACACTTTGATAATTCTGACTGGCATGACCGGCTGGCAAGAGCCAAACGTGATGTGAACTGGCGGCCTGGTGACCTGACCTGGTCAATACTCGGTCTTTCGGGAAACATTGTATCAATTGTTTTAATGGCGGGTTTACTGGCAAGGCTACACTATATTTTAGTGATACTTGCATTGGGTGCTGCCTTTCTTTCTTTGGCACTGGAGAGCCGCACCACCACCAAGCTCTATAAATATTTTTATAAAGAAACTCCTGAAGAAAGAGAACGGCAATATTTGGGCGATTTGTTAGTGCAACCAAAAAATACAAAGGAAGTAAGAGCTTATGTTGTTGCCGATTATTTGTTGGGCAGGTATGGAAAATTATCGGAAGATCTTTTCATACAAAGACAGAAAATGTTTCGAATGGGCAGCCGTATCTCTTTGCTGAGTGGATTTGTTACAGGAACTATTCTCGCTCTTGCCTACGTTTTTGTTGCGCTAAAGGGAGTACATGGAACTATCGATCCGGGCGCCGTGGTGTTAGTGATCGGCGCGTTTACTTCTGTGGCCGGAACACTCGGAAATATTTCAAGCACATTCGTAGCAGTTGATCAGCATACGACCTTTTTGGATGATTATTTTTCTTTTTTAGGTGTTGAGCAACTGGTGCCCGTTCCATCAAAACCACAAATGATTCCGGAAACGTCTGTTGAAGGAATTGAGTTTGATAATGTCACCTTCACTTATCCCGGTGGAACTGAGCCGGCACTCACAGGATTGAATCTTAACATACGAAAGGGAGAGTTGATGGCATTCGTAGGTGAAAACGGTGCTGGTAAATCGACGCTCATTAAATTATTGCTGCGTTTTTATGATGTGCAGGAAGGAGCCATAAAAGTAGGTGGCATTGATGTAAAGGATATGGACCCTAAAGATCTGCGCAATCGTATCGGGGTGTTGTTCCAGGATTATGCAACATATGAATTAACAGTAAGAGAGAACGTAGTGATGGGACGACCTAATGGAATGACGAATGATGAACGTGTAATTAAGGCTCTGCAGGACAGCCGCAGCGAATGGCTCGTAAGTAAAATGCCAAATGGTCTTGATTCAAAAGTGGGAAGGTTGTTTGAAGGAGGCCATGATCTTTCGGGTGGTGAGTGGCAGCGTCTCGCTCTTGCACGTATCATGTATCGCAATGCTGATATCTGGATACTGGACGAACCCACGTCCTCTTTAGATCCCGAAGCTGAGGCCGCCATTTTTGCCGAATTGAAAGAAAATTTGAAAGGTCGTATCGGCATTGTTATCTCACACCGCTTTTCTACTGTTCGCATTGCCGATCGCATTGCAGTGATCGACGGGGGAAGAGTTACTGAACTCGGAACTCATGAACAATTACTCACCGCTGGGAATCGCTATGCGCGGTTATTCGAATTGCAGGCAAGCGGGTACAGATAATGACTCAACTCGTGCTCCTGACTCATTACTCATTACTCATCATTCATTATTACATTTGCATTTCACTTCAACCAATCATTTACCACTTCAACCGCTATTAAAAAAATTGAATAGGCGTTAGCCCGTTCAGTTCATTTATTCATTTAAAACAAATCACAATGAAAAAGCGCTTCTTTTTATTTTATGTGCTGTTATTTGTGAGCCTGACTTCATGCAGATGGTATCACAACAGGAATACAGATATCAGCTATAGCGAGTGGAGTCATTATTATTCCATGAAGGCTCATTTCAACAAAAATAAAACGAGAATGGTTGACGCCTACATGGATGAAAGGCTCGGGGACAAAAGCAATATGTCATTCATTAATACAAGGATCGACGGCCAGATCGCTCTCGATGATCACACCACTTTTTATATAAAGAAGCACCCGGGCTTTCTGGAAATAAACTTCGACAAGGCCGAGAACAACTATGAGTCTTTTCAAAGAGTAAAGGCCATGTGTGAAGGAATAAAAGAAGTAATAGGTAAGTAAGATAAAGTCCCTATTGGAATTCACAGTAAAAACTCCCATTTTTAAACCCTTTAAAACTTCTTTTTAAACCTTATCAACACCCTGCGATGAAAGAAAATCAGCCACACCATTCACAGGAACAAGGACTGCTTGATGATTTTGTACCAAAATTTACACGAGCCAGTGCGGGTCAAAGGTTTGCCAACTATATCATCGACCGGATCTTTTTTTATGTTTTTTTATACTTGTTCGGTTATGCATTGTTGTCAATAGATTATGACCTTTCCTTTATCCTTGAAAAAAATAGGGTCTTTGGCCTGCTGATGCTTTCAATATTTTATGGTTTGTATATGGGTTTGATCGAATTGATCTTTAAGGGAAGATCCTTCGGCAAATTTATCACAGGCACTATTGCTGTTAACCATGATGGCAGTCGCATAAGTGAGAGGACCGCCGTGCTTCGTGGTTTAACCCGTCTCGTTCCCTTTAATGCTTTCAGCGCATTAGGTGACGGTTATCCCTGGCATGACGAATGGAACAAAACTTACGTAGTGAATTATGTGAAACCGGATCAGGGAACCTAGGGCCGCATCGGTACCTGCGTTTCTTTCCGATGATTCTTTTCTCCAAAAAAATGTAGCTTCATTCCTTAAAACCGGGTCATGAGAAAAATTATTTATTGGTGTTCCTTACCACTTTGTTTACTCCTTTTTACTTTATCGAGTCATACCTCACAAGATGGCTGGGTCTTATTATTTGATGGGAAGAGTTTAGCGGACTGGAAAGTGGGTGAAAATGCAAGCACATTCAGTGTGGAGAATGGAACAATTGTAGCACATGGACCGACTGCACATTTATTTTATGAAGGCGATGTGCACCAGCATAATTTTAAAAATTTTGAATTTAAGGCTGATGTGATGACAACGCCCGGTTCCAACTCGGGTATTTATTTTCATACCGAATACCAGGAAAGCAGTTGGCCGAAAAAGGGCTATGAAGTCCAGGTCAATAATTCTCACACAGACTGGCGTCGCACAGGCAGTTTATATGCCGTGCAGGATGTAAAAGAGGTTTATGTAAAGGATAACGAATGGTTCACCGAATCATTTAAGGTGGAGGGAAAGCACGTCATTGTAAAGATCAATGATAAAACGGTGGTGGATTATACCGAGCCAGACAACGTGAAAAGAGAGGCAGGAAGTGAAGGCCGTGTACTCTCCAGTGGCACGTTTGCGCTGCAGGGCCATGATCCGAATAGCAAAGTGTATTTTAAGAATATTATGGTGAAGGTATTGCCAGATTGAGATCGTCAATCGTGAATCGTGAATGGTGCTGCATCTTAGACAAAGTCGGCGGCCCGCACAGTCAGCAGTTTTAATAAGTCCCTCTTCACGTTTCACGATTGACGATTCACGACACGGGTGATTAATAAATTGAGTCTGAGCTCTAATTATTCCACCAGTAAGTAAACTTCAGCACAAAGGCGCGGTTACGAACAAAGAGCGGGTAGGAATAATAATTATCAGTGTACACAAGAAACAGGTCTGAGGCAGGACGATAACGCCACTGAAACCTTGCATTAAGATTGATGTTCTTTTGCTGGTCGTTGTACTGGATGAAGGTGGTCAAAAAAAGTTTGTTGGTGAATGTAATATCGATGCGCGGGCCGATGAGCCAAAAAATGGTATTTCCCCAGGGCTGCGGCAGTTGAATATTGTTATAGGCCGTGCTGAGGGTGATGCCGGCATAAGGCTGAATGCGATAACCAAGGTCTATATTCACACTGTATCGATCGCCATTTGCATAGTAACCGCCAAAGCGGGTGGAGATATTATACGTAAAGAGTTTTTGCGGCTTTGAAAAAAATTCCACGCCCACTGCCTTCCAACGATGTACCGTGCCTGCCGCGAGGGAATCCTTATTACTGTTGGTTGGATCGAAAGGCTGCAATAGTTGCACCCAGTCATTACCAACCCATACATCGAAAATGCTTTGATCACGAAGATTAAAGATATAAAGCAAAATATTCTCGTAATCAGTCTTTTTGAAAGAAGTGTTGTAATAGAAGGTCCCGATATATTTTGGTCCGTGACTTAAAACAGTTCCGCGCTTCGGAAAGAAAAGATAAGCTGC
>Ga0207648_10006829_pt1 | contig 11307 bp, 8 predicted proteins | sample KBSMisM32_FD_184310 | JGI IMG/M metagenome (GOLD analysis project Ga0207648, IMG submission 184310) | Miscanthus rhizosphere microbial communities from Kellogg Biological Station, Michigan, USA - KBS Miscanthus M3-2 (SPAdes) (version 2) | ecosystem: Host-associated > Plants > Roots > Rhizosphere... | reverse complement strand
GCTGCTGATGGTCTGGCCAGGCCTCGCGGTGCTGCTGACGACGCTCGCGTTCAACCTGCTCGGCGACGGGCTGCGCGACTCGTTCGACCCGCGTTCGAGCAACTAACCAACTCTTAACTTCCGCGTCTAAGGCTTGCAGAACGGGGCAGGCGCCCGTTCCGAGTCGAGACGTCTTTTGACTCGAATTCACGGAAAGGAGAGACATGCACAGACGGCAATGGCTCGCGGTCATGATGATTGTGGCCGGGGCAAGCCTTCTGATCGCAGCGAGCTTTGCGAGTGCCAGCACGAGCTCCGGCAAGGCACTCAAGAAGGGCGGAATCTTCCGTTACGGGCTCGTCGGCGCTTCCACCCAGGTCGACCCCCAGCTCGCTTATGTGACCACCGCGTGGTCGATCGAGTACGCGACCGCCGCGAAGCTCTACAACTATCCGGACAAGAAGGGCCCCGCGGGCAGCAAGCTGCTCCCGGAGGTCGCTTCGAAGTTCACCGTGTCGAACAACGGTCGGGTGTACACCTTCACGATCCGGCCGGGCTTCGTCTTCAGTGACGGCACCAAGGTGACCGCCAAGAACTTCAAGTACGCCATCGAGCGTACGGCGAATCACGACCTGGCCTCGCCGGGCGCGCCGTTCATCATCGATCCGAGCGGCACGAACATCGTGGGCGCCAAGGCGGTCAACGATGGCAAGACGACGCACGTCAGCGGCGTGATCGCCAAGGGCAACAAGCTGACGATCAAGCTGAGCAAGGCTGACGGAACGTTCATGGCGAAGATCACCATGCCGTTCTTCCAGGCGACCTCGACGAAGCTTCCGCTCACCAAGGAAGTCGTCAACGTCACCAAGACGAACATGCCGTCGGCTGGCCCCTACTACATGGTGCGCAACGACCCGGACCGGCTCACGCAGATCCGGCTCAACCCGCACTACAAGAAGGGCCCGGGCCGCGCGCGGCCGCACAACCTGGCTGGCGTCGATGTCTCGTGGAACCTCAACGAGCAGACCGCGTTCAACCAGACGATCGCTAACCAGCTCGACGAGAGCGTTCCTCCGTCGGCCGAGGTGCAGGGCATCGCCAGCAAGTACGGCGTCAACAAGAACCGCTTCTGGACGCAGCCCGTCAACTGCACCGGCTACCTGCCGATGAACGTCTCGCGCTCGCTGTTCAAGGGCAACCTGAACCTGCGCAAGGCGGTCAACTACGCGATCAACCGCAAGGACTACGTCAGCCAGGCCGGCCCGTACGCGGGTCAGCCGTGGACGCACCTCTTCAACCCGGGCGTCCCGGGCTGGCGCAACGTCACGCTGTACAAGAAGAACCTGACGACCGCCAAGAAGCTGGCCAAGGGCCACTTCAAGAGCGGCAAGATCAACGTCGGTTACCGGACGAACTCGGCTTCGAACATCGCGCAGTCGCAGATCGTCAAGCGTGACCTGACGGCCCTCGGCTTCAAGTCCGGGGACATCAACATGAAGGGCTTCTCCGGTGCCGATCTGTACGACGCGATGGGCCACCGCAACACGGATCTGGACATGGGCGTCAACATGGGTTGGTGCTCGGACTACCCGGACCCGTACGACTGGGTGAACATCCTCCTGCACGGTGGGAGCAGCATCCAGGCTGAGAACAACGTCAACTACTCCTACTTCAACGACCCGAAGTGGAACAAGAAGATGGAGTCGGCGGCCAGGCTCGTTGGCCCGAACCGGCTCAAGGTCTACGGCCAGCTCGACCTGGACATCATGAGCCAGGCAGCTCCGATGGCCATCGAGCGGACGTACAACAACCGCTACATCTTCTCGAACCGGGTCAACCCGCAGAGCCTGGTGTACCAGGGCATTTACCAGGACTTCGACTGGGCTTCGATCGCCCTGAAGTAGGAGGTTCGAGGAACGATCGCAGTACACGTGAGGCGCCGGGTCAACCGGCGCCTCACGTGCCTTTCAACCAGTACAATCCCGACCCCCGGCGGTAGGCGCCCGAAGTTTCTGGAGGACAGACCCCGTGTTCAGATACCTCGTAAGACGAATTCTCTGGGCCGCGCTCCTCTTTCTCGTGATCACGTTCGTGACGTTCGTGATCTTCTACGTGGGCCCGAACAACCCGGCGCGCGCGGTGTGCGGCGGCGACCAGGCGAAGCGCGAGTGCCTGGTTCGGGCGACGGCGAAGCTCGGGCTCGACAAGCCGATGCCGGTGCAGTACTACAAGTTCCTCAAGCAGCTGGTCGTCCATCAGGACCTGGGCGAGTCGTTCGCCACCAGCCAGAGCGTCAACCAGCGGATCAAGGAGGCTGCCCCGGTGACCGCTTCGCTGGTCTTCGGCGGCGCCGTCCTCTGGATGATGATCGGCCTGTCCGTCGGGATCTTCTCGGCCTTGAAGCCGCGCTCGCTGATCGACAGGTCGGCGATGGTGTTCGTCCTGATCGGCGTCTCCGCGCACCCGATCTGGATCGGGCTGATCTTCGAGTACGTCTTCGGCGTCAAGCTGGGGTGGACGCCGATCGCGAACTACGCCAACTTCTTCGGTGCCCCACCAGACTCCGGCCTGCCCGGCGGGCCGTGGCAGTGGTTCTACCACCTGATCCTGCCGTGGTGCACCTTCGCCCTGCTGTTCGCGGCGCTCTACGTGCGGATGATCCGCGCCAACGTGATGGAGACCCTCAACGAGGACTACGTCCGGACGGCGCGCGCCAAGGGAGCGCCCGAGGGCCAGGTCATTCGGTCGCACGTGCTGCGGAACGCCCTGCTCCCGGTCGTGACGATGCTCGGGATGGACATCGGAATCGCGCTCGGCGGCGCGATCTTCACCGAGACCGTTTACCAGCTGCCGGGGCTCGGTCAGACCGCGATCATCGGGATCGGCAACCAGGACCTTGCGATCGTGCAGGGCGTGGTGGTGTTCGCCACCCTGGCGATCATCGTCTTCAACCTGATCGTCGACCTGTTGTACGCCTGGATCGACCCCCGAATCCGGCTAACCTGAGCACACACCCGTGGCCCTTCTAGACGTCAAGGATCTCCGTACGTCCTTTCGCACCGAAGACGGCGTCGTGCGCGCGGTCGAGGGCGTCAACTTCACGGTCGAAAAGGGTCAGACGCTCGGCATCGTCGGCGAGTCGGGTTGCGGTAAGAGCGTCACCTGCCTGACGATCATGGGGCTCAACCCGAAGCGCAACACCGTCGTCGGCGGCGAGGCGCTCTGGAAGGGCAACGACCTGCTGACCATGAAGCCGAGCGACCTGCGAGCCGTGCGCGGGGACGAGATCTCGATGATCTTCCAGGACCCGATGACCTCGCTGAACCCGGTCCACACGATCGGGCGCCAGCTGATCGAGGCGGTCCTCCTGCACCGCGACGTGACGAAGCGCGTCGCCCGCCAGCGGGCGCTCGAGCTGCTCAAGGCCGTCGGCATCCCGCGCGCAGAGACGCGCATCGACGACTACCCGCATCAGTTCTCGGGCGGCATGCGGCAGCGCGTGATGATCGCGATGGCGCTGATCAACGACCCCGACCTGCTGATCGCCGACGAGCCGACGACCGCGCTCGACGTCACCACGCAGGCCCAGATCCTCGCGCTGATGAAGACGCTCCAGGAGGACTTCGGCAGCGCGATCATCATGATCACGCACGATCTCGGCGTCGTCGCCGAGATCGCCGACGACGTGCTCGTCATGTACGCAGCGAACGTCGTCGAGCAGGCCGAGGTGCACGACCTCTTCAACCGCCCGCAGCACCCGTACACCTGGGGCCTGATGGGCTCGCTGCCGCGGCTCGAGGCCGACGTCGAGCGCCTGACGCAGATCCCCGGCCAGCCCCCGTCGCTGCTGCGGCCGCCGAACGGCTGCCGCTTCCATCCGCGCTGCCCGTATGTGATGGAGATCTGCAAGACGACGGTGCCCGCCCTGAAGCCGACCGCGCGCGATCCCGACCATCTCGAGAAGTGCCACCTCGACGAGGAGACCAAGGAGCGCGAGGCGGCCAAGTTGCTCGCCGCAACGATGGCGGAGGCGGGCTAGTGGAGACCGCACCCGCGGCGAACCCCCAGACCGGGGACGAGCTGCTCGTCGTCGAGAACGTCCGCAAGTACTTCCCGATCACGCGCGGAATCATCTTCCAGAAGGAGATCGCCTCGGTGAAGGCGGTCGACGGCGTCTCGTTCAGCATCAAGCCCGGCGAGACCCTCGGCATCGTCGGTGAGTCGGGCTGCGGCAAGTCGACGCTCGCGCGCTGCATCATGAAGCTGCTCGAGACGACCGACGGCAAGATCACCTTCGAGGGGCGCGACATCACGAAGCTCTCGCGGCCGGCGATGCGCCCGATCCGGCGCGAGATGACGATGATCTTCCAGGATCCGTACGCCTCGCTGAACCCACGCAAGCGGGTCGGCTTCATCATCGGCGAGCCGCTCGAGGTGCACGGCCTGGGGACGGCCTCCGAGATCAAGCGCCGCGTCCAGGAGCTGCTCGAGGTCGTCGGCCTCAACCCGGAGCACTACAACCGCTTTCCGCACGAGTTCTCCGGCGGGCAGCGGCAGCGCATCGGCGTCGCCCGCGCGCTGGCCGTCAACCCGAAGCTGATCGTCTGCGACGAGCCCGTCTCGGCGCTGGACGTCTCGGTGCAGGCGCAGATCCTGAACCTGCTCAAGGACCTGCAGGACGACTTCGGCCTCACGTACATCTTCATCGCGCACGACCTCAACGTCGTGCGGCACATCTCGGATCGCGTGATGGTGATGTACCTCGGCCAGGTCGACGAGGTCGCCCCGCGCGAGGTGCTCTACAAGCAGCCGAAGCACCCCTACACGGGCGCGCTGCTCTCGGCGGTGCCGATCGCGAACCCGGAGGTCGGCCGCCAGCGCGAGGCGATCGTGCTGGAGGGCGACGTGCCGAGCCCGGTCAACCCGCCGAGCGGTTGCCGCTTCCATCCGCGCTGCCCGCGCTTCGTCGAGGGGCACTGCGACGTGGAGGAGCCACCCCTCTACTCCTTCGGCGAGGGCCAGGTGGCCGCCTGCCATTACCCGCTCGAGCGCTGGCCGATGACCGCCGACGAGATCCGGCGCCACGGCTCGAAGACCTCCGCACAGCCACTTCCGGCGTAGGCCCGAGATGCTCGCGGCTGCTCGCCGTCTTGCCCTCCTCGTCCTCGGCTGTTCGATCCTGACCGCAGGGTTCTCGGCGCTCTTCGGCGAGCTCCTCGGCGCATCCCTCGACCGTGCGGTCTCGCTCGGCTTTTACGGCCTCGGGTGTTTCCTGATGGTTTCCGGGTTCTTCGTCGGAAATCGTGGGCCGGCGCGGGTGAAGTCCGAGGCCAGCGGCTGGTCGATGCTGCCACTGCCCGGGTTCGGCGAACGGCGGCTGCGCTGGGCGTCCCTCGACGAGCAGAACGAGACGATCAACAACTCGGCCGTTTTCATCGTCCTCGGGCTGATCCTGATCCTCATTGGAGTGATCGTCGACAGCCGTCACTCCCTCGTTTGAGGGGTCTAACTTCTGGACTCCGCCGCCGTCGAAGCTATCGTGAGGGCCATGAGCGGCGAATGTGATCGCGCCCGTCAGTGGGCGTCGACAGAGGTCGACAGCGAGCTGTCGAGCTTCGAGCGCGTGCTCCTGCACGCGCACCTCGACGCGTGCGCGTCCTGCCGCGAGTTCAGCGAGACGATCACGGGCCTGACGACCGCGCTGCGCGAAGCCCCGTTCGAGCAGCTCGAAAGCCCGATCGTGATCGCGCGTCTGCGCCGCCGCGCGCGGCTGCGGCTCGCTCCGGCAGCGGCGGCGATGGCGGTCGCCGCGGTCGGCCTCGGCAGCTTCCTCGCGACCTCGATGCGCTCGGGCTCCGTCGCCGTCGCCCACACGCCCGTGCAGGCGGCCGTCGGCCCGTTCGCCTCGCTCGACACGATGGATCTGCGTACCTCGAAGGCTCTCGAGCAGCTGAACGCGCTGCAGAAGCCCGCCAGCGCCCCCGCCCGCTCGTTGCGCGGCGGCCCCGCTCTGAAGCCGTAACGCGCGGCTCGCTGTCGATACTGTTCGACAGTGTTCCCATCGCTCGTCACTTCGTACGTCTGAAGCCTCGATCACGCGGCCAGGGTGGCTGCGCTGACAGAGGACGGGAAGGCCCATCCGAAGCCGGATCGGCTCCCGCAGCGCTTCGGTAGACTCAGATTCCTGGGCCGCCGCGAGCGGCGCGCCCTCGGCAGCGCACCCGAACCACCTCTCCAGGAGACACATGCCTGACCAGAACAACGGCCAGAACGTCGGCAAGGTCATCGAGATTCGCGGCGTCGTGATCGACGCGGTCTTCACGGACCGATTGCCGGAGATCTACACCGCGCTCAAGATCGAGCGCCCGGAAGGCGGAGGCGACCTGATCGCCGAGGTGCAGCAGCACCTGGGCGACGACCGCGTCCGCGCGGTTGCGATGGACGCCACCGACGGCATCCCGCGCGGCATCGACGTGGTCGACACCGGCGCGCCGATCACCGTCCCGGTCGGCAAGCAAACGCTCGGCCGGCTCTGGAACGTGCTCGGCGAGCCGATCGACGACGGCGCAGAGCTGGCGGCCGACGCCGAGCGCTGGCCGATCCACCGCGACCCGCCGGCGTTCGACGAGCTGCACCCGACGATGGAGATCTTCGAGACCGGCATCAAGGTGATCGATCTCGTCGCGCCGTTCGTGCGCGGCGGCAAGGTCGGCCTGTTCGGCGGCGCCGGCCTCGGCAAGACCGTGCTGATCCAGGAGCTGATCCGCAGCGTCGCGCGCGAGCACCAGGGCAACTCGGTGTTCGCCGGCGTCGGCGAGCGGACGCGCGAGGGCAACGACCTCTGGCTCGAGATGACCGAGTCGGGCGTGCTCGCCGACACGGCGCTCGTCTTCGGCCAGATGAACGAGCCGCCGGGCGCGCGCCTGCGCGTCGCGCTGACGGGCCTGACGATGGCCGAGTACTTCCGCGACCAGGGCGAGGGCGGGGACGTGCTGCTCTTCATCGACAACATCTTCCGCTTCGTGCAGGCGGGCTCCGAGGTCTCGGCGCTGCTCGGCCGAATGCCGAGCGCCGTCGGTTACCAGCCGACGCTCGCGACCGAGATGGGCCAGCTGCAGGAGCGCATCACCTCGACCGACAAGGGCTCGGTCACCTCGGTGCAGGCGATCTACGTGCCGGCCGACGACCTCACCGACCCGGCGCCGGCGAACACCTTCGCCCATCTCGACGCGTTCATCACGCTCTCGCGGCCGATCTCGGAGAAGGGGATCTACCCGGCGATCGACCCGCTCGACTCGACCTCGCGGGCGCTTCAGCGCGGAATCGTCTCGGACGAGCACTACGAGACCGCGACGCGCGTGCAGGAGGTGCTGCAGCGCTACAAGGACCTGCAGGACATCATCGCCATCCTCGGCATGGACGAGCTCTCCGACGAGGATCGAGTGATCGTCCAGCGCGCGCGCAAGATCGAGCGCTTCCTCTCGCAGCCGATGTTCGTCGCCGAGACGTTCACGGGCCAGCCCGGCAAGTTCGTGCGGCTCGAGGAGACGATCGCCGGCTTCGCGGCGATCCTCGACGGCAAGCACGACGACCTCTCCGAGCAGGCCTTCTACATGGTCGGCCCGATCGACGAGGCCGTCGCCAAGGGCCGCGGCGACGAAGGCGGCACGGAGACCGAGGACGTTGCTGCGGAGGCCGAGGCGGACGCCGAGGCCGAAGAGCCCGAGCCCGTCCCCGCGTAGTGGCCACCTTCGACGTCTCCCTGGTCACGCCCGAGGGCGCGGCGTTCGAGGGCGAGGTGGAGATGATCGTCGTGCCCGGCGAGGCAGGTGAGATCGGCGTGCTCGCCCGGCATGCGCCGCTGGTGGCGATGCTGAAGGCCGGCTCGACGCGGATCTACCGCAATCGCGCCGCCGACGACGTGGTCGAGTTCGCGACCGGCCCTGGCTTCTTCAAGGTCGAGCAGGACCGAGCGCTGGCGCTCGTCGACGACGCCGTCGACGCCAAGCACATCGACCCGGCGCGCGCCCAGGAGCAGCTGGAGACGGCCCGCGCCGAGCTCGAGCGCGTCGAGAAGGGCGAGTTGGACGCCGACCGCTGGCAGCTCGAGCAGCGCATCCGGCACGCGGAGAACCAGCTCTCGGTTTCCGGTCGAACTACCTAGTGCTGCTACGCTCATAGCACCCGGAAAGCTTTGAAAGGCAGCTTGGCGACCGGGTTACCAAACGCCTAAAGAGCCCGCGAGCACTCGGCTCTCGTGGCCCTTGGGCAGGGAGTGAACCGCTTGCAGAACGCGCGCGACAGGCTCGAAGCACTTCTCGCCGAACGGATCGCAGTCCTCGACGGCTCGTGGGGGGTCCTGCTCCAGAACCGCGGCCTGACCGAGGAGCAGTGGCGGGGCGAGCGCTTCCGCGAGCACCCGCGGGACGTGAAGGGCGACCCCGACCTGCTCAACCTGACGCAGCCGGAGATCGTCGAGAGCGTCCACCGCGCCTACTTCGAGGCCGGCGCGGACATCGCGACCACGAACACCTTCACGGCCACGAGCATCGGCCAGGCCGACTACGCGCTCGAGGCGGCGGTGCGCGACATGAACGTCGAAGGCGCGCGCCTTGCCCGGAAGGTCGCCGACGAGCACAACGGCTTCGTCGCAGGCTCGGTGGGGCCGCTGAACGTGACGCTCTCGCTCTCGCCGAAGGTCGAGGACCCGGCGTATCGCGCGGTGAGCTTCGAGGACGTCGTCGCCGCCTACGCCGAGCAGATGCGGGCGCTTCAGGAGGGCGGCGTCGACCTGCTCCTGATCGAGACGATCTTCGACACGCTCAACGCGAAGGCCGCCATCGCGGCCGCGCGCGAGGCCGTGCCGGAGCTGCCGCTCTGGATCTCGTTCACGGCGATCGACCGCAGCGGCCGCAACCTCTCCGGGCAGACCGTCGAGGCGTTCTGGATCTCGATCGAGCGCGCCCGGCCGCTGATCGTCGGGGTCAACTGCTCGATCGGGGCGCGCGAGATGCGGCCGGTGATCGAGTCGCTCTCACGAGCAGCGACCACCTGGGTGTCGTGTCACCCGAACGCCGGCCTGCCCAACGCGCTCGGCCTCTACGACGAGCAGCCCGGCGAGACCAGCGCGCTCCTGGGCGAGTTCGCGCAGGAGGGCTTCCTCAACGTCGTCGGCGGCTGTTGCGGCACGACGCCGGAGCACACCGCCAAGATCGTGGCGGCCGTGCGCGGGCTCGAGCCGCGGACGATTCCGCAGCCGCCGCGGCGCCCGCGCTTCAGCGGCCTCGAGCCGTTCGAGATCGGCGAGGACACCGGCTTCGTGATGATCGGCGAGAGGACGAACGTGACCGGCTCGTCGCGCTTCCGCGAGCTGGTCGAGGCCGGCGACTACGGCTCTGCGGTAGAGGTCGCGCTCGAGCAGGTACGCGGCGGCGCGAACCTGCTCGACGTCAACATGGACGCCGACCTGCTCGATGCCGTCGAGGCGATGACGACGTTCCTGAAGCTGATCGCCTCGGAGCCCGAGGTCGCGCGGATCCCGATCGTCGTCGACAGCTCGCGCTTCGAGGTGCTCGAGGCCGGCCTGGAGTGCGTCCAGGGCAAGGGCATCGCGAACTCGATCTCGCTGAAGGAGGGTGAGGAGTCGTTCCTCGCCCAGGCGCGGCGCGTGCGTGAGCTCGGTGCCGCGGTGATCGTGATGGCTTTCGACGAGCAGGGCCAGGCGGACACGGTCGAGCGGAAGGTCGAGATCTGCGAGCGCGCCTACCGGCTGCTCGTCGACCGGCTCGACTACGCGCCGGAGGACATCGTCTTCGACCCGAACGTGCTCGCCGTCGCGACCGGGATCGAGGAGCACGCCGGCTTCGCGAAGGCCTACATCGACGCGATCCCGCTGATCAAGGAGCGCTGCCCCGGCGCGCGCATCTCCGGCGGGATCTCGAACCTCTCCTTCGCGTTCCGCGGCAACGATCACGTCCGCGAGGCGATGCACGCGGCCTTCCTCTACCACGCGATCCGCGCCGGTCTCGACATGGGGATCGTCAACGCCGGCCAGCTGATGGTCTACGAGGACATCGAGCCGGAGCTGCTCGAGCTCGTCGAGGACGTCCTCTTCGACCGGCGGCCGGACGCGACCGAGCGACTCGTGGAGTACGCGAGCCGCGTCAAGGGCGAGGCGACCAAGCGCGAGGTCGACCTCTCCTGGCGCGAGGCGTCGGTGGACGACCGGCTCTCCTACGCCCTCGTCCACGGCGTGGTCGACTTCATCGAGGAAGACACCGAGGAGGCGCGGCAGCAGCACGAGCGGCCGCTCGACGTGATCGAGGGCCCGCTGATGGCCGGCATGGCGATCGTGGGCGACCTCTTCGGGAGCGGGAAGATGTTCCTGCCGCAGGTGGTCAAGAGCGCTCGCGCGATGAAGCGCGCGGTCGCCTACCTCGAGCCGTACATGGAGGAGGAGAAGGAGCGCACCGGTGCCTCCCGCGCGCAGGGGAAGCTCGTGCTCGCGACCGTCAAGGGCGACGTGCACGACATCGGCAAGAACATCGTCGGCGTCGTGCTCGGCTGCAACAACTACGAGGTGCTCGACCTCGGCGTGATGGTGCCTGCGGACACGATCCTCGACACGGCGGTCGAGGTCGGCGCGGACGCGGTCGGGCTCTCGGGGCTGATCACGCCGTCGCTCGACGAGATGGTCAACGTCGCGCGCGAGATGGAGCGGCGCGGGCTCGACCTGCCGCTGCTGATCGGCGGCGCGACCACCTCGAAGCAGCATACGGCGGTGCGAATCGCCCCGGCCTACTCGCAGCCTTCCGTCTACGTGCGCGACGCCTCGCGTGTGACGCGGGTCGTCTCCGACCTGCTCGATCCCGTGCGGCGGGCGGCGCTCGACGAGGAGAACCGCTCCGACCAGGAGCGCCTGCGCGACCTGCACGCCGAGAAGGACCGGAAGCCGCTGCTCGCCTACCCGCGCGCGCTGGAGAACCGCCACCGCGTCGCGTTCGACGACCTGCCCGAGCCGGCGTTCCTCGGCACGCGCGTCGTCGAGCCGGAGCTCGAGACGCTGCGCGGCTACGTCGACTGGCAGTTCTTCTTCCATGCGTGGGACCTGAAGGGCAAGTTCCCTGCGATCCTCGAGCGGCCCGAGGCGCGCGAGCTCTACGACGACGCGCAGGCGCTCCTCGAGGAGATCGTCCGCGACCGCTCGCTCACCGCGCGCGGGGTGCACGGGTTCTGGCCCGCGAGCTCGGACGGCGAGGACATCGCGGTCGGCGACGAGCTGCGGTTCTGCATGCTTCGGCAGCAGAGCGACTACGGCGACTCGCGGCC
>Ga0207648_10006827_pt1 | contig 11308 bp, 12 predicted proteins | sample KBSMisM32_FD_184310 | JGI IMG/M metagenome (GOLD analysis project Ga0207648, IMG submission 184310) | Miscanthus rhizosphere microbial communities from Kellogg Biological Station, Michigan, USA - KBS Miscanthus M3-2 (SPAdes) (version 2) | ecosystem: Host-associated > Plants > Roots >... | reverse complement strand
GATTTGGTCAGACCAAAGCCCTCGACGAAGTGTCGTGCGCGGTGCATGCCGGCGAGCTCTTCGGGTTCATCGGCCCGGACGGCGCCGGAAAGACAACGCTGTTCAGAATCCTGGCGACGCTGCTCAAGCCGGACCGCGGATCGGCGACCGTCCTCGGCGAGGACGTCGTCCGGGGGCTCTGGTCACTCCGATCGCGTATCGGCTACATGGCGGGGCGGTTCTCGCTCTACGGTGATCTCAGCGTCGAAGAGAACCTCCGCTTCTTTGCATCGGTGTTCGGCACGACGGTCGCGCGGGAACGCGATCGCATCGCCCCGATCTACACGCAACTCGAGCCGTTCAAGGATCGCCGCGCCGCGGCGCTGTCCGGCGGCATGAAACAGAAGCTGGCCCTCTGCTGCGCGCTCGTCCACCGGCCCGAATTGTTGCTGCTCGATGAGCCGACGACCGGCGTCGATGCCGTTTCCCGGCGAGAGTTCTGGGACCTGCTGGGCGACCTGAAGCGCGGCGGTCTGACGGTGCTCGTCTCGACCCCGTACATGGATGAGGCCAACCGCTGCGATCGGGTTGCGCTGACACAGCACGGGCGGCTGCTGGCGGTCGACACCCCCGAGGCAATCGCGCAGTCGTTCGGCCGCCCGCTGCTCGCGGTCCATGCCGCCGACAGATACCACGCATTGCGGGCGCTCCGCGACTACGGCCACACGCACACGGTTTATCCGTTCGGCGAGAGCCTGCACTACACCGACGCGAGGCCCGAAGCGCCCCCCGGCCAGATTGCGAACGAGCTCGGCGCGTTTCTCGAGACGCGCGGGGTCCACGACGCCCGCATCGACTCGATTCCGGCGACTGACGAAGACGTGTTCATGGAGCGAATGGGAAGGCCCGGCGCATGACGGGCGGGCTCGCGATCCAGGCCCGCGATCTCACGCGCCGGTTCGGCGGCTTCGTGGCGGTGGACCGCATCACGTTCGACGTGCACGAGGGCGAGGTCTTCGGATTCCTCGGCGCCAACGGCGCCGGCAAGACGACGGCGATTCGCATGCTGACCGGGCTGCTGGCGCCGAGCGGCGGCGAAGCCCGTGTGGTCGGCCGAGACGTCTACACCGAGAGCGAGGTCATCAAGCGGCACATCGGCTACATGAGCCAGCGGTTCTCCCTGTACGAGGACCTCACGATCGCCGAGAACATCCAGCTGTACGGCGGCATTTACGACCTCACCAACGCACAGATTCGCGAGCGCACCGCCGGCATGCTGGCGCGGCTCGGCCTGACCGACGCCGCGCACGAGTTCGTCCGGTCGATTCCGCTCGGCTGGCGGCAGAAGCTCGCGTTCTCGGTCGCGCTCCTGCACCAGCCGCGCATCGTGTTCCTGGACGAGCCGACGAGCGGCGTGGACCCGATTACGCGACGCCAGTTCTGGGAGCTGATCTACGCGGCCGCGGCCGACGGCACGACCGTGTTCGTGACGACGCACTACATGGACGAAGCGGAGTATTGCGACCGTGTCTCGATCATGGTCGCGGGGCGCATCGGCGCAATCGGCACGCCCGCCGAGCTGAAGCAGCAGTTCGGCGCCGCGACGATCGACGACGTGTTCGTGACACTGGCGCGGCCGGCGGGAGGGGCGGCCGCGGGACCGGGCCAGTCGCGATGACGACGAAGGCGCTCGGCGGCCTCCTGCGGAAAGAGATCTACCACGTCCTGCGGGATCGGCGGACGCTGGCGGTGATCACGCTGATGCCGATCGTCCAGGTCATCATCTTCGGCTACGCGATCCGCACCGACGTCGATCACGTGCGCCTGGCCATCGTGGACCCGGCGCCCGACGCCGCGACGCTCGAACTGCGCAGCCGGTTCGGCGCGACAGACACGTTCCGCGTCACGGCCACGCTGCCGGCCGCGCACGACCTCGAGCCGCTGTTCCGGCGCGGGCTCGTGCAGGGGGCGGTGCTGATCGAGCCCGGTTTTGGCGACAACCTCGGTCGCGGCCTGCCGGCGGACGTGCTCATCGTCACCGACGCCACCGAGCCCAATACCGGAAGCGTGGTGCAGGCCTACGTGCTCCAGGTCATCCAGGCCTACGAGCGCGAGCGCGGAGCCACGTCGAGCGCCGTGCGCCTCGTGCCCTCGGTCCGCATGCGGTTCAACCCGACACGCGAGAGCTCGAACCTCTTCGTTCCTGGCCTGATGGCATTCGTCCTCACCATCATCTCGTCGCTGATGACCGCCATCACGATCACGCGCGAAAAGGAGACCGGCACGATGGAGACGCTGCTCGTCTCCCCGCTGCGGCCGTGGCAGATCATCGTCGGCAAGGTCGCGCCCTACCTCGCGATTGGTTTCGTCAGCGTGCTCGGCGTGATCGTCGAGGCGCGGCTGGTGTTCAACGTGCCCCTGCGGGGGAGTCTCGTCCTGCTCCTGGCCGAAGGGCTCCTCTTCATCCTGGTGTCGCTCTCGCTGGGCATCCTGATCTCGGCGCGGACCTCGTCGCAGCGGGTCGCGATGATGGGCGCGATGGTCGGCACGATGCTGCCGACGATGTTGTTGTCGGGGTTCATCTTTCCGATCGAGAGCATGCCGTGGCCGCTGCGCGCGATCTCGAACACCGTGCCGGCGAGGTGGTTCGTCGTCGTGGCCCGCGCCATCATGCTCAAGGGCATCGGGCTGAGCTACCTCTGGCGGGAGACGCTGGTGCTGGCGGTGATGGCGAGCGTGCTGCTCGTGTTGAGCACGCGTTCGTTCCGTGAGCGCCTGGAGTAGATGTGAGGCGCATCCTGTTCCTGGCCCGTGCCGAAGTGCTCCACATCGTCCGCGATCGGGCGACGCTGGCGCAGGTGCTGGTGCTGCCGATCCTGCAGCTGTTCGTCCTCTCGAACGCCGCGACCTTCGAAATCCGCAACACGCCGATGTACGTCGTGGACTTCGACAGGACCAGCGCGTCGAGGCAGCTGGTCGCGCGGTTCGACGCGTCCGGCCACTTCCGGATTGTCGGGCAGTCGGCGTCGCTCGACGCGGCGGACGAAGGGCTGCTGCGGGGAGACGTGACGCTGGCGCTGATCATCCCGCACGACTTCGAATCGTCGGTGGTCCGCCAGCGGAGCGCGGGCGTCCAGCTTGCGGTGAACGCCGAAAAGGGATCGGCCGCCGGGATCGTCCAGTCGTACGCGATGCAGATCCTGAACACCTATGCCGCCGAGCTGGGCACGACGTTCCACCCGTCGATGATCTCGGTTCGCTCCGGCGACGCGGAGCCTGTCCCGCTGCCCGGCCGTGCACGGATCGATGTCCAGGTCCGGCACTGGTACAACGAGACGCTCGACTATCAGCACTACATGGTGCCGGGGCTGCTGGTGGCGCTCGTGACAATGATCGGCACTCTCCTGAGCGCGCAGAACATCGCGAGGGAGAAGGAACTCGGGACGCTCGAGCAGCTGAACGTGACACCGCTCACACGCGGGCAGTTCATCGCGGCGAAGCTATTGCCGCTCTGGGTGCTGGGCCTGGTCGACCTCGGCATCGGCCTGGTCGTCGGACGTGCCGTCTTCGGTGTCCCGATGCGGGGGAGCCTCCTGCTGCTGCTCGGCACGGCCGGCATCTACCTGATCGTGGCCCTGTCGATCGGGCTCTGGATTTCGACGCTGGTCGAGACGCAGCAGCAGGCGATGTTCGTCACGTTCTTCATCGTGAACATCTACCTCCTGATGAGCGGTCTGTTCACGCCGATCGACAGCATGGCGGACTGGGTGCAGGTGGTTTCGCTCGTGAACCCCGTGCGCCATTTCGTCACCATCGCGCGCGCACTGCTCGTCAGGGGCGCGTCGCTCCAGGACATCCAGACGCCCTTTGCGATCCTGGCCGTGTCCGCTGTCGCGCTGCTCGCCCTCGCGATCCGCCAGTACTCCAAGCGAACGGCCTGACGCGCGTCTCACGCGGGTGTGCAGCGTGGCTGTCCGCGCCCGCGCGGCAGCATCGCAGCGCCGAAGTTGATAGAATTCGGCGCGCTACGGCGACGGGGAGGCTCGGATGGTCATCGATTCGCACGGACACGTGACAGCGCCAGACAGCTTGTATGTGTATAAGGCTCAGATACTTGCGCATCGCGGGGCCCACGGCCGCGGCGGCAACCTGGCCAACGAGGACGACGTCAGGAAGGCGCTGAACGCGCCGGTCTTCGGCGGCAGCTCGCACCTCGCCCAGTTGAAGGAAGTCGGCACCGATCTGCAGCTGATCTCGCCCCGGCCGTATCAGATGATGACCAGCGAGCACCCGCGGCTGGTGAAGTGGTTCGTCGAGGAGACCAACAACATCATCGCGAAGCAGGTGGAGTTGTACCCCGACACGTTCCGCGGCGTGTGCGGCCTGCCGCTGACGCCGAACGTCGATCCCAAGGCGATTGTTCCGTATCTGGAGCAGTGCGTGAAGAAGCAGGGCTTCGTCGGCTGCCTGCTCAACCCCGACCCCGGCGAGTGCAGCGGCCTCGAGACGCCGCCGCTCGGCGATCGCTTCTGGTATCCGCTGTACGAAAAGCTCGTCGAGCTGGACGTGCCGGGCCACATCCACTCGGCCGGCTGCCGCTCCGAGCGGCTGCCGTATTCGCTGCACTTCATCAACGAGGAAAACATCGCGGTCGTGTCGCTGCTGAACTCGCAGGTCTTCACCGATTTCCCGACGCTGAAGATCCTCGTCTCGCACGGCGGTGGCGCGATCCCGTATCAATACGCCCGCTTCGAGGCGAGCTCACTGAGAGGCAAGGGCCCGCGATTCTCGGATCAGATGCGCAAGCTGTACTACGACACCGTGCTGTACTCGAAGGACGCGCTCGAGCTCCTGTTCAAGACCGTCGGCGTCGACCGGTGCCTGTTCGGCACGGAGCGGCCGGGGGTGGGCACCGTGAAGGATCCGAAAACGGGGCGCTGGCTCGACGAAACGCGGTTCACGATCGAAGCGATTGACTGGCTGACGGCGGCGGACAAGAAGATGATCTTCGAGGACAACGCGAAGAAGGTCTTCAATCTCAAAGTGACCGAGCCGGCAGCGGCCTGAAAAAAGGAATTCCGTGATGGCCACACGTTCCGTGCATCGACGCCTCGTTCTGGCGGCCGCGATCCTGATCCTGGCGTCCGCCGCGGCGCAGCAGGCTCAGCAGCCGCAGAAGATCACCATCAACTACCCGACGCGAAGCGGCGCATCGTGGCCGATGTACATCGCGAAGGAAGGCGGCTATTACCAGAAGTACGGCCTGGACGTGGATCTGCAGTTCGGCGTGCACCCGGCCGGCGTCGCGATGCTGACGAGCGGACAGGCGGCGATGGTGAACCACTCGCTCGAACAGGGCATGGTCGCGGGCTCCAAGGACGCGGCGTCGTTCGCGCTGCTCGGCAGCTCGTCGAACAAGGGGCTCTTCGCGCTGATGGCGCAGAAGGAGTTCACGGATCCGAAGCAGCTCAAGGGCAAGCGCATCGCGGTCGGCCAGATCGGCGACGCGCCCTACAACTACACCGTGGCGCTGCTCGGGACGTACGGGCTGGGGGTCAGGGACGTCCAGTGGATCCCGGTCGGCACCGACGTCAGCGGCCGCGCCGCGGCGCTGCAGACCAACCGGGCGGACGCCACGCTGCTGACGGCGCCCAACTACTTCCGCCTCGAAGAGGCCGGCTACAAGACGCTGGCGAACCTGGCGGACCGCGACGTGTACGCCGCGACCGTGTACCTGTTCAGCAGGAAAGCGACGACGGCGTCGCCGAAGCTGGGCGAGGCGATCATCAAGGCCCACGCCGAGGCGATCAAACGCTTCTACGACGACAAGGCGTTCGCGGTCAAAAGCTACATCGCGTTCGACAAACAGCCGGAGGCCGACGTCGCGCGCATCTACGATCTCTACAAGAACGGCAACATCTTCGACCGTGTGCCGTACGTGCTCGCGCCCGCCATCAAGTCGATTGTCGCGCAGCAGGTGGATCCGCGGATCGCGGCGGATCTCAAGGCGTTCGACTTCCACAAGATCGTCGACAACGCCACGGTCGCCCGCCTGGTCAAGGAAGGCTACTTCGAGCAGCTGTTCGGCGCGGACGTCAAGGCCGAGGAGCAGCGCAAGGCGAAGATTGCGTTCTGAGGGCTTGCCACAGAGTCACAGAGTCACGGAGATGTCAGGTGGGCGCGCAGTCGAGGCGACGCCGCGTAGCGGCGGCTTGGAAGCGCGAGCCGGGAAACGAACGTTTCACGTTGTTCCCTACCACGTTCGTTTCCCAGCTCGTGCTTCCGAGCCCCCGGCCTGCTTGGCAGGCCGTTCGCCTCGACTGCGGGAGTCTCTGTGTCTCTGTGACTCCGTGGCTAAATCGAGCTCACGCGCGGCGCGATGAAGCTCGAGATCGAACACCTGACCAAGCGCTATCGCGTCGAGCGCGACGAGCGGGAAGTGCTCGCGCTGTCGGACGTGTCGCTGTCGGTGCCCGAGGGCGAATTCATGGCCATCGTCGGCCCGAGCGGCTGCGGCAAGACCACGCTGCTCAACATCGTGGCCGGGCTGCTCCCGTACGAAGACGGGACCGTGTCGATTGACGGGAAACGCGTGTCGGGGCCCGGCGTCGATCGCGCCGTGGTGTTCCAGCACGCGAGCCTGCTGCCCTGGCGGACGGTGGCCGGCAACGTCCGCTACGGCATGGAAATGCAGAAGCGCTTCGACGGGGCGGTCATGTCGCAGCGCGCGGACTATTTCATCAAGCTCGTCGGGCTGGCCGGCTTCGAGCGCCACTACCCGTCGGAGCTGTCCGGCGGGATGCAGCAGCGCGTGAACCTGGCGCGGGCGACCGCTGCCGACCCGCTGGTGCTGCTCATGGACGAGCCGTTCGCCGCCCTCGACGCGCAGACGCGCGAGGTGATGCAGGCGGAGCTCCTGAAGATCTGGGCCGAGGCGCACAAGACCGTCCTCTTCATCACGCATCAAATCAACGAGGCGGTCTATCTGGCCGACCGCGTGGCGGTGCTGAGCCCGCGTCCCGGCCGGCTGAAGGACGTCGTGACGATCCCGTTCGAACGCCCGCGGCCGCTGAGCTTGAAACGCGAGCCGCGGTTTCTCGAAGTGGAAGACGCGATCTGGCAACTGGTGGAAGAGAAGTGAGGCAGACGTTCTATCGGAGGCACGAAGGGCTGATCCTCGGTGGCGTCGCCGTGCTGCTGGCGATGGCCGCGTGGCAGGCCCTCTGGTCGTCCGGGCGCATCTCGCCGCTGTTCTTCACCGGGCCGTCGGCGGTTGCGGTGCGGTTCCGCGAGGAATGGACCCACGGCCGGCTCAAGGACGATCTCCTGTACAGCGGGCTCAACTTCGCGATTGGCGTCGGCCTGGCGGTCGCTGCGGGCGTGGTGCTTGGCGTCGTCATCGGCTGGTACCGGAAACTCGCGATGATCTTCGAGCCGTTCGTGAACGCGCTCTACGCCACGCCGCGCGTGGCGCTGGTGCCCCTGATTCTCATCTGGTTCGGCATCGGCATGTGGTCCAAGGTGTTCATCGTGTTCATCAACGCCTTTTTTCCCGTGCTGATCAACACGATCGGCGGCATCCGGGCGACCGATGCCGATCTGCTGCGGGCCGCGCGCGCGTTCTGCGCGTCGGACTGGCAGATATTCAAGACCGTCGCGATCCCGGGCGCCGTCCCCTTCATCCTCACCGGCGTCCGCCAGTCCGTCGCGCTCGGCCTCATCGGCGTCGTCGTCGGCGAAATGTTTGGCGGCAGCCAGGGCATTGGCTATATGGTCAACTACGGGGGGCAGACGTTCCAGACGGACACCGTGTTTCTGGGCGTTGCCATCATCGCGTGTTCCGGAATCATCCTGACGTGGCTGGCCGAGCGGCTGGAACGTCGGTTTTCGCGCTGGAGAGTTCAAGACAATGGCTGATATCGTCCTGGGAATCGGCGCTTCACACGGGCCGCTGCTGTCCACGCCGCCCGAGCAATGGGATCTGCGCGCGAAGGCCGACCGTGAGAACAAGGGACACTGGTTCCGGGGCAAGACGTACGACTTCGAAACGCTGCTGAAGGCGCGCGCGCCCGGGTTCGCGAGCGAGATTGCCGTGGACGTCAGGCGCGATCGCTTCGCCAAGTGCCGGCAGGCCATGGAGACGCTCGGGAAGAAGTTCAACGAGGTCGCCCCGGACGCCGTCGTCATCGTCGGCAACGACCAGCGCGAGTTCTTCAACCCGGGCCTGACGCCCGCGATCACGGTGTACCGCGGCGGCCAGATCAAGAACGTCCAGCACCTGCACGAGGATCAGCCCGGCCTGAACATCGCCGAGCCCGGAAACTCGCCGGCCGAGGGCGCCACGTACCCCGGCGCGACCGCGCTCGCGGATCACATCCTCGATTCCCTCGGCGACGAGAACTTCGATCTCGCGCAGTCCGACGACACGCCGAGCGGCGCGCCTCGCGGCGGGATCCCGCACGCCTACGGCTTCCTCTACCACTCGATCCTCCAGGACCGGACGCCGCCGAGCGTGCCGATCATCCTGAACGTTCACTTCCCGCACAACACGCCGAAGCTGGGCCGATGCCTCGAACTCGGACGAGCGCTCTATCGGGCGATCACGAGCTTCAAGGGGTTCAACCGGGTGGCGCTTGTTGCCTCCGGCGGTCTGACGCACTTCGTCATCGACGAGGATCTCGATCGGACGATCATGGCCGCCATGCAGAAGGGTGACGAGAACGCGCTTGCGGCGCTGCCCGAGAACCTGTTCAAGGTGGGCACCGCGGAAATCAAGAACTGGTACCCCGTCATCGCGGCGATGAACGCCGCCGGGCGCAAGTATCACCAGGTCGATTACGTGCCGTGCTATCGCTCGGAGGCCGGCACCGGCAACGCGATGTGTTTTGCGTACTGGGAATGAAGAAGGCGAAGACGTACAACACAGAGCACACGGAGCACGCAGAGCATTTGGCTTCTCTTGCCTGCAGAACTCCGTGTGCTCTGTGTGCTCTGCGTTGTACGTACGTGATCTATGGGTGACGTCCTCACGCGGCTCGCCCGGCTGGATTCGTGCGCGGTGTCCGACGCGCTGGACAAACTCGGTCTGGCCGGCGCCGCCGCAGGGATCCACCGCCTGTCGACGGATCGCCGGATCTCCGGCCGCGTGGTCACGGTCAAGCTCGACCGGGATACCGGCCAGCCGGCGGCCTCGCGTCACCTCGGCACCAGCGCCATCGAGGCATCGCACCCGGGCGACGTCATCGTCGTCGAGCAGCGCACCGGCATCGACGCGGCGGGATGGGGCGGCGTGCTGTCGCTCGGCGCGAGCCTCAAGGGCGTCGCCGGCGTCATCATCGACGGTCCCACGCGCGACGTGGACGAGGCCCGCGCGCACGACTTCGCGGTGTTCGCGCGCGATCACACCGCGCGCACGGCCCGGGGCCGGATCGTCGAAACCGGCACGAACGTGCCGGTGACGGTCGGCGACATCCCCGTTGCGCCCGGCGACTTCGTCGTCGCGGACGGCAGCGCCGTCGTGTTCGTCCGGGCGCAGGACATCGACCGCGTGCTCGACGCCGCCGAAGCCATCGCGGCGCGCGAGACCGCCATGGCCGATTCGCTGAGGTCGGGCACGCCCATCACGCAGGTGATGGGGAAGAACTACGAAACGATGTTGAAGAAATGAACGACGGCGGCGATGCCGCCAGGGCGCGAGGCTATTCGGCCAGAAGTGCGTTCACGCTGATGACGCACGCGGGAAGCGAGCCCGGAGCGATCGATCCGCCGGGCCGATGTTGTTCCACGTCGCGAAACGTCCCGTCCTCTGGCTGCGAATAGCGTGAGACGACGTTGGTATTCAGGTCGACGAGCCACAACTCGAGGATGCCGGCCTTTGCGTAGACGCGCGCCTTCACATCCCGGTCGTAGTCGATCGACGAGGCAGCAATTTCGACGACCAGGAGGATGTCGGCCGGGCCTGCGTGGCGCGAGGCATAGAAATCAGCGCGAGGTTTCAGGAGGACCAGGTCGGGCTGTGGCTCGCTGTGAAGATCTAAACGCACAGAGCCCTGCGGCAGGACGATCGCCGTGTCGCCGGCCGCTCTGACCATCGCTTGATTGGCGCTGCTCACGCACGCGTTGTGCCGCGGACCGATCGGCGTCATCACGACCACTTCGCCGTCGATGAGCTCGACGCGGTCGTCCGGGCAGAAGATGCCCGCTTCTCCCATCCGTTGGTACTCGTCCGCCGTGAACCGTCTCTTTTCAGCTGCGAGGGACATGAGCCGGTCCCCATTTTAGCATCGTCAACAGCGAAGACCGTGCCGGGAGAGACCGGACGGAATTGCTCGTGTTGCCGTTAGGTGGTGGCAGTTTCTGCACGAGTGGCTCGCCGCTCGGTATGATCGGCTGCAACATGACGAGCCCAACGTCGGAACAGGACACCAATATTCAGCGCGCGTCGAAGCTCGACACGACGGCCATCAGCGACGCGCTGGACAGGCTGGGCATCGCCGGTCAGTGCCTGAACATCAAGCCGCTCGATCACCGGTTCCGGATGACGGGCCGCGCATTCACGATTCTGTACGGTCCTGCCGGCACGCCGGCGGGCACCGTCGGCGATTACATCGACGATGTCGAGCCCGGATTCGTTGTCGTGCTGGACAACGGCGGGCGAGAGAACGCGACCGTGTGGGGCGACATCCTGACGTCCATCGCGCACCGCCGTGGGATCGCCGGTACCGTGATCGACGGCGCGTGCCGCGACACGCACCTGTCCCTCGAACTGGGCTACCCGATTTTCAGCCGCAGCTATTCCATGCGAACGGGCAAAGATCGTGTCCAGGTGGAAGCGATGAACGGGCCGGTCAACATCGGCGACGCTCGCGTCCATCCAGGCGACATCCTGCGCGGCGACTCCGACGGCGTGCTCGTCATCCCCCGCGCGCACGAGGATGCGGTGCTGATGGCGGCCGAGGAGATCGACGCCGTGGAACAGCAGATCCGGCGCGCGGTCAACGAAGGACAGACGCTCGCCGAAGCCAGGAAGAACCTCGGCTACCATCAGCTACAGACGCGGCGACGGTGAGCCGCCGCTCAGTTGGACAGATCGGCCACCTGATGCAGGCGCCTCGTCGTTGAAACCTCGTGGTTGCTGCTCCACACAGCTTTCAGGGCGGGAATCGTCGTTGCGGCGCCGAATCCAATCAGCGACAGCGCGAGCGTGCGGCGTTGTGATTCGGGTATGCGATCGGCCACAAGTAAACCGACGCCGAATGCCAGAGCCGCTCGAGTGCCAACGACAAACCCCAGCAGTGGACGGCTCAGGATGAGACTGTTCATGTGCTAC